>JAEEGG010003680.1_pt1 | contig 38033 bp, 24 predicted proteins | sample 9134161 | NCBI WGS metagenome assembly JAEEGG01 (sample SAMN16246543, study PRJNA631951) | gut metagenome | biome: gut microbiome; feature: rumen; material: CR-attached | host: Bos | place: Iran: Karaj | collected 2018-10
AGACTATAAGGTGTCTTACGACATATTGGTTGCCGCTTGCTTTGCGCGAGCTCCCCTCTCGCAGTATCTTCATACAGCTTCGGGGTCGCGCACGCAAAAATAGCTATTTAATCAGTGCTTACAAGCTATTTGTACTCAGGAAATTGCTCTTTATTTCACGAGGGGCTTGCTTATGGATTTGGAGATCGTTTACGAGGACAGCGAGATAGCGGTTTGCGTGAAGCCGGCGGGAACGAGTTCGGAAGCGGACGGCGGAAGAGGTGTTCCCGACGTTCTGGCGGCGTATTTCCGGGAAAAATCGCAGCCTGAGAGCGTGTTTACCGTTCACCGGCTCGACCGGGAAGCGTCGGGACTCATTGTTTACGCCAGAACCAAAAAGGCCGCGGCCTCGCTTTCGGAGCAGATCCGGGACGGCGCCTTCGTGAAGGAGTACGAGGCGCTGGTGTGCGGGGAGCCGGTTCCCGAAGAGGGGGAACTCAGGGACTTCCTTTTTAAGGACAGCTCCAAAAACAAGGTGTTCACGGTGAAGAGGATGCGCAAAGGGGTCCGCGAGGCGGTTCTCAAATACGAAACTCCGGGAAAATTCACGCAGGACGGGAAGACGTTTTCGCTCGTTCACGCGGTGATGGAGACCGGACGGACCCACCAGATCAGGGTGCAGTTCGCTTCGCGCGGGTGGCCGGTGCTGGGCGATTTGAAGTACGGCGGGCCGGCGCTTAAAAGGGGCTGCATCGCGCTTCAGGCGGTCAGGCTTTCTTTCAGGCACCCGGGAAGCGGAGAGCAGGCGGTTTTTGAGCGGCCGCTGGACGTTTCAGACTACCTTGCAGAGCGGGACATTCCCGAATTAGAGCGGGACGCAATTCCCGAAGAGGAGGCGCGGAAATGAAACTGAGAAGAACCTTGAATATAATTCTCGCGGTTGCGCTCGCGGCATCTCTTATGAGCGGCTTTGGTGCGGCGGGAGGCGAGGGCAGCGGGGAGGTTCCCGAAAACGTCGACTATTCGGCGGTGAACCTTTTTGACCCGGTTGAGGCGTTCGACGGCATTTTTGAGTACGACGTGGAGCGGGGAGTCGTGACGAACGGCGGGATCAGGACCTGCAGCGAGACGTTTTACTGCCCCGATCTGACCCGCGACTACACCTTCGGCGGCCACGTGAAGATCACCGGAATCGGCGAACAGGCCTGGAACGGCGTCAGGTTCATTGTGGGGTCGGACGCTGCCGGGACGTGCGAGATTCTGATCACCCGGGACTGGGGCACCAGGTTCGACTTCGGCGGCAGCAACCTGAACGACGCCTACTTCGACACGGTGCAGATCAGGCTTCGCGAAGGGACGGAATTCGACTTTGAGATAACGAGAAAGGGCCGCTCGGTGGTCCTCATGTTGAACGGAAAGAGGCAGTGCAAGGTGAACATTCCCGAGGAACTGGACAGATTTGAGGAGGGCGGCGACTACCTGCTGGGATTTACGGCCAGCGAGTGCGGGTTCGAGGTGTCGGACGTGTACGTTTACTGCACCGAGGCCGCGAAGGCGAGGGCCGAAAGGGCGGCCGCAACTGTTATGCCTGTTGAAACCGCCGGGTCTGAAACGCCCGGCGCCGCGGAGACTGTAATTCCCGAAAACAAGGGAAAAATCACCGCTGACAACGCCGCGTCGGTTCACGCCGTGGACGCTCTGGGAAGGACCACCGAACCCGTTTCAGGCTTCCTCGACGACCGCTACGTGGGGCTCTTTTACTTCACCTGGTTCGGGCATACGACGGTGCCTCAGGACCGGGTCTACAACGTGACCGAAATCCTCCGGGAGGACCGGGACGAGCTCTTCAACGAGAAGTCGGAGAAGTACCCGCTGAACGCGCTCTACCACTTCAACGAGCCGCTGTTCGGCTACTATTCGTCGGATGACGAGTGGATCATCAGGCGCCACCTGGAGCTGTTCATCGACGCCGGCGTGGACTTCCTGGCGCTGGACTTCACGAACGCGATCTACTACGGGACTGTGGTGTCGCGAATGCTGGACGTCTACCTTGAATACCAAAAGGCCGGCAGGAAGGTGCCGCAGCTGATGTTCTTCACGAACCTCCGGTCGGGAACGATCATTACCCGGCTCTACAAGGATTTTTACGTGAAGGAGGAATACGCCTCCCTGTGGTTCAGAGGGGGCGGCGAGAAGCCCTACGTGATCGGGTGGGAGAGTGAGATTCCCGCTGAAATCAGGGAAAAATTCACGGTCAGGCCGCCCCAGTGGCCCAACGCGGAATACATGGAGGACGGCTGGCCCTACGTGGACCTCACGAAGCCTCAGCCCCTCTACACGGACCTCATGAGCGTTTCCGTGGCGCAGCACACAGGGGACGCCTTCAGCTTCTCGCTGAAGGCGCCGGGCGGCGGCGTCCGCGAGAGCCGCGGCCGCGGATTCACGCTGAAGAATCCGCGGAACGGCGACGTCTCCGCGATCCTCCGCGGCGACAATTTCAAGGAGGAGTGGGACGCCGCCGTCGCCGCCGCCCCCCGCATTGTTTTTGTCACCGGATGGAACGAGTGGATAGCGCACAAGATGACCGCGGACTGGTCTGCCGGGGTTCCCTACTGGGTGGACACCTTCAACACCGAGTATTCCCGCGACATCGAGATGACCCGCGCCGCGACCTACGTCAGCGACGGCAACGGCGGCTTCACCGGGGAGGGCTACGGCGACAACTACTACCTCCAGCTCTGCGAAAACATCAGACGCTACAAAGGTATCGAAGGCGCGCCCGCAACCGTTTCATGGGACCCAAAAGACGCCCAGGTCGACCGTGAATTCACGCCCTACGTCTCCTACACGAACACCGCGGTTAAGTCCTACGGCCGCGACAGCGCCGGATTCCTGGATTCCATTCACTATTCGCAGCCCGCGCCCGACAATTTCGTCAAATGCGTGAACGTCTCCTGCGACTCCTCGGCGATCCGCTTCGAGATCGTCTGCGAAAACGACGTCGTGAACGAAACCGCAGAAGACACCCTCAATGTTCTGTTCGGCTTCGAGGGCGCCGGGAAGACCTGGGAGACCTTCGAGTACCGGGTCCGCTGTTACGAGAACAGCGCCGCCCGCCTCGAAAAGATCTCCCGGAAAGGCGAGTACTCCTTCGAAGATACCGGCTTGAATGCTAAATACATTATCAATGAGAACGCCATCACCGTGGCGATCGAGCGCAAGGACGTCGGCAAGTACGACAAACAGTTCACGATGTACTTCAAGGTCACCGACAGCGTGAACAAACCCGACGACATCCTCGACTACTACGTCTCCGGCTGCTCCGTGCCGCTGGGAAGAATGACCTACTCGTTCAAGGCCGTCTCTTCCGCTGCGACGCGAAAAGGCTGCCGCGGCGAGGTTGCGGGAATGCTGCCGGTTCTGGTTCTGCTTCCGGCCATGGCGCTGGGTGTCGTGCCGGTTTTCGCTTGCAGGAAGAAAAAACGAAAATAAACTGTTTCTCCTAAAAATGGCAAAAAAAGCGCCGCCCGGTTTTGTCGCCGGGCGGCGCCTGTTTGTACCCGCGCAACGCGGGCCATTCATTATTTTAAGTAACGCTGAACGTGTAGCTGCCGCCGGTGAGGCGCTTCTTCAGCCCTTCAAAGTTCAGGGTGCACTTCATGCCGAAGGGCACCGTCACCATGATGACCTTCTCGCCGTACCTTTTTGCCCAGCGGACGGACAGGCGGCCGAACGGGGTCTCGACGGACCCGCGCGCGGTGAGCAGTCCTTCGGGCAGGCAGGGGGTGATTTCACAGGAGGTCCAGCCCGGGGCGGTGTTCCTGATTCCGAGCACGTAGGCGTAGAACCACCTGTCGACGGCCGCGTACATTGGATGGTTGTAGGAGTTCATGCCGCCGTTCTTCTTGAGCTCGAACCGTTCCCAGATAGTGGTGGCGCCGTTCTGCAGCATGAAGCCGAAGCCCGGGTACTTCTCGTCGGTCAGCATCCGGAACGCGTCGTCCGCGTACCCGTAGTCGCACAAAACCTCGGGAAGGTAGCGCGAACAAAGGTTCCCGCAGGTCGATTTCCAACCGTTTTCCCTCAATTTCCCTGTGAGTTTCGCCGCGACGCCTTTCTGCGCCTCCTCGGGAAGGATTCCCAGCCACAGCGCGAACGCCAGACACGCCATCGAGTCGCTGCCCACCGTCAGAGTCTTCCCGTCAAACCACTTTTCAAGGAACGCCTCGCGAACCTTCGCTGCAAGCTCACCGTACCGGCGGGCGTCGGCGCGCTTCCCGAGCTCGCGGGCGAAAAACTGCAGCTTGAGGCAGTTGTAATACGAGTAGCCGGTCGACATGAATATGCCGGGCGTGACCGCCGAACGGGCGTTCTCTTCGTCGACGCACGAATCCTTCGGGCCGGCCCAGTCGCCGTAGTAGGAATAATTCACGATATAGTCATCGGAGTGCGCCAGCAGGCATTCCTCCCACGCGCGGAAACCGGGGTAGAACTCCTCAAGAACGTTCCTGTCGCCGGTGCGCATGTAGTACTCCAGCCCCGCCACGAGATAGCTCGAGCACACCGGATCCGCGGGCCTGCCGCCCACAACGAACGGAGCAGTGCACGTTATCGACCCGTCCTCGCCCTGGGTGTCGCGAATGTCGCGCAGCACCTTCGGGAATATCCTCGCGACCTCAAAATTGTACGGCAGCTCCTCGAACCTTACCGTCGCATCGTTCATCCACCCGAGCCTCTCGTCGCGCTGCGGGCAGTCCGTCAGAATCGAGTGCATATTCGCGCGCTCAGTGTTCACGCACGCCTCGTGAATCGCGTTCAAAATCGGGCTTCCGCAGCTGAAATCGCCTGTTTTTTCCAGCGCCGTGCCGAGCTCGACCGCCCTGATATTCGTCTCCCCGAGCGGGTTCCCGTAGCCGGTCACCTTCACGAACCTGAACCCGTGGTAGGTAAACTCCGGCGTCCAGAACACGGGAACCGCCGACGGCTCGCCCGCAATATATACGTCCGTCGCCTTCGCGTCCCTTAGATTCGCTGTGAAAATGTCGCCGTTCTCGCCGAGAATTTCCGAATACTCCACCGTTATTTTATTTCCCGCCTCAAGGTTCGAGGGAATTTCCAGACTCACGACGCCGGCAATGTTCCTGCCGAAATCAACGATCCACGCAGGCTCGCCGTTCCTGAGATTTTTCCGGAAAATGTCGACCGGCGCAAGCTTTTCGCGCTTCATGACCGGCGGAATGTTCATCATCCTTATGTTGCCGCACGGCGCCTCCGCGAGCTTCACGTTGCGCCTTCCGTACCTGCAGGGCCTCGCGTCGAAAACAGTTCCGTCGTAAATGCTCGAAGTCACCGTCGCCGAATACGTCCACTTCCACGTGCGGTCCGTCATCACGACCGTCTGCGTGCCGTCCGTGAACGTCACCACGATCTTCGCAGCCAGCATGTTTTCGCCCGCAAACGTCGGCATTTTCGCCCCCATTTTGAGCAGGAACGGGCTGTCAAACCTTCTCCACCCGTCAGCCACCTCGAAGCAGAACTTGAGCTGCGAGTTGCCGACCGCGTCGTAATAGATGTCGTCGACCACGAAATAGCACGTTTTCGAGTAGTCCGAGAACGCCGGGTCGAGCGCGATGTCCGGGTTCGTGCGCCTTCCGTTGACCGTCAGGTTGCAATACCCCAACCCGCAGTAGATCGCGAACGCCGACTTCACCGTCTTCGCGGCCGGCAGGTCAACGTTCTTCAGGAACTTCACGACCCTCCTCGGCTCGGTGTTCCCCGAAGTGATCCACGGATAGTCGAATTTTTCCGTAAAAGAGGCAAAATACCGCTCCACCCAGGCGTCGTCCCCGCTCTCCGCGGTTACGTACAGCTCGACCGAAAGCTGCTCCAGATCGGGAAGTTCCTCCCCCGCGTATGTCATCGTCTGCGCGTCCGTTTCGACCTCGCCCGAATCCCAAAAAACGGTATCCCCGTTGCGCACAACTATCCTTGCGCTCTTCTGAAAGTCATGCGCTCTGTCGGTGGCGAGCTTCCACCTGAAAACCGGCTTCCTGCTGTCGGTAACAACGGGAAGGTAAAGGTCCTGGTTGTCTATTGAAAGCTGTCTGATTTCTAACATAAGTTACCTCCGTGAATTGCGCGGCGTTTTCCGCCGGGTGTCTTCTTCTGCGTAAAGGTTTTCTCTGCTTGCTTTTATTATATATTTAGAAAGGCGGAAATGTCAATATTTCCCGCCTGACTGACGTCCGTTCGAAACTTCCGCCCGCCACTTTATTTCCGCGGGAAATGTGGATTTTCCAATCTGCACGGTCGTTTTTCCACGGGAAATGTGGATTTTCCGGCCTGCATGGTCGTTTTTCCATGGGAAATGTGGATTTTCCGGCGGAAATTATTCCTCGCTCACGCTTGAGGTTTCCGCTCCTGCGCCTGAACTCAGCGATTTCTGAATCGCACCGATGAAGTACGCGCAGAAGAACTGCGAACCGGTCAGGAGAATAATCGCGCACGTCGACGCGATGTTGCTGCCGGGAAATAAAAGATTGAACAAAAGAGTCATCCCGATTCCGAGAACTTCGCCCGCGGCCAGGAAAAACTCGTTCGCGGTGTGGACCTCGCCGGCCTTGCCTTTGAGCGAATTCAGCGTTTCAATCGTTGTGAAGTAGAGCGTCAGTTCCGGCTCGGAAATGAAGATGCCGAAGCCGCTGTTGAACGCGCTGAAAATCATCAACGGAATCCAGTCGAGCTTGAAAAACAGAATGCACGCCACGAGAATGATCGCACCCGACCCGACCGCCACCGAACCTGCGCGCCTTTTCGGCGTGACAATCAGACCGTAGAGCAGGGCGCCGATGATCGCGAAGATTTTCCCGACGGTCGAGTTGATTCCGACGAGGGTTTCGTTCCTGATGGCGTTAAAAATCAAAATCTCGATGAAAAATCCCATGGCGCCGACCCGCAGCCCTTTGAAGAACGTCATCGCGAGCATGAAACGGCCGATTTTCTCGCCCAAAAGCGCCTTGAACGACTCGCCGAGGTGGCTCTTTCTGTCGTCCGGGTCGAAGGTTCTTTGCATGGGTTCAAGCCTCAGGCTGAACAGGAACGCCGCCGCGACAACCCCGAGGAGGCAGCCGAACAGAATTCTGTACCCGGTGAAATTCCCCTCCGGGAACGCCGACAGAAGCAGTCCGCTCAGAATCGGAAACGCCAGCGCAATTATCGCGTTGATGGTGCCTTCAATCCCGCCCGCCGCGTCGCGGTTCTCGTCGGTGGTGTATTCCACGACCTCAAAACTGTACGAGACGTAATAAAAACCGGCCCCGAACGAGCGCAGAAGCGCCGGTACCCAGAAGAAGTCAATGGCCGCCTTTTCACCTAAAATTAGCACAAAAATGAAAAACGCCGCATACCCCGCGAATCCAATCCGCTGCGAAACCATCGGCGAAACGCGCCTTGACACAAGAACCGCCAAAACCATGAACAGCGGCTGGGAACCGAACGACAGCATGTTGTAGACCATCGCGTGGTTTACGCTTCCGCCGGCGCGCATGATGAAGGTGTTGACGAAAAGGGCCATGATGTTCACGATGGCCATCAGGCAGACGTCCATTCTGAGGAACGCGAAATACGCGCGCCCGAGCGAGCCGAACCGCTCCGAAAGTGTCATTTTGTTTTTGACCGGCGGCCTGGCGCCGGCTGAATTTTGATTGTTGATTGAAAGGTCTGCCATATGAAGAGGCTCCTTTTTAGATTGGGAAATATTTCCGGGAAATACCGGTTTTCCGGGAAATGCGGTGGATTCTCCGGATTGTGGATTTTCCAACCCGAAAATGTGTGTTTTCCGAAGTACCGGTGGATTTTCCGCATTGTGGATTTTCCAACCCGGAAATGTGTGTTTTCCGAAGTACCGGTGGATTTTCCGCATTGTGGATTTTCCAGCCCGAAAATGTGGATTTTCCGGGGAAATATCACTCCACCGCCAAAACGAAAAACTTGAGGTAAAGGCTTTCTTTTTCCGCCATAAGCGAGGCGTGGTCCGGCGACTGCGTCTTCATTTCGACCAGACGAACCCGCCTGCCACTCTCGCGCGCGGCGTCTGAAAGCATCTGGAGAAACGAGGCAACGGAGATAAAATGCGTGCAGGAGGCACTGACGAGAAATCCGCCGGGTGCGACCAGTTTCAGCGCACTTTTGTTGATTGTTTTATACCCGCGGAGGGCGCTGTCGGCTTCATCCTTCGACTTGGAAAAAGCGGGCGGGTCGAGAATAACGAGCCCGAATTTCCTTCCTTCCGCGTTATACCGCCGCAGTAGCTCGAAAACGTCGGCCTGAACGGTTTCGATTTTGTTCCCGAGACCGTTGATCGTTGCGTTTTTCCGGACCTCATCGAGTGCGCGTTCTGAAATGTCGGCAGCAAAGACTTTTGAGGCGCCAGCGGCCGCGCAGTTCAGCGAGAATCCGCCGACGTTGCAGAAGCAGTCAAGCACTTCCGCGCCTGCGGCATACCTTCTTACGGCGGCGCGGTTCTCCTTCTGGTCGAGAAAATACCCGGTTTTCTGGCCGTTTTCCAGGTCAACGTGCATTTTCAGACCGTTTTCGGTGATGACCGTCTCGGGAACAAACTCGCCGAAGAGCGGTCCCTTGTAAAGGTCGAGCCCCTCTTTTTCACGAACGGCCGAGTCGCAGCGGGCGTAGATTCCCCGCGGCTTGAAAACGTTTTTCAGCGCCTGAACGATTGTTTCCCGGTTCTTTTCGATGCCGAGAGTGAGAATCTGCACGCTCAGCAGGTCTCCGTACTTGTCGACAATGAGCCCCGGCAGGTCGTCGCTCTCCGCAAAAACCGCGCGGTAGCTGTCGCCTTCGCCAAACCCGAGCTTTTTCCGGAAATCATTCGATGCGCGGATCCTTCGCGTGTAAAAATCAACGTCCGGGAAGGAGTTGTCGCGTATGAAGATCCTCACCAGAATCTTGGAGAGGTGGTTGATGTAACCCCTTCCCAGAAACTTCCCGTCCGCGGAATACACGTCGGCAAGGTCGCCGTTTTTGCCGGGTCCGGTGATGTCTGAAACCTCGTTCGCGTACACCCAGGGGTGCCCTTCGGCGATGCGTTTTTCGTGGTTCTTTTTGAGAGTAACTGTGTAAGGCATAGTTCTATTCTCCGATTTGATATTTCCCGGAAATACGGTGGATTCTCCAAAATCCGGTCGCTTTGCGGCGCTTGGAAAATCCACAATTTTCCAAAACCCGGCGGTTTCTCTGCTCAGCCCGGAAAATCCACAATTCTCCAAAATCCGGTGGATTCTCCAACCAAATGGAAAATCCACAAAAGCACGGGGTATTATACCACCTTCGCGCGTTTTTTACACCCGAAAATAAGAAAATCTATTAACTTCCCGGCCGCCGGATGATATAATTTCAGGCGGAAAAACACCGGAAAAGGAGACGCGGAGACGGAAAATGAGAAATTCGACACTTTGCTACGTGGAAAAAGACGGCTGCTACCTGATGATGCACCGCGTAAAAAAAGAACACGACCTGAACCGGGACAAGTGGATCGGGATCGGCGGCGGTTTTCTTGAGGACGAGTCGCCCGAGGATTGCGTGAAAAGGGAGGCGCTTGAGGAGACCGGGCTGACGCTTGAGGACCCGAAGCTTCTTTCTGTTGTAACGTTCGTGATTGAGGGCGGCGAGTGCGAGCATATGTTCCTGTTTAAGGCAAAGCGTTTTTCCGGAAATCTTACCGACTGCGACGAAGGAACGCTCGAATGGGTTCCGAAGGAGAAAATCTACGGGCTCGACCTGTGGGAGGGTGACAAGATTTTTCTCCGAAAAATAGAGAAAGATTGCGACTTCTTCACGCTGAAGCTCGTTTACGACAAAGAGGGGAATCTTCTTGAGGCGGTCGAAAACGGGACTGAGAAAATCAAATAAAAGAGAGGATTGAAAACTATGGCCTGCACGACGATTTTGGTCGGAAAAAACGCGTCGAACGACGGCTCGACGATGATTGCGAGAACCGACGACGGACATTTTGACGTAAAAAAGATAATTGTGGTGGAACCGAAGGACACCAAGCGTGTTTACAAGAGCGTTATTTCCCACGCGGAGGTGGAGCTTCCGGAAAATCCGATGCGGTTCACGGCCTGCCCGAATGTGGAACCGGGCGAGGGCGTCTGGGCGGCGACGGGAATCAACTCCGCGAACGTGGGAATGACCGCGACCGAGACGATAACCTCGAATCCGAGGGTTCTTGCCGCGGACCCGTTCGTGAACGCGATTCCGCCGAAGACGAAAAGAGACAAGTGGACGCCGGGAGGCATCGGCGAGGAGGACTTCGTGATGCTTGTGCTGCCGTTCGTGAAAACCGCGCGGGAGGGCGTGCTCAGGCTGGGTGAGCTTCTCGAAAAGTACGGCACGTACGAGGCGAACGGAATCGCGTTCAACGACGAGAACGAAGTCTGGTGGATGGAGACCATCGGCGGCCATCACTGGATCGCGAAGAGGCTTCCGGACAACATGTGCGTGATTGCCCCGAACCGGCAGGGCCTCGACATCTTCGACCTTAAGGACGCGTTCGGCCCGCAAAAGGAACACCTCTGCTCGAAGGACCTCAGGAAGTTCATTTCGGAAAACAAGCTCGATTTGAACAGAGACGGCAATTTCAATCCGAGGAAGATTTTCGGCTCCGACACCGATTCGGACCGCATTTACAACAACCCGCGCGCGTGGTTCATGGGCAGATACCTGTGCTCCGACTCGATGAAGTGGGAAGGCGAGGGCGCGGATTACGGACCGGAGAGCGGCGACATTCCGTGGGCGGTGGTTCCTGACAGGCTGGTGACGGTTGAAGACGTGAAATACCTGCTCTCGTCCCACTTTCAGGGAACCCCGTTCGACCCGTATTCGAACCGCGACACCGGCGTGCGCGGGAAGTACCGTTCGATCGGCATCAACCGCACCGGCGTGATGACGGTCTGCCAGATAAGGCCGGTCGTTCGCGATGAGATAAAGGGGCTCGAGTGGGTCTGCTTCGGTTCGACGACGTTCGACGCAATCGTTCCCGTTTACACGAACGTTCCGAAGCTGCCGGCGTATCTCTCAAACGTCGAGGCGACCGTTTCGACCGAAAACTTCTACTGGTCGAGCAGGCTTATCGGCGCGCTGGCGGACGAAAACTTCCCGTCCTGCATCCAGCACATCGAACGCTACCAGGCCAAAACGATGATCGAAGGCCGCCGCATCATTGCCGAATATGACCGAAAAATAGGCAAAATCGCCGACAAGGCGCTAATTGAGTCTTTGGCCGCCAAAGCGAACGCGGAGGTTGCGGAAATGGCGAAAAAGGAGACCGACCGCGTGCTCGGGAATGTTCTTCGCGAGGCGAGCGTGAACATGAAGAACGGCTACAGAAGGTCGGACAACTGACGCGTTCCCAAGAAGCGTAAGGCTTTCCGCAGAGTGTTCATTCTTGAACAAACCGCGAAAATAAGCTACAATCAATATGAAAATTAAATTTGCGAGGGCAAAACCGAAAGGAGCAGATTATGGAACTGAGTGAGTATATGCTGAAAGACGGACTGAAATTTATTGTCGGGAAATGGCAGGCGGACTACGTGGTGAACGCCTTCTCCAACGACCTTGCGCACATTCCCGCGGCGGAGTTCAAGAGCGAGGACGGCCGCACGTTCGAGGACCTCAAGTTTGAGTTTTTCGAGGACCACACCGTGAAGGTTCAGGTCGAGGCGGGCAAGGATTTTGGCGGCACCTGGGAACAAACCGGAATGATGGATTACCGCTACAAGCTTGAGGCGTTCGAGGAAATTCCCGAAGGATTTTTCAAGGACGCGGCCGAGAAGCTTGACGTGCTCGATGGGCACCTCGTTTTCGCGATCGGCTTCCTGGCGGTGGCGCTGAAGAAGACCGAGGACGGCCAGATCACGAAGGAACCCGACATCGGCGACCTTGCCCCGAGCGAGGAAGACCTCAACATGAACGACATCGCCGGCGAATACGAGGTCGCCAAGGCGAAAACGTTTGCCTGCGGCAAGTTCGACCTGTTCACGAAAGAGGAAGTCATCGCCGACTTCAACAAGCGCATCGAGAACGGCGAGGCGGAGCCCGAAGAGCTTGCCGACGCGGTCAGAGCGTTTGAGATGATCGTCGAGTTCACAGCCGATCACAGGGTGGTCGAGTGGATGCCGCTTCCCGCGGGCGTTCCCGAAGAGGCTATCAAGGCCGCTCTTGAAGCGGGCGAGATCAGCGCGGTCAAGGACGGCAGATTCACTGGAGGCGGCGGCAAGGAATGGAAAGCCGTGAACGGCAAATACTACTACAACACCGGCGAGCATCGCGAAATGTTCGACGAGGTGCAGTCTCCCTGGGACGAGCTGGTCTTTGACGAAGAAGGCCTTATGGACTTCTCCTCCGGGCTTGTTAAACTGAGGAAAAAATAACCTAAGGAAACGCTGATTAAATGCTCTTTACGCAAGCGGCGAATAACTGACTGCGTGCACTTGAGCGTAGTTAGGTAGAATTAGCTATTCTTTACGAGTATAAGGTGTCTTACGACAGATTTGTTGCCGCTTGCTTTCCGAGAGCTCCCCTCTCGCAGTATCTTCATACAGCTTCGGGGTCGCGCTCGAAAAAATAGCTATTTAATCAGCAATTTCCTAAGATTAGGAAAAAGAGAGACAGCCTGCGCCGCGAGCGGCGCAGGCTGTCTCTTTATTCAACCGTATAATCAGCCGGCGTATTGGTTAAGAAGCGAAACGTAAGTGTTCGGCTGGTGCTGCGACGTGATCGACTCGGACCCCGCCATAAGCTTCACTGCCAGAGTCGTGAACGGGTAGAGAGTAGATTCGCGCTGAATCTGGAAGAGCAGGGTGAGCGCGGCGTTGTAATCGCCGCCGCCGGCGACGATAGCGAGCTGTTCGAACAGCTCGTACACCGAGATACCGTTTTCCGGGTCTTTACCCGCTTGCGTGAGCGAGTATTTATCCTCATAATAGGATTTGATTCCCGAAGGGATGGTCGTTACCGTGCTTAGCATCTGCTTGATTCCGGTGGCGTTGTGGCTTACGTCGGGGAGCATAATGTCGGTTCCGGCACGGAAGAATCCCATTTCAGCAGGGGGGACCATCGTAACAGCGTCGGCCGGGTTCAGAATATTGAAAATGTTGCCGCCGTCGGAGCAGACCGACTCGCTGCGGATCGTTGTCGGCGTCGCGAACGTATAGACGAATGCGTTCGAAGCACCGAACTCGTTGTTGTAGAGAACGCCCAGCAGGTTCGCGCAGGCAGCGCCGCGGCTGAAGCCCGTGAACACAACCAGCGGGTTGTTGGTGCGGTTGGTGACGGTGCGTTTTACCGAGGTGTAGATATCGGATGCCGCCTGGTAGAAGTTCTCGGCGTAGAGCGTGTTGTCGTCGTGAGAGGGCGCGAAGTCGAAATTCGAGTGCCACTCGCCGCCGGAAGTTCCGCGGACGACCACGACCACAAGATCTCTGGCCTCGCCTTTGTACATAACTTTACCGGTGCCGATCGTGAACGCGGACGTGTGCGAGTAGTCGGTTGCCGCCTTCTCGTAGTTTTTCTGGTCGGCCGTGCGCACGCTTAAGTTGTGCGACTGGAGGGTCGCCTTAACCTCGTCTTTACCGTTGGAAAGGTTAAAATTGAGAATCGCCTTCGCGAAGTCAAGCGAGAACGACCTGTTGTCCTCGGGAAGCGCGATGTCGAAATACTTGGTGTTGTCCGGCGTCGCGGTAGGCTCCTCGGTGGGAACGCCGGTCGGTGCGGAAGTAGGCGCAGCGGTAGGCGCGGACGTAGGCGCCGACGTCGGTGCGGAAGTCGGCGTAGACGTAGGAGTAGGAGTCGGCGTATCGGTGGGCGTCGGAGTGGGCGTCGGCGTCGGAGTAGGCGTGTCGGTGGGAACCGGCGTGGGCTCTTCCGTTGGCGCTTCCGTGGGCGTGGCTGTCGGTGCGCCGGTAACGGCCGGAGCTTCCGTATCAGCCGGGGCTTCGGTCACGTCAGGCGCAGCGGTCTCGTTGCCGGCCGGAGTTTCAGTCGCTTCCGGAGCGTCGGTTTCGCCCGCAACGTCAGTGGCGGCCGGTGCCTCGGTGTCTGCCGGAGCCGGGTCGTCCGGTTTCTTGTTGCATGCGGTAAGCGTGGAAAACACGAAAACAACGCACAGAACAATTGCGAGCAGAACGGTCAAAATTTTTCTCGTTTTCATAAAAAGTACCTGCCTGAAATTAGTCGAAAGGTGCTTGCGGATCCGCGAAGGCAGACCCGGTTAAAAGCGGTTAAAGAAGCGGGAAAAACCCGAAATTTAGCGGGGAAAACCCGGAAAAACTTAAAGAGCGGAAACCGGCAATATCAGCCGAGGGTCCGCGCAAGAAGCGCTGACAGCTCCTCGAAAATAGGCCCGGTGGCCTCGTTCTTCATGACTCTCGCGACGACCTTGCGCCCGGAAAAAACGCGGATCTCCGAAAAAGTGTCGCCTTTTTTGGCGGCGCGGCCGGCGGGAAAATCGTTTAAAAGCTTTTCGGTAATGAAATCTCTGCAGCGGTCGACGACCGTTTCGGAAATCGAAAAGAAGTTGCTGACGGAGTCGAACTCGGCGTCGAGGTCGTACCGCCTTGTGTACGTCACGCGGGAAGTCATCGCGCCGGTCCTGGTTTTCCAGGCGTCAAACGCGAGCAGAATCGAAGAACTTCTGTTAAGCTCCTTGTTCCTCTCCCGCAGTTCGATCGCGGTAAACGCCGGTGCCGGTGCCACTTCCGGTGCCTGAGCCTGAGCCGTCTGTTCTTTTTTTCCGGTTTTGCCTGAATTTTTCATTTTGTCTCCGAAGCCGCGGCCGCCGAATTATATGCCGCAGAAGCTCAAAACGCGGCCGCTCCTTTTTATTTTATTAAAGACGAAGCTTTTTTTCAATACTTTTCGCGGGCAACAGGCGGCAAACCTGAGACAAAAGCCCGGAAATGCATCAAATCAAGAGAAAAAACCGCTTTTTACCTTATTTCACGAACACGACCGACGCGTTGACGGTGATCTCTTTGCCCTTGTTGCCGAAATAGAGCTCGTTGTCTCCGCTTGCGGCGTAGTTGCCGATGTAAACGACCTTGCCCGCCTTGGTGACCGCGAAAGCGTGAACGTCGTCCGCGATTTTGGAGCTCTTCCTGCCGCCGTGTACGGAAAGAGTACCGCTCTGCTTTTCGACGAAGTCGCTCAGATAGTAGGTGTTGTTCCCGCCCGCACGAGCGCTTCCGACCGTGACGTCCTCGGCGATTTTCTTTCCGTTCCTGTACAGGGTTCCGCGGCCGCGCTCAGTCTTGACTTCCTTGTAGTACAGGCAGCCGTCGGCGGCAAAACCGTCGAGGTACACTCCGGTGTCGACAGTTTCGTCCTTCGAGGTTTTTGCGGAAGTCGCCTTGTGAAGGGTGTAGGCGAGACTGCCGTCCTTCTGGGTCTGACCGTCCGCGAAGTAGTAGGCGGTCTTTTCGCTTCCAAGGAAGAATACGGCCGCGCAGCTGTCTGCCGTACCGTATACGCGCTCGCCGCCGAGAACAAGCTCAAACGAGTAGGAAGTGGGCTCCACCGCCTTCGCGACCGCTGCAGTAATGTCTGAAACGTTGTCGTAATCCTCCAGCCGCGGCTTTGCGACGGCCGTCTCCTGCGCCTTAAAATAGGCGCAATTCGAGTACGACACCACAGGCGCGAAGAATCCGGATGAACCGCCTTCCGGAGAGTCAGATTCGCCGCCTCCGGAAACGTAAATTCCCATGGCCAGCACCGAGACCTTGTCGCCGGAACAGTAGTTGAGAACCGGCACCGTTCTTACGGTCATGCTGCTCGCCAGCGCCTGCCTGAGCGCGTCCCTGGCGGCTTTGTCGGCGTAAGCTTTCTCCGCGTCGAGATACGCGCTGTAGTCGATTTGATACTGCTCCATTGCGGCTTCGTAATCGCCTTCCGAAGAGTATTGCGCCTTGTTGGGGTACGAAGGCGCCTCCGGCCTCTCTGCCGGAATAAGGCCGTCGGCTTCCGCAAACGTGTCCTCGACATAAAGCGAAGTGTTCTCGGTGTACTTTTCATAGGTCAGGAAGAACCTTCCCTCCGAGGGACAGTTCAGGTCGCCGAGGAATCCGTCGCCCAGAACGTCAGAGCAGATTTTTGTCTTTTCCGTCTTGTTCGACCTGGTGTAGAGGACCTCGTTCTTGACGTAGAGAACGCTGCCGCCGCTTCCCGCCATTCCGACCGAAGTCACGTCGCGGTCGACGCACTCCGCAGCCGCGTCGCCGGTTTTCACCCAGAGAGAGCCGTCGCTGCCGACGAAAGCGATGTCTTTAAGGTTCGGGGAGTAGACGTACGATTTAAAGTCCGGAGCAATCGACTCGACGCCGGTCTTCGGCGAGAACCTGTAAAGCGCGCCGTTCTTTTCGTAGAGAATGTACGAATTCCCGGCTCCGGTGGCGTAGGCGGAAATGTCGGAATCCACCCTGACGATCGGCCCGCCGCTGATTTTCCTGCAGTAGAGCGTAACGTTCTGGGAGTAGCCGTCGTTGTTGTCGGGAAAGTAGACGTAAATCCCGTCGCCGCTCTCCTTCACCATCTCCGCGAGAACCGCCGCTGCCGCCTCCGCTCTACCGCGGTCGGAAGTGATGTCGCCTGTCAGGAAGTTGGAAGACAGCTGCGTGCCGGAATTGGTGCCGTTCGCCCTGAAAAGCTCGTTCCCGGCGACGTAGTAGTAGACCGTTCCCTTGCGTGAATTAGCGCGGTAGGCAAAAATGAGTCCGATCACCACGCAGACAAGCAGCAGCCCCGAAATCACCGCGAAAACCGGACGCTTTTTAATATACTCCCATATCTTCACGAGGAACGCGGGCACCTTTACGGGTCTCTTTTCCGCCTTTTTCCGATTCTTGCTCTTCATCGACAAAGCACCTCCTTAGCCCTTGATTTTCCCTATAACAAGGAAAATCAGGAAGGCAACGGCCTGCGTCGCCACAATCGTGGCTCCGACAGGTGTATCGGCCGTCACCGCGATTGCCAGCCCCGTGAGAGTGCAGCCCGCCGACAGCGCCGCCGAACATATCGTAACGCTGCGGAAGCTCTTGAACACCCTCATCGCGGAAAGCGCGGGGAAGACGACAAGCGCGGAAATGAGCAGCGAACCGACGAGATTCATCGCCAGAACGATCACCACCGCGATTATCACGGCCGACGCGAGATTTATGAATTTTGCGCGCGTACCGGTTGCCGAGGAGAAACCCTCGTCAAACGTTACCGAAAAGATCCTGTTGTAGAACAGTACGAAGAATAGCACCGTTACCGCCGACAGCACGACCGAGACGATCACGTCGGTCTTGCCGAGCGTCAGTATAAGAGTCGACCCGAACAGAGTCGAGCAGACGTCCCCGCTTATGTTTGAGGAGACCGGGAATATGTTCAGGAGCAGATAACCGGTCGCCAGCGCCGTGACCGACAGCATCGCCACCGCCGCGTCGCCTTTGACGCCCGTATTTTTGCCCAGCCTGAGCAGGAATATCGCGCAGACCACCGTTATCGGCAGCACCACGAGCATGTTCCTGGTGACGTGCAGCACGGTCGCGATTGCGAGGGCCCCGAAGGCCACGTGGGACAGTCCGTCCCCTATGAACGAAAACCGTTTAAGTACCAGCGTCGTTCCGAGCAGCGAGGAGCAGACGGAAATGAGCACGCCGCAAATGAATGCGTACCTCACGAACGGGAAGGACAGAAAATACGCAAATTTCCGGAGAATTTCAAGCATTTCCGAAGCCTCCTTTCCCGAATTCCGACACCGCGAACATCGACGTCGTCCCGAAGAACACCTTATCGCCCACGTGCAGAATGTGGGAGGCGTAGGTTTTCGCCGCCGCCAGGTCGTGCGAGATCATAATAACAGTTATTCCGTGCTCGTGATTGAGCGCCGCGAGGGTCTTGTAAAGCTCCACGGTCGCTTGGGGGTCGAGGCCCGCGGTCGGTTCGTCGAGGAGAAGTATCTTCTCTGTGGCGCAAAGCGCTCTCGCCAGAAGCACTCTCTGCTGCTGGCCGCCGGAAAGCTCTCTGTAGCACCGGTTTGTAAGGGCGGAAATGCCCAGCTTCGCGAGCGCGTCGGCCGCTCTTTTTTTCTCTTCTTTTCCGTAAAAAGGCCGCGCGCCCATCCTTCCCAGGTTGCCGGACAGAACGATCTCTTTGACCGATGCCGGAAAATCGCGCTGCACCACGTCCTGCTGAGGCATGTAGCCGATCTGCTTCGGGGAGACCCCGCCGGCAAACGTTATCGAGCCGGAAATGGGCGGAATGAGCCCCAGAACGGTCTTCATCAGCGTGGTCTTTCCCGACCCGTTGTCGCCTAAAATGCACAGATAGTCGCCCTCGCAAACCGTGAAGTCGATCCCGGACAGCACCTTTCTGCCTTCGTATCCGATTGTGAGCTTACTGCAAGTGATCAGCTGCATAAAATCCTCCGCGGCTCCGCGTTCCCGCCGGCCTGCAAGGCTCGACGGCAGGGGCGCCGTTTCCCTAAAACAAGGCAAATTTAATCTTCCTTAAGCGCTTCGGCGATCACCTTGAGGTTCGCCTCCATTACCGCCAGGTAGGTCGCGTTCTCCGCGTCCTTCGCCGGCGCCTGCTGCATCGGGTCGAGCGTCAAAAGCGTATAGTCGCCCGCGTGCGCGGTTTCCGACATTACCGTGTCCGCAATCTTTCGCGAACTTCCCGGCAGAACGATCACCTTTGAGATGCCCAGTTCCGCAGCTTTTTCTTTCAAGAATACTATTGTCGCCGGCGAGACTTCGGTCTCCGCAGAACACCCGGTGAACGGCGCGTAGTAGTCAAGTCCGAATTCGCGGGTCAGGTACAGGAACGGGAATCTGTCGCCGAAAAAGAGTACTTTTGTGTCTGCCGCCGCGACCGTATCCGCGTACTTCCCCTTAAGGGCTTCGAGCGCGCCTTTGTAGGCTTCCGCGTTTGAGGAATACTTTTCCGCGTTCCCGGGGTCTGCTTCGGAGAGGGCTGAGGCGATTGCGTTTACCGCCGCTTTCGCGTTGCCGAACGACAGCCACATATGTTCGTCGAATTCCTCTTCGTCTCCGTGGGCGTGTTCCTCCGCCGGCACCTCCATGCCTTCCCTGATCTCTTCGTCGAGAAGGGTCACGCCGGGAACTGCCGAAATCACGATTTCAACCGGTTTTTTGCCGTCCGCCGGCACCTTTGCGACCGCGTCCCTGACCCAGGCGTCCGATTCACCGCCGGTGTAGACGATGATGTCGCAGGAGGAGATTGCCGCGATGTCAGAAACGCCGGGAACGTAGCTGTGAATGTCCGCCCCGTTGTCCGCGAGCAGGCCGATTTCGACGCCTTCGACGCCTTTCGCGACCTCGCAGGTCCAGTCGTAAAGCGGGAACACGGTCGCGAGAACGTGAATCTTTCCACTACCGGCGTTTGTCGTGCATCCCGGAAGGAGCAGGAATGCAGAAATAAGCAGGGAGACGGTCAGCGCCGCCAATACGGCGGAAATGAGTGTTTTGTGCGCGAAACGTTTAAATATACGTTCTTTTTTCATTTTAATCACTCTTTCCGCTTTCTGCTTTGTTTCCGGTCCCGCGAAACGTCGCGTCGTACCCGACAGTTTTTTCGGCAGCCTCGGCCCATTCTTCTTCATATCCGGCACCGTACGCGCCGTCATACGCGTTTCTGCGCTCGTTCCGAAGCGATACCGCAGGCCTTGTCCAGGCGTTCGCGGCGCATTCCCCGCAGGTACCGTAGAGAACCGTCTCGGTTTTGTCGAGGGTAAAGCTCTGGGTTCCCTCGATGCTCTTGACGAGCGCTTCCGCGGCGCTTGACTCCATGTGGATCGTCTTTCCGCATTTCTTGCAGAACAGGTGGATGGCGTCCTTGCAGTCCTCGACGTCGAGATACTGAAAATAGACTCTGCGGTCGCCTTCCTTTGACGCGCGCCTGATCTTTCCGTCGGCCTCGAGCGCCGCCAGATTTCTATAGACCGCGCTTCTGCTTATGCCTGACGCTTCAAGCGCGTCCGTGATCTCGTCCGCGGACAGAAGGCTGTCGGGGTGCGACGCGAGATAGTCGGTCAAAAGTTTCCTTTGCTTTGTCGAATACGGTGCCATTTCCGCCTGCGGCCCGCGCTCAGAGGGCCTCAACGCTCCTTTTCCGGTCTGAATTTGCGATTCCGTCGCAAATCAATGATATTATACCACGCTTTCGCCCGTTGTCAAGCGCTTTTTTGCATTTCCCGTTTTTCCGCGATATTTCCATTTTTTCCAAGTGAAATGCATAGAAATTCACGTCGGGAAGGGATGTCGGCCAGTTCACGGCCGGTTCGTGAACGTTCCCCCGGAATGTCACTTTTTGTCACCAAATGCCCCCCCTTTTGGAGAATATTGCCCCAAGTTGGGGAATAATTCCCCCGTTTGGAGAAAAATTCCCCGTTTTGGGCAAAATTGGGCAAAGTTGTCCGGACCCGGCGATGAACTTGAACTGGTAGCGAAGAATGTCCCGGCACGGCGAACCCGGCGAACAACGTTCCTGCCCGGAAAATATTCCCGCTTTTGGAAAATAAAATAATTGCGCGCATTCCCGCCGTTTTCGTTGAAACCGCCGCCCGAAAATGATAGAATAAAAGCACCTTATGAACCGAAGGAGCGCGAAAGCTATGAAGAGATGTTGCGTGAAGTTTAGGGCCGTCGCGGGAATATGCGTCGCCGCTGTGCTGATTGCGGCATTTGCGTTGATTTTTGCGGGGTGCGGGAGAAAAGGACAGCCGGAGCCGCCGTTCTATCCCGTTTTCAGGAACGTGAAGAGCGTTGAGAACGGCCTTGAAATCACCATGGATTTTGAGAAGAATAATAACTATTTCGGAGGCATGGGGGTTTACCCCAGTGAATGCTGGCTCGACGTCGCCGTGACGGTAACGGAGCTTGATCCCACCGGGGAGACGGATTTCGGCGGGGTTCCCATGTTCAGCGGGAAGGAAAAGACCGTTCTGAAGAGCAAGGCGACGGCGGATTATCCAACGTACGACACGGATTTTGTGATGGTGATCGAAGGGTTCGGCGGAACGGGCTCAGATAATGCAACCGGCGGAAACGACTCAAGTAACGCGACGATTCCCGGAACGAACGACGGCAAAACGTACAAGCTCACTTTCAGAACGACGAACGACGCCAACAAAGCGGTCGACGAGCGGTATCTTTTGTACCGCGACGGAACCGTTCTGCTCTCGGAAGCGGGCGCGGAACTGCTTGTCGGCGAGATGACAAACGACGAGAAAATTTCCCTTGTTGTAGGTAATTACGGAGACCAGCCGGTTCCCGGCAACGCGGGCTCGACCACGCCGTTCCCGTATTATTTGATTCCCTCGCTGTCGCTGGCGGACGGCCCCCAGGGCGTGCGGTGCGGAGAGCAGACGGTTTGGTACCCTTCGTGCCAGCTGATGGCCTCCACGTGGGACGAGGAGATGATCGAACGCGTCGGCGCGGCGATCGGAAGCGACTGCGTGGCGACGGGAGTGGACGTCATTCTCGGCCCGGGCATGAACATCCAGCGGCTGGCGGTGGGCGGCAGGAATTTCGAGTACTTTTCGGAGGATCCGCTTCTGACCGGAAAGGCAGGCGCGGCATATTCGAGAGGCGTGGCTTCACAGGGCGCGGCGGTGTCGCTGAAACACTACGCTGTCAACAACCAGGAAACTGCCCGCGGGTCGGTTTCCGCCGCGATCAACGACAGGGCGCTCTTCGAGATCTACCTCAGGGGCTACAACTACGCGATTCGCGAAGGCAACGTGCTGACGGTGATGTCGTCGTACAACAAGGTCAACGGGACGTACACTTCGACCCATTACGATCTTCTTAAATGGGTCCTCCGCAAACACTACGGGTTCAAGGGGCTCGTGATGTCGGACTGGGGTTCGGGCGGCAGCGTGACGGATAAGGTCCGTGCCGGCAACGACCTGGCGACGCCGGGAACCGCGGAGCAGGTTGAAGAGCTCAAAACCAAGCTTGAGAAAGACCCGGAATATATAAAATATATCGACGAAGCGTGCGCCAACATTCTGAAAGTCGTCGCGAACTCCAAAGCGTACAGCGAGCTGTTCAGCGGAAAACACCGCGCTGAAAAGGAAATTGAATACGACAAGAACCGCGCCACGGCGCTTGCGGCGGCGGAGTCGGGAATGGTCCTCCTCAAGAACGAGGACGGCGCGCTTCCCATTGCGAAGGGTTCCAGAATTGCGCTGATGGGAATGCGGGCGTACAACCCGATTTACGGCGGCGGCGGTTCGGGAGTGGTTTTTGCGGCAAAGACCGAATCGATTGACGGCGCTCTTTACGACGAAGGGTTCATTCTCGACCCGACGCTCGCTATGTGGTACGGAGTTTCAGACAAGCCGCGGAAGGATTTCGAGGAGTATATAAAAACGGCGGCGGAGAGTTGCGAGGCGGCGGTGATCGTTATCGGGCGCGAGACGACCGAAGGCGAGGACATGAAGACCGGCGAGGGCGGATTCCTGCTCACCGAAAACGAAAAGATTTGCATTACCAAATCGTCGGAGGCGTTCCGGGCGGCCGGGAAGAAGACAATAGTTATTTTAATGACAGGGAATCCGGTCGAGACGGATTCCTGGAAGGACTGCGCGGACGCGATTCTGTGGTGCGGAATGGCGGGCGAGACGCTCGGAAAGGCGCTGGTCAGGGTTCTGGACGGCACCGTGAACCCCTCAGGAAAGCTTACGATGACGTGGCCTTCGACGTTCGAGAGCACGCCTTACTACTACGACTACCCGGGTTCGGCGTATTTGACCAAGTACAGGGACGATATTTACGTGGGCTACAGGTATTACGAGACGTTCGGAGTAGATGAGTCGTTCTGCTTCGGGCACGGGCTCGGCTACACTTCTTTTGAGTACTCGGATTTCGAGGTTAAGATAGCGAGCGGCGAGCGGCCCAGGGAGGCCATGTACGACCTTTCCGTGACGGTCAAGAACACCGGGAAGGTGAGCGGGCGCGAGGTCTGCGAGTTTTATATCACAAAACCGGGCGAAGAAGGCGAGCTTTTGCCGGCCCGCGAGCTCTGCGGATTCGCGAAGACGAAGCTTCTCAAGCCGGGGCAGTCGCAGAGAATTACGGTCACGGTCACCTGGTGGGAATTTGCCGAGTATGTGAATGAAAACAAGTCGCTGGAGATTGTCAAAGGCGAGTACGCATTCTCTGTAGGTGCGTCTTCGCGCGACATAAAGTTCACTCAAAGCGTTACCGGGCGCGTTTCTTTCCCGATTTCCGAGTATCTCTACACAGAGTCTGAGGACGCCGTGGAGCCCATATCTCCCGGGCATCTTAACGAATACGAGGAAGAGCGCGAGAACCTTGCGCTTGGTGCGGAAACGCGCTGCAGCGGCGTCGAGGGCGGGTACGCTTCGAAATACGCGGTCGACGGAGACTTGAACACCCGCTGGAGCGCCGCGGGAACATCGGGAGAGCGATTCCTGATCATCGACCTCGGCGATAAAAAAACGGTCGACAAGCTCGACATCGCGTGGGAGTCGAACACGCTGTATGGGTACTGTATCAGGTTCTCTCTCGACGGCGAGAACTGGACGGAGTATGAGATGTACCAAATGAAGTACGAAATCGTCGACAGGGATATCCTTCATTTCGAACCGTTTGAGACGAGGTTTATCGAAATTATGGTTTATGAAGGCGCGAAATGGTGCTCGATCTACGAAGTCGGCGTGTACGGCGGGTGATTTCAGATTGTTCGGCCCGAATTCGCGGCAACGGAAGTTCGGTTTATTAAGATTGACGTTCCCGCAAGCGCCGACCGGTGCTCGATTTTTGAAGTCAGAGCGTTCGGGGCGATTGCGAATTAATAGTGAGTAATAAAGGTTGTTATTATTTGGGAGGCAAAATGGATCTTGAACTGTTAAAACTCGCCAAACCGGTTTTTCTTGAAGGGTTGGAGGATGACGTGAACATTCAGGCTGGCTTCGCGACCGCGCTGGACGTTCCGGACGTTAGCCGTATGGAAGGCGCGTTCGTGCTTGTCACGGCCAGGAACTTCTACCGCCTTTACGTGAACGGTATTTTCGTGGCGCACGGACCGGCCAGGGCCTGCGACGGCTACCTCCGCGCCGACTGCGTGGATATCGGAAAATACCTGAAAATAGGGAAAAACTACATCGCCTTCGAGGTGACGTCCTACGGGAACATGTTCGGCTACGCCAACGACGTGGTGCTGGGGAAGGGCCTTCTTCGCGCCGCGGTGAAGGCGGGCGATACCGTGGTGTTGTCGTCCCCGGAGACCTTCAGAGGCGTGCGGCTGGCGCAACGCGAACAGCTTGCGGAGCGAATTTCCCACTGCCGGCAGATGGCGGAAAATTACATTCTCGACCGGAAATACACGGAGTGGAGAACGGACTTCACGCTGCTTGACGCGAAGGTGGCGGAGGTCGACGACGCGTCGGAACTCCTTCCCCGCGGCTGCGACTACCCCACGCTTGAACTGACCCGCGCCGAGCGCCTTATCGACGCCGGCCTCGCGGAAATCGACGAAAACGTTCCTTTTGACGACGCGTGGTTCGAGAAGCCGCTCGCCCACTATAAGGAGTTGAAGGAGAGGCCGCTGCGCGACTACGTGCGGACGGTCGAAAAGCCTGCGCGGGAAGGGGTCGCAATAAACTACGAAAACGGCGTCCTGACGGCGGAGGGGCTTCGCGAAGACGAGACTTTTTACGCGCTTTTCGACCTCGGGAAGCCGCAGGTGGGCTTTGTGGAGATCGACGCGGAGACCGAAAAGGCGGGAATTGTCGACGTGGTTCACCTGGAGTCGTTCGCGGTCTACGGCGACAAGGACGAGTTCTCGGGAGGCACGAATCCGGTGCTCAGGCTTCACACGGAGGGCGGCAGGGTTCGCTTCACGTCGATGGAGCCGGTGCTCGCGAGGTTCGTGAAGGTTTATTTCCGCGGGTGCGGCAACGTTAAACTGAATTCGGCCGGCGTGCGAGAGTATACGGTTCCCGATAGCGGCTCCGTGTGCGGCGCGGGGAGCTTCCTCTGCAGCGACGAGGACGTGAACCGCATTTACGAGGCGGCGCGGCTGACCCTCAGGCTGAACGCGCTGGACGTCTTCATGGACTGCCCGGACAGGGAACGCGGCGGCTGGCTGTGCGACTCGTACTGGACCGGGCGCGCGGAGGGCGTGCTGCTCGGGAATCACCGGATCGAAAAGAATTTCCTGGAAAACTTCCTGCTGACCGACCCTGAAAAGATGTGGAACGCGTTCTTCCCGGAGGTCTACCCGGCCTACAAGAGCAGTTTTTCGGCGGGTCCCGGCATCATCACGTGGTCGTTCTGGCTTCTGGAGGAGCTCTGCTGCTACGTGAAGGCCAGCGGCGACAGGGAGCTTGCGGAGAGGTTCAGGCCGCGGATCGAGGCGTTCGTCAAGGGAAGTCTCGGGCTCATCGGCGGCTCCGGCCTTTTCGAGAACCTGCCCTGCATCTTCATCGACTGGTCCTACTCCAACGAAGGCGTCTTCAACGGCCCGGTTTCCACCGCCGCCAACGCCCTCTACTCGAAAATGCTGCGCGACCTCGGGGCTCTCTACGGGAACGCCTCTTGGACGGAAAAAGGCCTCGAAATGCGGCGGCTGATCCGCGAGGCAATAGGTATCGGTATTGACGGCAGCGCGAAAAAAGGCTACAAAGGGCCGGAATACATTCCCGACAGCCTCCGGGTGGACGAAAACGGCCGCCTGCGCCCGAACGGACTCACCACCGAGGCGGCAACGTACCTCACAATCTGGTCGGAAATTTTCGACCCGGACGAGGCTCCGTTGACTGTCTTCAACGCGGTCAGAGCGATGGGCGCGTCGCCGGAATTCTTCCCGTCGGCAAGGGTCGGCAGGGCGGGCCTCTTTATCGGGCTCCAGTACAGGTTCGACATGCTGGCGAAGCTGGGTGAACGCGCGCGCCTCCTTCAGGAGCTGAAATCCTTCTACGGCGCGCAGCTGAAAGAGGGCCCGGGAACGCTCTGGGAAGGCCGCGACATCCGCCAGACAAGTTACTGCCACGGCTTCAACTCCTACGCAGGTCTGCAGCTCGTGACCGAAATTCTGGGAATAGGCGTGCCGGACGAGACAACCAAAACCGTCAGAATTTCGCCGTGTCCGTGCGGCGGCATCCGCTGGGCAAAAGGCTGCGTGAACACCTCGGACGGCCTGATCTCGCTCTCCTGGGTCGATCGCGGCGGCGGGAAAATTGAGACACGGCTGACCCTTCCCGACGGCTGGAAGGCAACTGGTTGAATCGCTTGTTTTTGCCTAATAATAGACAAAAATAGGGCGGCACGCCAACGGCGCGCCGCCCTCATAGTTTTAATTGATTGTTTTTTATTCCTCTTCCCTGTACGAGTGGCACTCCGTCGTGCTGATGTTCAGGATTGTCTCGCCGTCGACCTGCACCGCGCAGGGCTTGTCGAACTCGACCTTGATGTCTTTTCCGGTAAACCAGATGCAGTTCTTTTTGCAGTCCACAAGCTTGCCCTCGAAAATCTTCGGGAAGATCATGAGCGCGTGGAGCGGGACCTTGTCCTTCAGAACCACGCAGGAGAGCGTGCGCTCTTTGTTGAGTCTGTCCTGCATCGGAGCGACGTTCATGCCGCCGCCGTAGTATCTGCCGTTCATGACCGGAGCGAGCCAGACGTGGTCAAACTCGTGAACAACGCCGTCCACGGTGATCTTCGCGTTGCGGGGCTTGAACTTGAAAAGCAGGCCTTTGATCGCAATCGAGGTGTAGTTGATAGGCTTGTCGCTGAGGGCGCGCTGTCTGTCGCCTTCCTCGCAGCAGTAGCCGTCAATCCCGAAGCCGACGTCGTTCATGAAGTAATACTTTTTTCCGTCAACAATCGAGAAAGGAAGCTTCTCGACGTAGGGGTTGAGCTTCAGGAGGCTGTCTTTCGCATTGCCTTTGACGTCGACCCAGAAGTCGTTTCCGGAGCCCGAGGGGAAGTAGAATACGTCTCTGTCGAGTGGCCTGTTCGCGACGTCGTTCGCGAAGTGGTTGAGCGTTCCGTCGCCGCCGGTGAGGACAACCGTATCCTCCGCGGGAAGGGTCTTGATGAAGTCGTAGGCGTTCCCGATTCCGGTGACGTCCGTGTATTCGAAAGTCTCTCCCGGAAGCAGTTCTTCGATTTTCTTTGCGCCGTCAAGTCCGTGTTGGTTGTTTGCCTTGTTGTTGAAAAGAATTCTAATCACTTTGATACCTCCGCAAGCAAAAATGCTTGTAATAATATGGAGATTATAATCCGTAACGGCCTCTATGTCAAGCAAAAAAGCACCCGCAGCCACGCCTTCCGCCGTGCCTTCGGAAAGCCTTCCGGAGCTTTTCGCGCGCGGCTTGGAAAATCCACATTTCCGCGGAAAAGCGTGAACGGGGTTCCGGAAAATCCACATTTCCCGTGAAAATTCCACGAGAATACCGGAAAATCCACATTTCCCGCGGAAAAACCACCGTTACCACCGTTCACAAACTGCGCCCCGCCCCACACATAAAAAAGAAACCGCGGGAGTCCGGAAACCCCCGCGGGAACTGCCTTACGTTATTCACGTTAAAATCCAAAACGCTTTTCGCGCCGGATCAATGTCTCTTTTTCGAACCGATGAAAAGCGCGGTTCCTGCCAGGAGCAGAACTGCCATGCCGCCGGAAATCATATTTCCGCAGCCTTTCTTCTTCGCGGGCTCGGGCGTCGTCTGAGGCGCATCGGTGGGCTCGGAAGCGGGTTCCTGGGTCGGCTCTTCGGGAGCTTCCGTCTCGGCGGGAGCTTCGGTCACTTCGGGAGTGGCGGTCGGCTCAGCGGTCGGCTCGGGAGTGGGCTCTTCGGTGGCGTTCGGGTCCTCGGTCGGCTGGAGCTCGGCCGGATCGTAGTAGAGAGTCAGCGAGATCGCCTCGAGGCCGGGCGCGGAGTTCGTCATCGCGTTGTCGTAGTCGAACTCGATGTCATCGTCAGTGTAGTCGCCCTGCGCAACAACAAAGTAGCCGCCCTCTTCGGTGAGCTGCGTGATTCTGATGCAGTACTTGCCCTTCGGAATCTGGTTGAACTGCCAGAGGAATCCTTCCGGCTGGTCATGGTTGAAAGTGAACACTTCCTTAACGATGGCGTCGTCGGAATTGTAGTCGCTTCCGTAGTTGCCGTCGACCGCCTTGAAGATCGCGAACTCAACGTCAACCGGGGTGATGCCCACGAAGTTGTCCGGGTTGCCTGCCCAGAAAGGAATCAAAAACGCGCTGAAAGCCTTCGTTGCCTTAAACGTAGCGGAAACGTAGCTTTCCTCGGAAACCGCGATAAATCCGCCTTCGCCGTCCTGCGTAACAGATGCGAGCCACAGGCCGATGGTTGCGCCTTCTCCAAAAGGATACGCTTCCGTGCCTGCCGGCAGTCCCTCAGGCAGCGGTTCTTCCGCGAAAGCGCCTAACGCGAAGCAAGAGAGCGCCATTGCAGCGGCGAGAACGAAAATCAAAAACTTTTTCATAATCTCCTCCCAATAAGATAGATAGTCTGCACTTCTTTATATTTCCCTGCAGACCCGGAAAATGAACGTTCCCGCTTCCGCAGTGGAATAACTTGATTATACGGCGCACGATCTCAAATTTCAATAGTCGCCGTGTGCGGCCGGTGGTCCGAAACCACGAGGGCGGGAATGTCAGCCTCGAGCACTTTTATGTCGCGGCTCGTGAACAGGTAGTCGATCTTGCGCTCGGGCTTGTCCGACGGGAAGCTGAGAAGCGGCTCCGGGAACTTGTCCGCCGTGTCGAAAAGCTTTTCGCGGAACGGCCTCAGAACCGGATTCTGCGGCCTCACGTTGAAGTCGCCCATGATCACGAACCGCCTGTCTTCGATCAGCATCGAGCATGTGGTCGAGGCCATAATATGTTCGTCCGGGTTGAGCCCGAAGTGAGTCACGCAAACGGTGAGCGGCTCTTCCTGACCGATGTCGATCTTCGCGCGGATCACGCAGCGGGTCTCGTAGTACCCGTTGAACCGGCGTTCCTTCGGGTCGGGAATCGGCACCGTCTCGGCCGAAACGATCGGGAACCTCGACAGAAGCGCGTTTCCGTACGGGTTGTTGCCGGCGAACTTTATCGCCTCGCCGAAATAGTGGTAAAAGCCCAGTTTTTCGCCGAGAATCCTCGCCTGCGGACGGAATTCGAGAAGGTTTATGCCGGTGTCGCGAATTTCCTGCAGGCCGACAATGTCCGCGCCGCAGCTGCGGATTGCGTCCGCGACCGCGTCAAAATCGATTTTATGGGTGATGAAATTCGCGCAGTGCTGCGTGTTGAACGACATCACGGTCAGTTTCATGGTGAAGTAACTCCTTTAAGGCTTGTGCCGGAGGCAACTGTATCTGCGGTTTACCTGTCAAGGAATGCAAGGTACCCTTTGTAAGCCCAGTAGATATCCGCTTTCGACGCCAGTTCGAGCGGTGCGTGCATGCTGAACAGCGGGACGCCGCAGTCGATAACTTCGATGCCCTTGTCGGCCATGTACTGCGCGATGGTTCCGCCGCCGCCCGCGGTGATCTTGCCCATTTCGTTGAGCTGCCAGGCGACGCCGTTCCTGTCGAAAACGTCGGTGACTTCGCGAACGAACTCGGCCGGGCAGTCGGAAGTGCCGAACTTGCCGCCGCTGCCGGTGTACTTTTCGAGGGCCAGACCGCCGCCCATGAACGCCGCGTTGCTTTCGTCGTAAACCTCAGGGTAGCTGGGGTCGTAGGCGGCCGTAACGTCGGCGGAGAGCATTTTACTTGCCGCGAGGCAGCGCCTTGTCGTGAGGGTAATGTCATTCCCGCCGTAAAGCGCTGCAACTTCTGTCGCGAAAATCTCAAGCGAGTTCGACCTGGCGCCGGTGTTGCCGACGCTGCCGATTTCTTCCTTGTCCGCAAAATACGCGACCGCGGTGTGTTCCGGAACCTTGTCAAGGTCGGCAAGCGCGCGCAGCTCGGTGTAGGCGCAGACTCTGTCGTCATGTCCGTAAGCGGCGATCATGCCTCTGTCGAAGCCGATGTCGAGGGCCTTGGAAGCGGGCATGATGACGAGCTCGGCGCTGTGGAAATCCTTCTCGGAAATTCCGTACTTTTCGCAGAGAAGGGTGAGGATCGACTGCTTGACCGTGAACGGCTTGTCCTCGGGGTCTTCTTCATTCTTGACGCCGGGAACGGAGCCGATGATCACGCACAAGTTCTCGGGGTCAATGAACGAACCGGCCGGCTTGCTCATCTGGTCGCGCCCCATGTGCGGCAGAAGGTCGGAAATCATGAACTTCGGCTCGTCGTCGTTCTCGCCGATGCGCACGGTGACCTTTTCGCCGTTTTCCTTAATGACCACGCCGTGAAGCGCCAGCGGAATCGTGGGCCACTGGTAGGCCTTGATGCCGCCGTAGTAGTGGGTCTTGAAGTAGAGAATCTCGTGCTTTTCCGCGAGCGGCCAGGGCTTCAGGTCGAGCCGCGGGCAGTCCACGTGGGCGCCGACAAGCGAGAAGCCGTTTTCGGGAGCCAGCTTGCCGAGAACCGCAATGAAGATGCAGCGGTTGTGGTGAACGTAATAGAGTTTGGTGCCGGGAAGTTCGGCGGCGGGAATCTTCGCGTCGCGAACCTCTTCAAGCGTCCGGAAACCCTTCCCGCGCAGAAGTGTGACAGCGGAGTCGACTGCCTCGCGCTCGGTCTTGCTGTTGTCAAGGAACGCCTTGTAGTCTTCGCAGAGGGCGAAAACGTCTTTCTTGACGGTCTCGTCCATATACTGCCAGGAATTTTTTCTTGTGTATTCGAGCTCTTTGTTGAATTCAGCCATTTTGAATACCTCCATGGTTAAATGGTTAAGTTGAGTCTTATTATAACAAATCCGCGCGCGTGTTGCACCTGTTTTTTGCAAATTGCCGAACGGCGGCGCGGGTTTGGTGAAAGCGGGGAACAAAAAAGTGGCGAAAACATAGCGGACGCACTGCCAAACAGGTACAATACCCGCAAATCTGTTCCGCTATGGTCTGTCAAAACGTTACTCGCAGCCGCAAAAGCTTTAGGAAATAATACGATAGCATCGTATTTTAGCGTTGACAGCAACTGCCTCTTCTTCAACACTCATATGACAGTTTTATCGCCATATGTCTCTTTTTGACGCAGTCCAAAAATGAAAGCAGCCCCGGGATGAATATCTCGAGACTGCTTTGCGGTTTGCGCGGCTGAAAGATATTTCCGGGAAATACGGTGGATTTTCCGGGTTGTGGATTTTCCAAGCGCTGTCCGGTTTATTTTCCGATGAAGCGGTGGATTCTCCGCGTTGTGGATTCTCCGGGCCCTAAAAATTCCACCCGGGTGGAAAATCCACCGGCACGTTGGAGCAATCAGTATTTCGCCGAAATCAGGTCGCCGAGAACGGTTCTTATCGAGTGGAACAGCTCCGCGTCGGTCGAGTACTGTCCGAGAGAGGTCGTGATCTGCTTGATAAGGAGCGTCGAGGTGCCCGCGCCGTAGAGGCTGTCGAGAATCGTGAAGTAGTCGTAATCCTCAACGCCGTCGCGGATGTCTTCGAGCCTGAGGGAGCCGATCGGGCCCGGGTAGCCGTCGCTGCCGTACTTCTCGATGTACTCGGGAAGCGCGCCTCCGGGGTAGATCAGAACTCCGTTCCCGTAGAAGTTCACGAGGGCGCCCACGGCATACTGCTCGTACTTTTTAGTCCACTTCTTCGCGTTCTCCCAGTCGTTGCACATGTAGTAGAGGAAGCCGTCCACGTTGTAGAGCTTCTGCTGCCAGAAGAGGATCCGGTGCTTGATGGCCTCGTCGTTGATCGAGAGCGCGATCTCGGGGTTGTGGGGGTAGCGGGTCACGTACCACCAGACCTCGTCGCCGCCGGCCTGTTCGGCAGCCATTCTGTCCTTTAACTCGCCGAATTTGTTCACCATTTCCTGAGTATAGACGTCCGTGTGCAAACTGCTGTTGTACTTTTTGTCGGCCTGGGTGTTGAAGAAGTAGGTCTTCGGGCACCAGACGGTGACGTCGTTTTCGAGGTACTTGAAGAAGTCGGTGGACTGGTTGATCAACGTGTTGTAGTGGATCGGGATGAGCAGCTTGTGGGCGCCGAAATACTTCGTGAACTGGGCGTTCCAGTTCTTGATGTTGTTGAGGACCGCCGTGGAGAGGGGCTCGTCGCCCTTGTCCGGGTAGAAGTAGGCTTTGTCGAGCCACTCCTGCTTTTTGGAGACGCGGTCGTAGGCGACCTGGATGTAGTCTTCGTGGTAGAGCCCGTTATCGAGGTAAGCGGTCGGGTGGAGTTTCCAGAAGAGCGTGAAGCATGTGCAACGCGGGTCGTCCATATACTGTTCGACACGGTCGTCCCAGAACTGGCCGCGCTTCGCGTAGGGAAGGGTGTAGCAGTTGACCTTGTTCTCGAGCATGTACTCGTAGTAGAGCGCGTAAAGGTCGTCCTCGAGGCCGTCGGTGGTCGTGGCTTCACGGTTCGCGCCGCAGATGACGGACCACTCGTTGAGGTCGGTGAGGGTCTTGCAGGTGGGGGCGACAGGAAGCGCGAAGTTGCGGACGTACGCGTAGACGTTCGCTTTTTTGATCTCGCGGCCGGCGCTGTCTTTAAGGGTGATGACGGCGGAATACTGGCCCGCAGGCTGCGAGGTGCTTGATTTCACCTTGATGATGAACATCTGGCTTTTGCCTGCTTTTAGGTCAAATTCGTGCTCGAGAACGGGAATCGGATCCGCAACGGTCTTCCCGTCCACGCCGTCGAAGTACCAGCCGTAGCACACCTCGCAGGGCAGAACGTTCCCGGGGCCGTCCTTAAATTCGGAAACGGTCAGGGAGACGCCGGTCTTCGCGGTTTTCGACGCGACCATAAAGTGGCAGCCCTCGATCTCGTACTTCGCGAGCTCGATCTGGTAGGATTTGTACTCCGTGGGGGTCGTGTCCTCCGCGGGGGTGTTCACGTAGGAGTGATTGAACCAGACCGTAATGTCGGGGTCGTCGTTCGCCGCAGACACCGCCGTGTTGCTGAACGCGGGAACGGAGGAGTTGCTCTTCGCGCTCGCGATCAGTGCTTCGGCCCTTGCCTGGTCTTCGGGTGAGAGCAGGTTGGGGTCGGTGGGCGCGGGGGTAGGCGTGGGAGTCGGAGTCGGTGTGGGAGTCGGAGTAGGTGTCGCTGTCGGAACTTCGGTGGGCGCTGCTGTTGGCGCTTCGGTGCGTGAAGGCGTGGCGGTCTCCGCGGGAACCTCCGTGTCTTCGGGACCTTCGGTGTCCGCCGGTGTTTCGGAGGGCTCTTCGCTCTCGGAAGGCGTGTTCTCTGAAGGAGTCTCGTCCGCGGGCGTCTCCGTTGCCTCCTCCGTGGCGGTTGCCGCCGGCTCTTCGGTGGGTTCGTCGGTGGTGATTTCAGGCGTCGGCGTCTCCTCGGCGGGTTCGGTTTCCGCCGGCCGGGTATTTTCCGGAGTCGCTTCGGGAACGCCTGTGGCGGCTTCCTCCGTGGCGGGAACCTCAGTGGGCACAGGGGTCGGATTCACGGGCTTTTGGCACGCGAACACGGACAGAACCAGCGCCGCGGCCAGCAAAAGTGCGGTCAATTTAAGGGTTTTTCTCATTTTCAGACCTCTTTCCGGTAGAAAATAGTTGATTTCAAATATTGAAACGTGCTTTGTGAACGGAAGTCATTCACGTTCACGCTTTCGCGGCGTTCAAGCTTTCGCGGCGATCAGATTCCCGAGAACGAGCCGCATTTTCGCGAACAGTTCCGTGTCGGTCGAATACTCGCCGAGCGACTGCGTCACCTGCTTAATAATAAGGGTCGAAGTTCCCTCGCCGTAGAGGCTGTCCAGCAGCGTGAAGTAGTCGTAGTCCTCGATTCCGTCGCGAACGTCCTCCAGCCTGAGCGAGCCGATGGGGCCCGGGTAGCCGTCGCTGCCGTACTTCTCGACGTACTCGGGAAGCGCGCCGCCGGGGTAGATCAGAACGCCGTTCCCGTAGGTGTCGACGACCGTTCCCGCCGCCTCGTGCTCGTACTTTTTCGTCCAGTTCTTGGAGTCTTCCCAGTCGTTCACCATATAGTAGAGGAAGCCGTCCACGTTGTAGAGCTTCTGCTGCCAGAAAAGAATGCGGTGCTTGATCGCCTCGTCGTTGATCGAGAGCGTGATTTCCGGGTCGTGGGGGTAGCGGGTCACGTACCACCAGACCTCGTCGCCGCCTTCCTGTTCGGCAGCCATTCTGTCCTTAAAGACGCCGAGGGCCTCCTCCATGGACTTGTCGTAGAAATCGGTGTAGAGCGCGGGGTCGGCTTTTTTGTCGGCGGAGGTGTTGAAGAAGTAGGTCTTGGGGCACCAGGCGGTCACGTCGTTCTCGAGGTACTTGAAAAAGTCCGTGGACTTGTCAATCAGCGTGTCGTAGTGAACGGGAATGAGCAGCTTGTGGGCGCCGAAGACCTTCGTGTACTCCGCATTGTAGTATTTTACTAAATCCAGCGTCGAGATGTCGAGCGGTTCGTCGCAGGCGTCCGGGTAAAAATAGGCCTTTTCGAGGCGGCCGGGCTTCGCGGAGAGGCGGTCGTATGCGGCTTTCAGGTAGTCGGGAATTTCGGAACTCTTCTTGCACGCGGTCTTCCAGAAAAGCGTGAAGCAGGTGCAGCGCGGGTCGTCCAGATACTTGTCGACGCGGTCGTCCCAGAACTGTCCGCGCTTCGCGTAGGGAAGGGTGTAGCAGTTGATTTTGTTCTCGAGAAGGTACTCGTAATAGAGGGCGTAAAGGTCGTCCTCAAGGCCGTCCGTGGTCGTGGATTCGCGGTTCGCGCCGACGATGACAGCCCACTCGTTGAGGTCGGAAAGGGTTTTGCAGCTCGAGGCGACGGGAAGCGAAAAGTCCCAGACGTAGGCAAAAACGTTCGCTTTCTTGAGCTCGCGGCCGGCATTGTCGGTTAAAGTTACAACCGCCGAGTACATTCCGGAAGGCTGGTCCTGTGCGGACTTCACCTTGATAACGAACATTTGGCTCATGCCCGCCTTGAGGTCGAATTCGTGCTCCAGAACGGGAATCGGATCCGCAACGGTCTTCCCGTCCACGTCATCGAAGTACCAGCCGTAGCAGACCTCGTGGGGAAGGGTGTTGCCGGCGGCGTCTCTGAACTCAGACATGGTCAAAGAGACGCCGCTCTTGCCGGTTTTTGAGGCGACCATGAAGTGGCAGCCCTCGATCTCGTTCCCTGCGAGAAGGATGCGGTAGGAGGCAAAACCGGTGGGCTTTGTGTCTTCCGCGGGGGTGTTCACGTAGGAATGGTTGAACCAGACGGTGATGTCCGGGTCGTCGTCCGCGGCAGCGACAGGAGCGTTTTCGAAATCTGCGACAGGAGAGTTCTTGAGCGCCGTGTCGATCAGGTTCTTTGCCTTTTTAGCGTCGGCGGCGGAGAGCGCGTTCCCGGATTTGGAGCACGCGAAAAGCGACGCAAGCAGCGCCGCGGCGAGGATGAGCAAAAGCAAACGGACCGGTTTTTTCATAACGTTACCTCAAAAGGGCGGGCGCCGCCGTGGCCGGCGGCGCCGCGGAATCATTTCAGCACGAACGACTTCACGTACATAATGTCGCCCGCGGAACACTGGTCGAAGTAGTCAAACCTGACAGCGTTGATTTTTCCGCTCCAGAACGAAAGCGACGAAAGGTCGACAGAGGCTGTGTGCCACTGCCCGTCTTTTATAAGGGAGACCCTTGTCCTCTCCGAACCGTCGGGAGCGGTCTTGCCGCCGGTGCAGAGGAAGAGGTCGCACGCATACGAGTCAAGTGACGCGTTTTCGGGGATCTTGTAGGTAAATTCGAGCGTTCTGTAGTTCTCCGCGTAGAGCGGCGTTGAGGCGTTCCGGTAGTTCACGTACACCTGCGGGTCGCTGGCGTTCGTGACCTTAAAGCGGGCCGCTTTTTGAGAGGAGTTGTAGCTGACGTCGGTGTTGTACGGCCTTTCGAGCGGCTGCATACCGTCCTGACTCGAAAAGTCGAGGTTCGCGAAGTCGATCTCGGTGACGCGCATCGACTGGTAGTGCTTGTGAAGCGACTCGTTCGTCGCGAAGTCCTTGTTGGCCGTGAAAACGCCGCGGATCTCGCTGACGGAGCCGGTGGTGATCAGGTAGCTGTAGTCGATCGGGTCGAACGAGGTCATTTTGTAGGTGACGAGCGGGGCGACGTAGTTGGTGGCACCGTCGGTGGCGGACTTGGAGCCGTTGTAGCTGAACCTTCCCGCGTAGAGCATGTCGACGTTCGGGACGAAAAGGCCGATGCCGAAGTCGTCCTTCGAGGAAGTCCAAGAGCACCACGTCTCGGTGTTGCCGTTTTTGACGTAGAAGCGGCAGTCGTCCGCGTAATTCGGGTCGCCCCAGAAATTGAGGTTGTCACGCGAGGTGAGCGGCGCGCCGGTCCAGCCGTCGGAGCCGTTGTACCACGTGAATTTGTCGAGGTAGCTCACCGTGTAAAAAGCGGGAAGCTCCTGGTGCGCGTACCTGTGTTCCCAGCCCGAGAAGTCGACGAAACGGTTGTCGACCCTTATATACGTGTCCGTGAGCGTGTACGTGTTTTCCATGTAGCTCGGAGTGATCTGCCCGTTGAGCGACCAGTCCTGCGGCTGCGCCTTAATATAGACGGAATTCGCGGTCACGTTCACGTCGATGAGCCGGCTCGCGTTACCGTACTGGTCGCCGCCCTGAACAGGGTTGTACGCCCAGGTGCTGCCGTTGAACGAGCCGGGAGTGTATTCGGAGTTGCCTCCGGTCCCGTAGTAGGACTGCTGAATGAGACGCCCCGTGTCGTGGCGGTTGACGAGGTTCGTGAGCCCGCGGACGGTGCACGTTTTGTCCTGAATGTAGTTAAGGCCGCCTCCCCACGAGAGCTGAACGCCGACCTTGAAGCGGGCGTTTTCGATGTAGTGAAGCTTCTCGTTGTACACGGGAACGGTGCTCGAAGTGACTTCTGCGAGCGAAAAGTCGGAGCTCGTGTTTTTAATGGTGGAAAGCGTGAGCGACTTGAGACCCGTCGCGCGGCCGTCGGAAAGGTACGACGAGATGAGCCCGCCGAAAACCATATCCGTGCCCGCTTCGAGGAAGAACGAGTCCTCGGTTTCGGCGCCGGATTTAACGTATTTAACGGTCATCTTGAGCGGCTTTTTCGAGCTGTATTTGAACGAAAAACGGTTGAAGCTGCCGCTCAGAGTAGTGCCGTCCTCAAAAGTGAGGACGAGGTTTTTCTTATGCGTAAAGGTGCTTCCCGACGTCGCGGTCTGGCCGGAAACGGTATATCTGAGGCCGTTAGCGGTGGTGTAGACGCCGTCCTCGGGAATTGACGCGGTGGGCGTCGGTGTTGGAGTAGGGGTCGGTGTTGGCGTGGGGGTAGGGGTCGGCGTCGGTGTCGGGGTTGGTGTTGGAGTGGGCGTCGGCGCCTCGGTCGGTTCGGGGGTCGGGGTCTCAGTAGGCGCGGGCGTCTCCGAAGGGGCTTCAGTCGGCTCTTCGGTGGGTCCGGGAGTCGGTTCCCCGGTCGGAACAGGGGTCGCCTCCGGAGTTTCCGTAGCGACGCCGGCAGGGGTTTCCGCAGAGACCTCAGATGGAGTTTCGGAAGGCTCTTCCGCCGGATCGTCTGTAGGCTCCGCGGCCTTTTCCGTGGCCTGTTCGGAAACGTTTTCCGTCGGCGCGGGTGTGTTCTGCTCATGCCTCCTGCAGCCGCTGACGCCCAAAAACAGAGCGAGACAAACGGCCGCAACAACCGCATTAGCGAGTATGGTAGTCAAAATTTTCGAAAAGCGCTTCATTCTCACGATCCCTTTCAAAACGGCGCCGCCCGGAGCGGGCCTGTTTTATGTGCCTGTATTATATTAATATTATAAAAAGATGTCAACTTTTCGAAAAGATCATTCCGCAAACGGCGCCGCGAAAGGGCGCGCTTTAAACGCGAAGTTGCCGTCAAAAAAAGACCCCGCGGAATACGCTTCCGGGGGTCTGATGCAGCACATTTTTTAAGGCGG
>JAEEGG010003681.1_pt1 | contig 38031 bp, 30 predicted proteins | sample 9134161 | NCBI WGS metagenome assembly JAEEGG01 (sample SAMN16246543, study PRJNA631951) | gut metagenome | biome: gut microbiome; feature: rumen; material: CR-attached | host: Bos | place: Iran: Karaj | collected 2018-10
CGAGGTAGCGGCTCAGCGCCACGCAGTCGTCGATCGCCACGCCGCCTTCGCGGGTGATGATCACTTCGATGTCGTTGTCTTCACTCACGGTAACCTCCACCAGGGAGAGGTCCGTACCCTGCAGATGCTCCTGCGCAAGGGCTTCGATGGTCTGTTTCTGGATCATAGTGTAAATGGCACAAAAAAAGGAGACTGCCTGTCCCCTCAATCGCGGCAAAGGTAACAATTAAGTGCTGAATCACAAAAATTTTTTGAAAAAGTATTAAATTTGCGATAGTTATGGAGATAACGGCTCAGACATTGGCAGACCTTCTCGGCGGCGAGATTGTCGGCGATCCGCAGATTGTGGTAAAAGCCCCGGCGCGCATTGAACAGGCGAGGCGGGGTGACGTGTGTTTCTTTGCCAATCCCAAATACGAACACTATATCTACGATACCCAGGCCAGCGTCCTGCTGGTCAACCGCTCGTTCGTGCCGAAAAAGCCGGTACCTGCCACCCTTATCAAGGTAGATGACGCCTATGCCGCCGTATCGGTGCTGCTTGACTTTTTTGCCCGGCTTCGCCGGACACGGAAGCGCGGCAACCGCTTCCGGGCGCGGCTTTCTTTCCGCCGCTCCGTGGCCTGCTCCGCCCGCATCGGCAAGGGCACGTACATCTATCCCCAGGTCTATGTCGGGCCGAACGTGCGGGTCGGAAAGGATTGCATCCTCTATCCCGGTGTGCGCATCTACCACGACTGCGTGATCGGCGACCGCTGCATCCTCCACGCCGGCGCGGTGATCGGCGCCGACGGCTTCGGCTTTGCACCGCAGGAAGACGGCTCCTACCGGAAAATCCCCCAGCTGGGCAACGTCGTGATCGGCGATAATGTGGAAATCGGGGCAAACGCCACGGTCGACCGGGCGACAATGGGTTCGACCGTCATCGAGAGCGGCGTCAAGATCGACAATCTATGCCAGGTGGCCCACAATGTCGTAATGGGGAAGAATACGGTAATGGCGGCCTTGAGCGGCATCGCCGGTTCCGCCAAGCTCGGGTCACACTGCATGATCGGCGGCCAGTCCGGGATCAACGGCCATATTTCCGTAGCGGACAATACGGTCCTTGCGGGGCGGAGCGGTATCATCAGCGACATTTCCGAACCCGGTTCCAAACTGATGGGATATCCCGCCCTGGAATACGGTACATATATGCGGGCGTATGCCCTTTTCCGCCGCAGCGGCGGCAAATCCAGACCGAAAGAATGAAGCAGCATACCCTGAAAGCGTCTTGTTCCTTCTCGGGTAAAGGCCTTCATACGGGCCGTCCCGTGTCGATGCAGGTGCTTCCGTCTTCGCCTGGGACGGGCATTGTCTTTCAACGGACGGATCTCCCCGGGGAGCCGATGGTCGCGGCGCACGTTCGCAACGTGGGGCGCACGCGTCGCGGCACGACGCTTTCGTCGGGTGGCGTACGGAGGATTCTTACGCCGGAGCATCTGCTGTCCGCCCTGTCCTGCCTGGGTGTGGACAATGCGCTGGTGAGGCTCGACGCCGCGGAAGTTCCGATACTCGACGGAAGCGCCCGGCCATATGCCGAAGCCTTTATCGCGTGCGGGTTGGAGGAACAGCCTGAGGAGCGGGTTCCGTTGGCCGTCCGCCGTCCGTTCGTCTATGAAGATCCTCGAAGTGGCGCCCGCATCGAACTGGAACCCTTCGACGGCTTTGAGGCAGAAGTGACCATCGATTTCAAATCGAAGGTTATCGGGTTGCAGAAGGCCCGTTTCGATGCTGCGACCGACTATGTCCACGATATCGCTCCTTGCCGCACATTCTGCTTCCGGCGCGAGGTCTTTTTCCTTCGTCTTACCGGCCTGATCCGCGGCGGTTCCCTGGAAAATGCCCTGGTGGTGGATGAGCCGCGCGGCTATATGGGTAATCCGGTTCTGTCTTTCGAAAACGAACCCGCCAGGCATAAACTACTTGATTTGCTCGGCGATTTTTCCCTGGCCGGACGTCCCATCCTGGGCAGGGTCCGCGCTTATAAACCCGGCCATACGGTCAACACGAAAGCGTTGGCCCTTTTCTTATCTGAAAATAGTTATGAATGAAAATATGACTTGTGTGCACCCCGGTGCCAAACTTGGCCGCAATGTGGTCGTTTCGCCCTTTACGACTATCGCGGAGCACGTTGAAATCGGCGACGACTGCTGGATCGGCCCCAACGTGACAATTTTCGATTATGTGAGAATCGGCAGCGGCTGCCGGGTGTTTCCCGGTGCGGTAATCGGCGCGATTCCGCAGGATATGAAGTTCCAGGGTGAAGAAAGCTGGGTCGAGATCGGCGACAGGACGATGATCCGTGAATTCGCGACCGTCAACCGCGGCACGGCGGCCAGTGGCAAATGCCTCACCCGCGTCGGCAATGATTGCCTGATCATGGCTTATGTACACGTCGCACACGATTGCCGGATCGGCGACAACTGTATCCTTACCAGTTTTTCCGGCTTGGCCGGAGAAGTGGAAGTGGACGACTGGGCCATTGTCGGCGGCGGTACGATGGTGCACCAGTTCACGCATATCGGAGAGCATGTGATGCTGGCCGGCGCAGCGGGCGTATCGAAAGACATTCCGCCTTATGTACTTACCGCACGGAATCCCGTCCGGTATGCCGGCGTCAACATCGTCGGCTTGCGGCGCCGTGGTTTCAGCGATGCGGTAATCTCTGAAATCGAAGGGATATACCGCCTGATCTATTCCAGCGGACTGAACGTGTCCGATGCCTGCCGGGAAGTCGACCGGCAGTACGCTCCGAGCGAATACCGCGACAAGATCCTTTCGTTTATCGGGCAGTCGTCGCGCGGCATCATCCGATGACGAACCTTGCCGCAGATTCCGGGACCCCGCTCTTTCCGGTGAGTGTACTGACGACGGCCTATTTTCCGCCGGTCGAGTATTTCTTTGCCATCGCCCGAAGCGGCCGGGTGCTGATCGAACAGCACGAGCATTATCAGAAGCAGTCGTGGCGCAGTCGGTGCCGTATCCTTTCTGCCGGCGGGCCGGAAGATCTGTCCATTCCGATTGTCAAAGAGGAACGTCGCAGCCGTCCGGTCCGCGACATCCGCATCGATTATGGCGAACCTTGGCTGCAACACCATCTGCGCGCATTCGAGGCTGCCTACCATTCATCGGCTTTCTTCGACTATTATGCCGACGATCTGTTTCCCGTCTTGCTCCGCAAGCCTGAATTTCTCTTCGACCTGAATATGGCTTTGCTGGAGAAACTGCTGGATCTGCTCGACCTGCACGTTCCCGTTTCCCTGACCGAGAGTTATGTCAGGGACCCGGAAAACGATTTCCGCACGCGTATCCAGCCCAAATACAAAGGCGAAAGCCTGCTCGCCGAATATGGACGGGAGCAGGCTTACTATCAGGTTTTCGTCAATCAGGATCCGGGTGCTTGTCATTCCCGGCTTGAACGGGAATCCCGTTTCATTCCGAATCTTTCGATTCTCGATTTGCTTTCAGCAGAAGGTCCTGACGCTTGCCGTTTTCTTTAGAACTTGACGGCCAGGGTGCAGACCACTTTGTTGAGACTGTTCGTATTGGTGCCTGTCGGCACGGTCACTGCGCTGGAGTAGTCGTCGTAAAGCTGGAAGCTGTCGGTGGTCGACAACATACGGCTCCAGGCAAGGTCGATCGAGGTGGCAGGCGACAGGTTGAAGCCCAGACCTGCGCTGACTACGTTGCGCGAGGCGTAGCCTTTCGCGGCAGGCGTGTAATGCTGGTAACCGCCACGCAGGGAGAACGCGTCGCTCAGACGGAGTTCCAAACCGGCACGCAGGGTGCTGGAGGCGAGGTGATTCTGGCTCATCCAGTCGTTTTCTTCATAAAAGACGCTTTCCGAGCCGTTCTCGCTCTTGAGCCGGGTATTCGCGTAGTTTACGTTTTCGTAGTCCACGCTGATCAGGCCGCGGTCCATGAAGGTATAGGCAGCGCCGACGCTCCAGCGCATCGGGGCGGTGAGCTTGTAGGAGTAGGTGCCGGTCGGGGAGTATTCCGTGTAGGAGTTCCCGTTGTTGAAGGCGGTATTCATCGTGTAGTCCCACTCATCCGTCAGGGCGTACCAGGTCGGCGTCGTGATGGTCGCACCGAGACGCAGGCCGGACATCGGGTTGACGATGACACCGAACTTGAAGTTGGCGCCGGTACCGGTGGTACGCAGCCAGAAGCTGTTGTCCATCGAAACGAAGCCGTCATCGAAGCGGGAGTCGTCTCTTGCCACTTCCTCGTAATACTCTTCCACCGTCTGGCTCACGGTATGGAGATTCACGTTCACGCCGAAGTACAGGAAGTCGGAGAAATTGCCGCCGAAGTTGAGGGCGAATTCTTCGTTGCTGCCCCGGACCTTGCGGTTGAATGCCTGGTCCAGTGCGCCGCCGATCTGCAGTTCGTCGGTCGCCTCATTGTAATTCTCGGTCGATGCGAGGTAGGAGTCGTGTACGTCCGAATACTTTCCGCCCAGTACCGAGAGAGGAGCGATCACGTAGGTGTTCCACGCCATCTGGCCGGTCCAGGGGACGTTGGAGTTGTAATCGCTCTGATCCAGAATGCTGTCGCTGATTCCCTCCAGACCGGCGGCGATCGAGCTCAGCATCGAGGAGTTGTCGGTCGTTCCGTACGCTCTCATCGCAGAACGGAAGTTATTCTTCTTGTTGTACACGAAGCCGAAATTGAAGTTGAGCAGTCCACTGTAGTTGCCCGTGTCGAAGGTCAGTACCGTGCCCAGGTTCGACACTGTCAGGGCGGTATTCCGGGTCGTAGTACCGTTGCCCAGGTAACTCACGTTGGAACGGGATGATGTCAGGCCCGGCGTAAAAGAGATCTGGGAGCAGCGGAATACGCCGGAACTGGCGGGGTTGATGGCAAGGCCGCCGAGGTCACCGCCCAGTGCGGTAAAGGCATTGCCCAAGGCCATCGAACGGGCGGTCCCTTCATAATATTCCTGCGCCAGGTTCAGCGCATCGTCCGCAGTCTGGGCAAACAGGCTTGCCGCAAGGGTGAGGGACAGGAACAGGGTAATTATCTTTTTCATGTCGATCGTTCGTTTAAGGATTGTCAAAAAGTTCAACGCGAGATTGCGGGATTAGCGCCTTCCGCCGCCGCTGTGGCTGCCGCTGCTGTGGCTGCTGCCCGAGCTGCCCGAGCTGCCCGAGCTGGACGAACCGCCGCTGTAGCCGCCACCGCTGCGTGAGACGCCGCCGCTGTAGCTGCCCGAAGAGCGGCTGTAGCTTCCGCCGCCGCTGGCGCCGGTGCGGGTCGGACGGCTGCCGCCGTTGGAACGGACGGTGCCGGAAGAGTTGCGGGTGCTGACGCTGCCGCCCGAATTGGTGCGGCGGGTGGTATACATCCCGCGGCTGGAAGAGGAACCGGTAGTGCGGTACATTCCGCTGCCGGTCGCGGAGTTACGCGGAGTATAGACTACGTTGCGGCCGTGGTTGCCGGGGCCCGGACCCGGATTCACGTAACCGGGATAATAGTGGTGATGGTGATACCAGCGGTCCCAACCATACCATCCCGCATATCCTGCTCCCCAGTACCAGGGATCGTACCAGCCGTAATAATACGGGTTGTAGCCATAGTAACCGTACCAGGTGTCGTACCAGCTTGTACGCCAGTACCAGTCGGTGTACCAGGGATTGCGGAGACCATAGTAGCCGTAATAGGGAGAACCGTTCCAGCCGTACATCCCATAGTTGACGTACCAGGGACTGTCAAACTTGTGGAGACGGGACTCATAGGTCTCGCCGTCCATCAGCTCCGTGACGACGTAAAGATTTCCTTCCTCGTCTTTGGCGAGGTATTGCTCATATTGACGCTGCCGTTCCTGTTCACGCTGCGCTTCCTGCGCTGCGACCATCTTGGCGCGGGAAGCCGCCGTTGGCCGGTAATAAATTCCGTCGCCGTACATAGACGAAGCATAGTACCCCGACGTACCACAAGAGCTGGCAAGTGCCGCGAAAGCAAGGATCACGAAGAATCCGAATCGATTGTTTTTCATTTTAACCTCCTGTGTAATTTATAAGTGTTTTTTCTTAATTTTGCGTTTTGTTGTTTGGACGCGTTTTCAGTCCGTCCGTTTAATTAAGTAATGCAAAGATATCAATTTTTGTACCAATATAAAAGTTATGGCAGAGGTAACGAACAAGGAAGTGACCAACAGGGAAGATAATTATTCGCAATGGTATAACAATCTGGTGGTAAAAGCCGATCTGGCCGAGCAGTCCGCAGTCCGCGGATGTATGGTGATCAAGCCCTACGGCTATGCCATCTGGGAAAAAATGCAGCATCAGCTCGACAAGATGTTCAAGGAGACGGGGCACGTCAATGCCTATTTCCCTTTGTTCATTCCCAAATCTTTCCTCAGCCGCGAGGCCGAGCATGTGGAAGGTTTTGCGAAGGAGTGTGCCGTGGTGACGCACCATAGGCTGAAGGTCGCACCCGACGGAAAGGGTGTGGTGGTCGATCCCGATGCGAAACTCGAGGAAGAACTGATTGTCCGGCCGACGTCCGAGACCATTATCTGGAATACCTATAAGAATTGGATCAAGTCGTGGCGCGACCTGCCGATCCTGTGCAACCAGTGGGCCAATGTCGTGCGTTGGGAAATGCGCACGCGCCTGTTCCTTCGTACGGCTGAATTCCTCTGGCAGGAAGGCCATACGGCCCACGCCACGTACGACGAGGCCGTGGCCGAAGCGCAGAAGATGGTGGACGTGTATGCCCGCTTCGCACGCGAATTCATGGCCATGCCGGTGGTCATCGGGCACAAATCCGAGACCGAACGTTTCGCCGGCGCCCTCGACACTTACAGCATCGAGGCGATGATGCAGGACGGAAAGGCCCTGCAGGCCGGAACCTCACATTTCCTGGGACAGAACTTCGCCAAGGCTTTCGACGTGCAGTTTGCCAACAAGGAGGGTAAACTCGAGTATGTCTGGGCTACTTCGTGGGGTGTTTCCACGCGCCTGATGGGCGCGCTGATCATGTGCCACAGCGACAATAACGGTCTGGTGCTGCCGCCCGCCCTGGCCCCGGTCCAGGTGGTGATGGTGCCCATCTACAAGAAGGACGAGGAACGTGAAGCCATCCTTGCACGGATGGAAGAGCTCAAGAAAGAATTCGAAGCGAAAGGTCTCAGCGTGAAGGTCGATGACCGGGACAACCTCCGTCCGGGATTCAAGTTTGCCGAATGGGAACTCAAAGGTGTGCCGGTGCGCGTGGTCATCGGGCCGCGCGACCTGGAAAGCGGCCACGTGGAACTTGCCCGCCGCGACACCTCCACGAAGGAGAATATTCCGCAGGAAGGTCTGGCCGACCATATCGTCGCACTGATGGACGAAATCCAGAAGAATCTGTACGCGAAGGCCCTGAAGTTCCGCGACGAGAATATCCGCAAGGTCGATACCTGGGAAGAATTCAAGGTCGAGATCGAGAAGGGCGGGTTCCTGCTCTGTCACTGGGACGGAACGCCCGAAACCGAGGAGAAGATCAAGGAATTGACCAAGGCGACCATCCGCTGCATTCCCATCGATTCCTGCGTATGCGAAGAAGAAGGTAAGTGCGTGTACAGCGGCAAGCCTTCGCACCGGAGAGTCATTTTTGCAAGAGCCTATTAAAAACGGAATACCATGAAGAAACTGATCCTGGCCGTCATGGCCGTTTTCGCGACCTGTGCGCTGTTCGCGCAGGACGCTCCCGCGGCGGAAGAAGCGCCGAAAGCCGAATGGAACAAGGGTATCACCACCAACATCGGCTTTTCCCAGCTTTCCCTGATGCAATGGGCTGCCGGCGGTGTCGGGCAGTTGTCGCTCAATACCTATGCCGATGTATATGCCAATCTGACGAAGGGTAAAATTCTTTGGACCAATGAACTGCAGGCAGGTTACGGATTTATCCACTCGTTCGACAAGGATTATCTGCTCAAGAGTGACGACCGGCTGATTTTCGACAGCAAATTCGGATACAAGGCTGCCGAGAAACTCTACTTTTCGGCTGTGTACAATTTCCGGACGCAGTTTGCAGAAGGGTGGGACGCCAAGCACGAAATCGTGATTTCCGATTTCTTCGCACCGGCATATACCTCCCTGGGTCTTGGTATAGATTTCAAGCCGACCAACAATGTGGCTATCAACTTCGCGCCCCTCACGGGGAAGGTGACGATGGTGCGTCCCGAGGATCTCCGCGTACGCTACGGAAATGCGGAAGACCAGTTCGCACGTTTCGAACTCGGTGCCCAGCTGCGCATCGACGCGAAACTGGAAGTGGAGAACTTCAAGGTGGGCACGGCGCTGGTACTCTTCTCCGACTATCTCAACAAACCGCAGAACATCAAAGTCCTGTGGGATGTCAATGCTGAGGCCAAGGTCACGAAGTTCTTCTCGCTGACACTGCGCACCAACCTGATTTACGACGACAATGTTCTGGTACCCAAATATTACAAAAATACGACGGAAATGTACCAGGGCAAAGGAGTCCAGTTCAAGGAACTCTTTTCAATCGGCTTTACCTATACCATCGGACAGGCGAAGAAATAACGTGCGATGCAGGACCGCTTCGACAGGACGTTGGCGCGGCTGACCGACGGCCGGCCGGACAGCAGGGTGCTGCTTGCAGTGAGCGGCGGCATCGATTCGATGACGATGGCGGACCTGTTCCTTCACAGTGCGCTGCGGCTTCCCCTGGCCGTGGCGCACTTCAATTTTCATTTGCGCGGCGCCGACAGTGACGGCGACGAAGCGCTGGTGGCGGGCTGGTGCCGCGGAAACGGGGTTCCGTTCTTCCGGCAGGAAGCCGATACGAAGGCGTATGCCGCGGCGCACGGGCTGTCCGTCGAGATGGCCGCGCGCCGGCTGCGTTATGACTGGTTCGCCGGGTTGTGCCGGGAGCAGGGCTTCACGCACCTGGCCGTGGCGCACAATCTCGACGACAATGCCGAAACGCTGCTGCTGCATCTGTTGCGCGGCACGGGCTTACGCGGCTTGACGGGCATCCGGGAAACGATGCCGCTGCCCGGGGCAGGCGACGCTTCCGGGTCGGCGGGCGTGCAGCTCATCCGGCCGCTGCTCGATTTCTCGCGGCGCGAGATCGAGGCGTATGCCGTGTGTGCGGGTGTGGAATTCCGCGTGGATGCAACCAATGCCGATGTCACCATTGCACGGAACCGGCTGCGGCACGAAGTCTTCCCGCAGCTGGCGCAGATCAATCCCTCTTTCCTGCGTACCTTCCAGACTGAGATGCGGTATTTTGGGGAGGCGGAGCAGCTGCTTGACGAGGTGTTCGCGGCCGGTCGGGCTGATATCTGTTCGGACCGCGACGGCGTGCTCTGCATTGATATTCAGTCTCTTCGGCGCAAAGGGCAGTGCGGCTGGTGGCTCTATCGGCTGCTGGAGGGATATGGATTCAATGCCGATCAGCTCGGGCAGATCGAGCGTTCGCTGGACGCCCTGAGCGGCAAGGCCTTCCTTTCGGCGACGCACCGGCTTGTGAAAGACCGCCGGGAACTGCGCGTCTATCCCTTGTCGCTTCCAGGCTCGGCCGATCTGACCGACCGGCTCGACGTGCGGACTTTTGCCGTGATGCCCGGCTTCGATCCGAAGCAGAAGCCGGACGACGTTCTTTTCGTGGACGCCGATAAGGTTCGGCTGCCCCTGGCGGCACGTCCGCCAAAGGAGGGCGACCGCTTCCGGCCCTTCGGGATGCATCGCGGGACCAAACTCCTGAGCGATTTCTTTACGGACCTGAAGCTCGATGTCGAACAGAAGCGGCACGAGGTGGTAGTCACCACCACCAACGAAAAAGGCGACGAAGTGATCGTCGCCATTGCCGGCCGCCGCATCGACGATCGTTTCAAAATCACCGCCGCCACCTGCAACGTCGCGGCTATTTCCCGAATATCATGAAACGGGTTTTGTCGTTCCTGTTCAAATGAGATTTTGCCCATTCGGGCGCAACATTTACGGACAGAATTGCATCTATCAGTTGCAAACCGATAAAACCGATGATTCGCAGATTATTCTTCGTGACGGCCTGGGTCGTTCTGGCCTTGTCCGTATCCGTTTTGCCGATAAAGGCGCAGACAATGACCTCCGATTATGCAACGACGGCTTCCGATAAGATTCCCGGGGCCGGCCTTTTGGAAACCGGGCAAGGTTTTGTCTGGACGGGTGTGGGCATGGCTTCGACGGGAGTTGCGTTGCTGGCCGTCGGCATCATTCACGAAAAGATAAACCCCAGGCAGGGACAGGAGATAGGAACGCCCGTCTGGCCTATCTTCGGGCTTGGGGAAGCTGCCCTCGGATCGGCGGTGGCGCTCTTGGGATTGCCTATGCTGTTTGGCGGGAAAGCGATGGTCAGGAACGCGGGTTTCACGCTGGATGACCTGCCGTCATTTACGGGGCCGGAACAGCGTGGTTTCGGCACGTTGGTGGAATTGGGAGGCGGCATCGATCCCCATCTCTACGCCCGCTTTATTCCGGGCTACCATATGAATGAGCATCTGTTTTTGGGTGGTGGAATTGGCGTGACGTTGTTGAACTATGGTAACCATGATGCAATTCCTGCCGCATTTGTCGCATCACGGTTCACGCCGGGTAGCCGCAGGGTGGCACCATATTTCGGGCTGGATCTGGGTGCTTCGCTTGCCGGTAAACGCGGTGGTGGGGCAGAATGCACGCTCTACTTGAGCTATCGTGCAGGCGCCCGCATCCATACACACGGCCGTCAGTCGCTGTATCTCACGACCAACCTCGATCTTTTCGATGTGACGAATTTTAACGGCGCTGCGCTCGGCTTCGGCTTGGGTTATCAGTTCTAAAAGCTATTTCTTGGCTTCTTTTCCCGGATCATGGTTCCGATGCCTGTGGCACGCAGGTGTCTAATAGTGAGTGGTTTAACTAAAATCGGTTGCGTATTTTAACGCAACCGATTTTTAGGAAATCGCTGATAGTCAAGAAGATCGGTGCCACACGAAAGGGGGCTTCGCGCAGCGTCGCGGCTATTTCTTTTCCTGCTCCTCGGGAATGACCTCTTCGGCCTCGTAGCCCAGTTTGTTGATGGCGGCGGCGAGTTTCTCCTTGTCGGTCTTGTTGGCGTCGTACTTGATCCAGACGGTACGGTCGTCCAGCGTGACTTTCATGTCCTTGATGCCTTTCTCATAGGGGAGGTTGGCTTCCACCTTCTTGACGCAGTTCTTGCAGTCGATGGTGGTGACGAAGGTCACTTCCTGGATGTTGGCGGCCTTCTTCTGTTTCTTGTCCTGAGCCAGGGCGGTGGTGGCACTGCCCGCTACGATGAGCAGGGTCAGCATAAGGGTGAAAAAGCGTTTCATGATGAGATGGCGGTTTTTATTTGTTTAATCGAATAAGCAATTAATGTGCTAAACTTTTTTAAATCGTAAAGTATATGTCTTGTAAAACATTGGCGCCCACGCCTCAGGGGGAGGGGCCCACGAAGTGGGAGGGTGGTTTTACAAGACATATACTTTACGATTATTATTTCCATAGCGTATAACGGAGGCCGATGTAGAATTTGCGGCCCATCAGGGGACCCCAGACGCAGCTGGCATCGAAGAAGGGTTTTGCATAATCCACGGCATCCGTACGGTCGATGAGCGGATTTTCGGCGCCGATGATGGCGTGGTGCTGGCGGTAACCGCCGATGTTTTCGGCACCGGCATAGACGTCGATCCCTTTGAACTTGCGGGTGATCTGTGCGTAGAACATCGGGTAGACCGGAGAAGTCTCCATACCCCAGATTTCTGCGGCGAAACTGGGCAGGCGCATCGGGCCGTTGATTTGTGCCGTGAAGTCGAAGGTCCACTTGCTCATCGCGGTGGCATACTGCATATTGAGCACGCCTTTGAAACGGCTGGTCATCGGCCGCTCCACCAGGCCCTGTTCCCTCAACGTCACTTTCGCGTCCGTATAGCGGAACGTTGTGGTAATGTTGAAGCGTTCCAGCGGATTGACCGAGAAGTCCACCTGATAGGTATTGGTGAAGGATTTCCCGTCTAGGTTGTAGAAAACGATTGCATCGTGGGCCTGCAACTCCGTGTCCACGATTACCTGCTTGTTGAAGTCATTGCGGAAATAGTCGAAGCTCAGGTAAGTTTCGGTGTCTTCCGCCCCGATGGGCAGGTAAAAGGTCACGTTGCCGCCCCAGGTCCAGGCATCTTCCAGCAGGTCCAGGTCGGAACCGCCGGTAAGAACCTGGTATCTGCCCGTAGTGTACTCTCCGAAATACTTGTCCGTCGAGAAGATACCGAGGTTGTCGGTGAAAATGTTTGCGGTACGGTAGCCGCGGCCGCCCAGGGCACGCAGCGTCACCCAGTCGGCCGGAGCCCAGCGGACGTTGGCGCGCGGCGCGAAGAGCCAGCCGTGGAGTGTGCTGTACTGGAGGTTCAGGCCGCCGACGAAGGTAAAACTGTCGCCGGGGGTCAGCGTGTATTCTCCGAAGCCCGAGATTGCGTGTTCATTGCGGCTGAAGTCAAACCACTGAATGTGGATGATGACGCCGGGACTGGCATACAGGTTTGCATTATCATAACAGAAGCCCTGGTTAATGTCATCGAACTGCCAGGTGGCTCCGAATTCCACCTTGTGGGTCTCGTTGATTTCGTTCTGGTAGATCAGGTTGGCGAAAGCGGAATTCTGCTTGGCATCGTACGTCTTCCGGCCGAAGAACGAATCGAATTCGTGGTGGTTGAAATCCGCCACGAGGGCGATGTTGGCGGTGTTTTCTTCGTTGAGGGGCACGCCGATCTTGAAATAGCCGTTGATGCCGCGGTTCTTGATGTTCGAACCCCAGATCCGGTTCTTCAGGTTAAAAGCATTGTCTTTGGTGGCGTTCATCTGGCCGCCGAGACGGTCGTCGTTGAGGAAACGGCCGCCGAATCGGATCTGCATCCCGCTCGGGGCGTAGTAGAGCCAGCGGCTGGTGAAGTTGAGCTGCAGGTCTTCGGGTTCATCGCGGAAGCCGTCTTGGTTGTGGTCCATCTTCGAGGCGGTGCCGCCCACGTGGGCCATGTTGATCATGCTCCACTTTTCGTTGAACTGGATGGCCGAAGCGATGTTGGTTTCGAACATCTTGTCGGAGCTGCCGTACACCTGGACGAAGAGCGGAGTCTCGTCGGTGGGTTTGCGGTGCTCCATATTGATCTGGCCGGTGATGGCTTCCAGGCCGTTGATCACGGATGAGGGGCCTTTGGCGATCTGGATGCTTTCGAGCCACTGGCCGGGGACGAACGACATGCCGAAGGGAGCGGCGATGCCGCGCATCACGGGGCGGTTCTCGTCGAGCATCTGGGTGTAGGTGCCGGAGAGGCCGAGGAGTTTGATCTGGCGGGCGCCGGTCACAGCGTCGGCGTAGCCGACCGTGACGCTGGCGGAGTTCTCGAAACTTTCGGCCAGGGCGCAGCAGGCCATCTTGCAGAGGCCGGCCGCGGTGATGACCTCGGTCTTGACCGGTTTCATCTTGGGCAGGGTGGACTGCATCGCGGTGACTTTCGATTCGGAGAGGTCGTTTTCGCCGCTGAGATAGAATTTCGCTTCAGCGGTGCCGGGTTCCACTACGACGGTGTCACGGGTATAGCCGACATAAGTGGCGATCAGTGTGGCGCGGGCCGTGAGCGTGAGGGTGAATTCCCCGTTGGCATCGGTATCGATAAGTCTGGCCTTTTCCATGTGATAGACCTGCGCAAAAGGCAAGGGCTCGGTGCCGCCGTTGGGCTTTTGATAAAAGACGTAGCCGTGGAGTTGTTGTGCGAATGTCGGGAGTGCGGCCAGACACAAGCTAATGACAATCAGTATTCTTTTCATTGTTTTTCTGTTTGGTTGTTTGGAAGGAAGCGGCATCAGCCGCTAGCGAAAGCCGTTGCAGGAGCCTGTGCGATAGCAGGCTGCATCGGCGGGGTCCGGGCAGAGCCCCGTAACACAAGTCAAACCAACCAGACAGAAAGCTGGGAAAGGGAGGGCGGCGATATGAGCGGCGGCGTGTCGACGTCGTCGATGCGCACGTACTCGGATATCACGGGGAGGAAGGCCTCCGCCACGGCCAGAAGGGGAAGCGTGATTTCCGGAGCGGCGATCCGGTCGACACCGGGGGCGCTGTCCTGCGCGTCGGTCACGACGAAGACCTGCGTCGAGCAGCAGTGCCCGTCGTGGTGATGGTCGTGGTCGGCTTCGTGGCTGTGGTGGTGGATGGCTTCGCAGGATACGTCGCCCAGGAGCCAGACCAGATGGCGGGTTCCGTCATCGTGGCAGGTATGGATGCCGACGCCCGTGTACGAGAAGACATAGGCGGCAATCACAAGCAGGCAGAGGATGTATCCGGACGCTTTTCTCATTGGTGCAAAAGTAAAGATAATTGATTATATTTGCAAAACGTAACCTGCAAAATCATCATTTATTAGGATATGAAACCATTTTGGAAAGTCGTTTTCGGCGGATGCCTCGGAGCACTCATTGCCTTTTTCCTGATCAATCTGATCATCTTCGGTCTTATCGGCTCGGCCATCTCTTCGATGGGGAGCAAGGAAGGCCAGCCCTCCGTCCCCCGGGGAGCCATTCTGAAAATAGACCTGTCAAAACCCATCGGCGAGCAGGGCAAGGAATCCTTCTCCTTCAACCCGCTTTTGATGAGTGCCAATATGGGACAGAGCGTCTCGTTGTTGGATGCAATCCGGGCATTGGAAACGGCCGCAACCGATCCGCAGGTGAAATTCGTTTACCTCAAGGCTGACGGACTGGGGATGGATATCGCGCAGGCGGAGGAATTCCGCAATGCCCTGGTCCGTTTCCGCGAGAGCGGCAAGCCGCTGGTCGCCTACAGCCAGAACCTGTCGGCTGGAAACTATTATATCGCCTCAGTGGCCGACAAGGTGATTCTCAATACGTACGGTGACGTAATGGTTCAGGGAATGAGCTCCAGCCTGATGTATTACAAAGACCTGATTGACCATTTGGGAGTCGATATCCAGCTAATCCGGCACGGCAAGTACAAATCGGCCGGCGAGCCGTATATCAAGAGCGAACCGAGCCAGGAGAATAAGGAGCAATATGAGAAGATGCTCGGTACGATCTGGGGCGTGATGGCCGATGCAGTGGCCGCGTCCCGCGATTTTACGGCCGAACAATACAATGCCTGGATCGACAATCTGGAGCTTGAAAGCGGAAAGGACGCCCTTGAAAAAGGCTTGGTCGACGAACTCTGGTATGATGATCAGGTGCGCGATTATTTCTGCACGCTTTGCGGCGTGAAGGAGCCCAAGCAATTGAAATATGTCAGCCTGAAGGACTATGCCGCGGCGAAGGTCAAGCCGAATCTCCGCTCCAAGGAGAAAATCGCAGTGATTTATGCTGACGGCGAGATTGTAATGGATGACAAGGGTGACGGCAACATCGGCAACAATTTCGCCAGGGAAATCGCCAAAGCCCGGCGGGATTCTTCGGTCAAGGCCGTGGTGTTCCGCGTCAACAGCCCGGGCGGCAGCGTGCAGGCTTCTGCGGCCATCGAACGCGAAATCGCCTTGACCAAGGCCTGCAAGCCCGTGGTCGCCAGCTACGGCGGCTATGCCGCATCGGGCGGCTACTGGATCAGCTGCGGCGCCGACAAGATTTTCAGCGACAAGAGTACGCTGACCGGGTCGATCGGCGTGTTCGGTTTGATTCCGAGTTTCGGAAAGGCGCTCAAGAAAAACCTGCATCTGAACGTCTTCGAAGTGTCCACGCATAAGCACGGTTCGATGGCCAGCGGAATGAGTCCGCTCGATCCCGAAGAGGAAGCCGCCATGCAGAAGCAGATCGACGAAACGTACGAAGACTTTGTCGCCCGTGTCGCAGCGGGCCGCGGCTTGACGACGGAGGCGGTCGATGAAATCGCACAGGGTCGTGTCTGGGCTGGCGGTGATGCCATCCGGATCGGTCTCGTGGACGAATGGGGCGGCCTTACTGATGCCATTCGCTATGCCGCAACGATGGCTGGGCTGGAGAATTACCGTCTGGTCGAATATCCGGTTGTCGAACCGGTGTACAACAAACTGATGGCTTCTATGAATGAGCAGGGAACCGAGCAGGATATCCGCGCCGGTTTTGCAGATGCGGCGACCCGCACGGGCAACTGGCTGCTCGGCCTGGACGGCCCCGTTGTCGCCGCCCGGATGGAGACGATCGAAATCAAGCTGAAATAATACGATGAAACAACTGAAACTCCCTCTGCTGATCGCCGCTTTCATGCTGGTTTTGCCGTTGGCCCCGGCCCGGGGTTCCTCCGACGGAAACACCTGGTATGTCAGTCAAAGTACGGGATCCAACCGCAACGACGGCTCACGGGACAATCCTGTCAAGAACATCCAGAAAGCCATTGAACTGGCCTCTTCGGGCGACATCATCCGGGTTGCGGAAGGCAATTATTTCGGGCTGATGGATTCCGGAAGCATCAAGATCAACAAGGGTGTTTCCATCATCGGTGGCTATTCTACCGATTTTTCCGAGCGTGACATCCTCAAGCACCGCACCTTCGTCCAGCCCGGCGCCACGTCCAACGGTTCGGCGCAGGGGCAGGGTACCATCCAGATCAATGTGATGCAGGCCGATACGCACGTGACGCTGGACGGCCTGATTATGGACAGGGGGAATTCAGTAGCCTATAATCCACGCGGTGAAGGCCGGCCGGCCGGCGTGGAAACGGCGATGATGCAGCCGATCGGAACGGCCGGCACCGGTGCTCCGGGTGTTCCGGAGAAACAGGTCTATACGAACGAGACAGCCATCGTCTATATCAACACAGGATCGAAGTGCGATGTTACCATCCGCAATTGCGCGTTCCTCAACGCACCTAATTTCGGCATTCTGGGATCGACTTCCGCCACGGAGATCGTCGTGGAGAATTGCATCTTCGTCAATATCCGGATGGCCGCCGTGGAATTGCGCGGCAGTTCGGGAGCGAAGAACAGCGAGACCCATTTCACCCACAATACCGTCTTGTTCACCTGGTCGCGTCTGAAAGACTTCGGCGATATGGGTTACGGATACCGTTTCCTGCCGAAGATGGACAGCTACCTCGACCATAATATCATCGGATGCTGCATCTTTTCCGGACTTGACCGCACGCACGTGGATACCCCGGCGTCGAAGGAAGCCGAGCGCGTAACCACTTGCGAGAATACGTTGTTCTTTCTCAACCGTCAGGCCGACCTGACCCTGCCCGGCGGCGGAATGTTCCTGCGTGTACGGGTGGCCGATTTCGACGATGTGGAGCAGTTGGAGGAGGCCTCCGACAACAAATCCGTCACCGACCCGTCGGTTTTCGGCGGGGCCGTCAACGAGGCTTATCTCAATGGTTTCCTTAAGGCGGCCGAAACGGGAGGCGGCATGTTCGCCAACCATTATCCCGTTGAGGATGCCCTCAGGCTTTTTGGCGCCGTGAAAGACTACGGCGCGCAGGTACCGAAATAAACATTTCCGATTTATGCGTAGATTTTTCATTTTGTTGGCAGCGCTTCTCGCCTTTGGACCTCTTTCCGCCGAGACGTGGATCCGGGTCAACCAGGCGGGTTATTTTCCCGATGACTGCAAGGTGGCCGTCCTGCTCTCGGAACAGACGGTGGAAGACGGTTTCGCCGTGTACGATGCCCTGACGGATGCTGTGGTATTCACCGGAACAGGCAGGCACTTCCCGGCCGGGAAATGGGCGTTGAAAGATGCCCTGCGGCTCGACTTCTCGGCGGTGACCCTTCCGGGAAGTTATTATATCGTTGCCGCCGGAACCCGCTCGCCGGTTTTCCGGATCGGGGATGACGTGTACGACGGCCTGGTGGACCGCCTGCTGACCTATCTGCGCCAGCAGCGATGCGGAGACAATCCTTTCAACGACCGGCTCTGCCACCAGCATGACGGTTATATCGTGTATCACCCCACCCGGACAGGCGAGCACATCGACGTGACGGGCGGCTGGCACGACGCGACCGATTACCTGCAGTACACCACGACTTCGGCGACGACGATCTATCAGATGGCTTTTGCCTGGAAATATGCGGAGGACCGTTCGGTCTTCGTCGATTACTATGACGCGACAGGCCGACCCGGGGCCAATGGCATTCCGGATGTCCTCGACGAGGTGAAGTGGGGGCTCGACTGGCTCGACAAGATGAATCCCGCTCCGCGCGAGATGTACAACCAGATCGCGGATGACCGCGACCATGCCGGTATGCGGCTGCCGTATCAGGATTCGGTGGATTACGGCTACGGCCCGGGTCTGGGACGTCCCGTTTATTTCGTGTCGGGCAAGCCGCAGGTCACCGGCAATAAGGTGAACCGGACGACGGGTGTTTCATCAATCGCCGCAAAGTTCGCCTCGACCTTCGCCCTGGGGGCTGATGTCATCCGCCCGTGGTATCCCGACTTCGCCTCGAAAATCGAGGGCAAGGTGCAGGACGCCTGGGATTTTGCACTCGAAGTGCCTGGCAATACGCAGACGGCTTGCGTGATCTCGCCGTATTTCTATGAGGAAGACACCTGGGTAGACGATATGGAACTGGCGGCCGCTACGCTGTCGGCACTCGGCAAGGGAGAGGAATGGCGGCGGCAGGCTGCGTACTGGGGTGAGATGGAACCCGTCTCTCCCTGGATGGAACGCGGCCGCGGGCCCGGGAAAGAGTATCATCACTATCAATGGTATCCGTTTATCAATCTGGGACACTGGCTGCTGGCGGAAAGCGACGATGAGGCCGTGAAGGCCGAGTTTACCGGCTATCTGAAGGAAGGCCTGAACGATCTGCTCGTCCGGGCGGCGGACGATCCTTTCCTCCACGGCGTTCCGTATCTCTGGTGTTCCAACAACCTGACTTCCGCAGCCGTAACGCAGGCGCACCTCTATGCCCAGGCGACCGGCGACACGGATTTCCGGGAGATGGAGACGGCGTTGCGCGACTGGCTTTTCGGATGCAATCCGTGGGGCACTTCGATGATCTGCGGTTGGCCCGTCGCTGAAATGCCGGGCTACGATACGCCGACCGATCCGCATTCGTCGTATGTGAAAATGACCGGCGACCTTCCGCTGGGCGGTTTGGTCGACGGCCCGATCTACAATGCGCTCTTCCTGGAACGGGCCGGAGCCTCGCTGACCCGGGAAGACCCGTTTGCGGCCCTGAACAAGGGCCTGGCTGTGTACCACGACGATATCGGCGACTATGCCAGCAATGAACCCACGATGGACGGAACAGCCGGCCTGGTCGCCTATGCCGCCTCGCTGGAGGCCCGTGGCCGTGCCCTTCGGGCGGAGAAAGACCGGTACGGCGCCATCGTGCGCGTGAACCCCGACCAGAAAGTCGTCTATCTCTGCTTTACGGCCGACGTCAACTTCAATGGTGCGGAAACCATCCTCAAGACGCTGAAGAAACAGAAGGTCAAAGGCAACTTTTTCCTGACGGGCAACTGCCTGCGCCACGCGCCCAACCAGGATGTCATCCGCCGTATCGTGGCGGACGGACATTATGTGGGCGGCCATTCCGACAGGCATGTGCTCTACTGCGACTGGGATGCGGCGCGTACGCCGCTGATGGGCACCGACAGTATCATCCGCGACCTCAAGGCCAATTTCGCGGCGCTGGAGGAGGCCGGCGTCCCGCGCGAAAAGGCCCGCTGGTTCCTGCCTCCGTATGAGCATTACGATGCGCGCAGCGTGGAAATCCTCCGCGCGATGGGCGTGCAGGTGGTTAATTATACGCCGGGCATCGGAACGCCGGCCGATTATACGATCCCGTCCATGAAGAACTACCGGAAAGCGCAGCCGCTGATTGACGGCCTCTGGAAGTTTGAAAAGGAAGAAGGTCTTGGCGGCGCGCTGGTGCTTATTCATCCGGGCATTGAGGAGAGCCGCCCGGAAAAGGAACGGCTCTACAACCGGCTCGACGAGATTATCCGTTATTTAAAGAAGAAAGGGTACCGTTTTGACAGACTTCCTTAAAGAAACCTTCGACTTTTCGAACCTGCTCATATTCTCGTTCGATCTGCTCCTGGTCGTCCTGATCGGCTGGATAGTCGGACACGAGCGGCACGAAGCGGGCAAGACGATGGGGGAGCGTTCGACCATCATCCTGATCGTCGGTTCTTATCTGTTTACCTATGCGTCGCTCCGCTGCGGCGTCGACCACAGCCGTGTCATCGCCCAGATCGTGACTGGCGTCGGTTTCATCGGCGCAGGCATCATCTTCAAGAAAGGTGAGAAAGATATCATCAATCTGACAACGGCCATCCTGGTCTGGACGGTCGCGGCGCTTGGCGTGCTGGTCGGCATCGGGCTCCGGGTGGAGGCCATCGTGGCCACCTTCGTCGTATTCCTGGTGCTCTGGGTGCGCCGCCAGCAGAAAAGCAGGCACAAAAGCAACGAAAACACCGAAACGAATGTATAAGATACTCCGGAAAGAAATGTTGACGCCCACCATCTGTCTGATGGATGTGGAGGCGCCGCGCATCGCCGCGGCCGCATTGCCGGGCCAGTTCCTGATCGTACGGGCCCGGGAACAGGGGGAAAGGATACCCCTGACCATTTGCGACTACGACCGTGATGGCGGGACCGTCACCATCGTCACCCAGATTGTCGGCGCCTCCAGCCGGATGATCTGTGCGCTGGAAACCGGGGAAGCGCTGGTCGACGTGGTCGGCCCGCTGGGCCGCCCTTCCGATTTCGTGGAGATGCCCGACGAGGCGCTCAAGGGCCGCCGCTACCTGTTCGTGGCGGGCGGGCTGGGCACCGCGCCGGTCTATCCGCAGGCGAAGTACCTGCACGAGCGGGGCGCCCGGGTCGACATTGTCGTCGGCGCCAAGACCGCCGATTTGCTGATCTTGCGGCGGGAGATGGCTTCGGTCTGCGACCATCTGTACTTATGTACCGATGACGGCTCCGAGGGGCATCCCGGACTGGTGACCGAGAAGGTCAAACTGCTGCTGGCCGAAGGCCGGGAGTACGACCAGGCGGTAGCCATCGGCCCGATGATCATGATGAAATTCGTGACGCTGACCCTGAAAGGCAGCGGCATTCCGCTGGTGGTGAGTCTCAATACGCTGATGGTCGACGGTACGGGTATGTGCGGCTGCTGCCGTATCACTGTGGACGGCAAGGTCCGTTTTGCCTGCGTGGAAGGACCCGAGTTTGACGCTTATGCAGTCGATTTCGACGAGGCGCTCCGGCGCCAGACCATCTATCGTCCGCAGGAGATCGAAGCGGACCACAAATGTAAAATCGGGAGGAACTGACATGGCGGAGAAGATCGGACGCGTTCCCGTACGGGAACAGGACCCGAAAGTGCGGGCCCATAATTTTGAAGAAGTCTGCTACGGTTATGATGAGCAGGAGGCGCTGCTCGAGGCATCGCGCTGCCTGAATTGCCGGAATCCCCGCTGTGTGGCGAAATGCCCGGTCGGAATCCGGATACCGGAATTCATCGCACAGGTCAAGGCCGGTGAATTCGCGGAAGCGGCGCGGGTGATTGCCCGCGACAGCTCCCTTCCTGCAGTCTGCGGCCGCGTTTGTCCGCAGGAGACGCAGTGCGAAGGCAGTTGCATCCTGGGCGTCAAGGGCGAGCCGGTGGCCATCGGCAAACTCGAGCGGTTCGTGGCCGACTGGAGCCGCGCACACGGCGGCGTCGCCGTCGAGAAGGCGCCCTCCAACGGCAAGAAGGTGGCCATTGTGGGCAGCGGCCCTTCCGGGCTGGCCTGCGCCACCGATCTGGCCCGGGCCGGCTACGACGTGACCATCTTCGAAGTGCTCCATAAGGCCGGCGGTGTACTCCAATATGGAATTCCGGAGTTCCGTCTGCCGAAAGAGCGGGTGGTGGCACCCGAAATCGACAGTGTGCGGGCACTTGGCGTCAAGATCGAAACCAATGTGGTGGTCGGCCGCACGGTCACCATCGACGATCTTTTGGATCGTGAAGGCTTTTCCGCCGTTTTCGTAGGTTCCGGGGCCGGACTTCCGAAGTTTATGGGCATTCCGGGCGAAAGTCTCAACGGGGTGTTTTCGGCCAATGAATTCCTGACGCGCAGCAACCTGATGCGGGCCTATGACCCCGAAAGCGACACGCCGATCTTCGTCGGCCGCCGCGTCGCGGTGGTTGGCGGCGGCAATGTGGCGATGGATGCCGCCCGGACTGCCCTGCGCTTGGGCTCCGAGGTGACCATTGTCTATCGCCGGACAGAGAAAGAACTCCCGGCACGTGCCGAGGAGGTACATCACGCCCGCGAGGAAGGTATCGATTTCCGGATGCTGACCAATCCGGTCGAGATCCTGGGCGACGAAAAAGGATGGGTGCGGGCACTCCGCTGCATCCGGATGGAACTGGGTGAACCCGATACGAGCGGCCGCCGCCGGCCGGTTCCGGTTGAAGGTTCCGAATTTGAGATCCCTGTCGACGGTGTAATCATGGCCTTGGGTACGTCGCCCAATCCGCTGATTGCACAGACGACGGAAGGACTGGAAACGGAACGCCACGGCTGCATCGTGGCCGACGAAGCGGGTGTCACCTCACGTCCCGGCGTTTTCGCCGGAGGCGACGCCGTGACCGGCGCCGCCACTGTCATCCTGGCGATGGGCGCCGGCCGAAAGGCCGCCGCCGCCATCGACCGTTATTTACAATCACGAAATTAATCAAGTTTGCGTTATGAAAACTCTTGTTTGCTGCTTCTGCTTCCTCCTCGGGTTCCTGACCCCTCAGGACGATCTCGAAAAAGCGCGGGCTCTGTTGAAGGAGGGAAAGATTGCTGAAGCCAAGACCATGTGCGAGCAGGTAATCCAGCAGGATCCCTGGACACCCGGCGCCCGGGAAATGCTGGACGATTTGAATCTCTGGATCAACGCTTTGAAAGAGGGTACTGCGAAGGCGGTCCAGAACTATCTCGCCCTTTCGCAGGAACATCTTTTCCAGGCGGAGGCGATTGCCGCCTTGCCGGATCTCATTCTCAAGGATGACTGGGAAGAAGTCGCCAAGGCGGACAAGGTGAGAAAATATGAATTGTTCCTCGCAGACCATCCGGGCAGTAAATATGAAGAACAGGCCCGGAATGCGCTGGCCCGTGCAATGGCCGACCGTTTCAGGAAAAGTACGCCGGTTGCGAAAAAAGAAGAGGCACTGTCCTATGCACGCGACGAGGCTACCCGCGAATATGTGGACTATGCGTACGCTTCTGCGACCGGTACGCTGGATCCTGCAGTAACCTACCGTACGGACCCGAAGCCATTGTATGAGGCCAATAGAGAGCGGAAAAAGGTAGTCGTTTCTGTCGGCGCGACGGCGTTGGGAGCCATAGGCAGGCATCAGATATCTTACGAAACGCTCAGTTACGACCCTGTCGCCGGGTATCATACTGATATCAAGAAATATCCCGTTTCCGATTATCTGGCGGGAGGAGGCGTTGCGGTTCGTGTGGGTGATATTTCAAAACCTGTCAATGCCGTCTTCTCCGGTTCGGTCCTGATGAAAGGCCGTAAGTCGGAACACGCATCCGATAATTACCGGAAAGTGGTCGGTTTGTTGGGTTTTGATGTCAACTGGAATTTTTATCGTGGTGAACGCGTTGCCTTCTTCCTGTCTCCGGGCGTGACGTATGAACTGCCCTGGTGGGTAGGTGTCAGGGCCTGTGCCGGGATGGGATGGAAGCATGGTGAATGGAAGGCGGGCATACATTTCTGCCAGAGCAGCGACCGGAATGTCTTTATGTATCCCCTGTGGGAGACGGGTTTGTGCTTTTTCTTTTAGTTAATTCCGGATAAAGGTATGAAAAGACTCCTGTCGCTTTTGTTTCTTGTCTTCGTGCTGACTTTGCCTTCTTGCAAGTCGGAGTTCGAATTCGTGGAAGGGTCGCTCCGGCCTGGAACGGCGGAAGCCACCCTTTCCGGAGGGAACGTTACGATGAATTTTCCTGCGTCAGCCGGTTCGGCATCGGTCGAGCTGAATGCTTCCGGCGACTGGACCGCCACGTTCGTCAATGACAGGGCGAAAGACTGGTGCTCTGTTTCGAAGGAAAGCGGTGGACGCGGCGTGGCCGGCATTTCGGTGTCGGTCCGGGAGAACACTGACTACGAGCAGCGTTCAGCCACGATCAATTTTACCTGCGGCGACCTGCGGCGGACCATTGTCGTGACCCAGAAACAGAAGGAGGCGATCCTGGTGACCAGCAACCGGGTGGATGTCGGAAAGGAAGGCGGACGGATTTCGGTCGAAGTGAAGGCCAATGTAACGTTCGACTATGCGGTTTCAGAGAATGCGAAAGAGTGGATCAGGGCGGTCAGGGCGAAGTCACTTACCACCACGACGCTGCTCTTCGATGTAACCGCGAACGATGGGGTTGAAAAGCGGGAAGGGGAGATCGTGGTATCGGGCAGTGCGGGCCGGGAGGTCGTAAAGGTCTATCAGGAGGGCGAAACGCCGACCCTGGTGGTCAGCCGGAATAGCTATGACCTGACCTGCGATGCACAGGAAATCCGTGTGGAAGTGCAGCACAACGTCGATGTGAAGCTGGAAATTCCGTCCGGCTGCGACTGGCTGCGTGAAACTTCGACCAAGTCGATGTCGACCAGTACCTTCTCCTTGACTGTCGATGAGAACGAAGCTTTCTCCGAGCGGAGTTGTGAACTCCGCTTCAAGGCATCGGCCTTGAATATGGAAGAGAAGGTCGTCGTCCGTCAGGCGGCGGCCGTTCCGCAGTTGTTCATCGGCGAGGGCGTGTATGAATTCGGCGTGGAAGGCGGCGACCTGTCGATCGACGTGACCAGCAACTTCGGCATCAGCGTCGAAGTGCCGGATACCTGTTCCTGGATCAAAAATGTGACGACGAAGGGAATGACGACGGAGACGTTCAACTTCACGATTGAAGAAAACGACACGTATGCGGACCGTTCCGGCGTCATTCTGTTCCACAATGAATCGTTGGGTATCACGGAATCCGTCACCGTCCTGCAGGAAGGCGATGCTCCGCAATTGATTATCGGAAGCCGCCTGTATGAGATCGATGCGGAAGGCGGAAGCCTTTCCATTGAGGTTAAGAGCAATCTCGGCCTGACGGTCACTGTCCCGGACAGTTGTTCGTGGATTAAGTCGATGACGACCAAGACATTGAGCGTCTTGTCCTTCGATTTTGTCGTTGAGGAGAACGAGGCGTTCGCCGGCCGGGAAGGGATCATTGTCTTCGCCAACGAGGCACAGGGCATTATGGAAACGGTCACGGTCCGCCAGGCGGCGGCCGAGCCGCAGATCATTATCGGTGACGGCGTGTATGAGTTCGGTGTGGAGGGAGGCGACCTGTCGGTCGACGTGCAGAGCAACTTCGGCATCAGCGTCGAAGTGCCGGACACCTGCTCCTGGATCAAGAATGTGACGACCAAGGGGATGACGACGAAGACCTTCAACTTCACGATTGAAGAAAACGATACGTACGCGGACCGTTCCGGTGTCATCTTGTTCCACAACGAGTCGCTTGGCATCACGGAGAAGGTTGTTATCCATCAACGGCAGCAGGACGCCATCGTCATTTCCGACAAGTATTTCGAAGTCCCCGGGGAGGGCGGTCAGGTGGAAGTCCGAATCGACCACAATATTGATTATCAACTCTATTTCGAGAATTCATGGATCAGGCAGGTCGATACCAAGGGACTGACGACGGATGTTCTTTTGTTTGACATAAAAGCGAATGACGATCTGTATGCCCGCGAAGGACGGGTCCGGATCCAGAGTGCCCGGCAGACCGATACGCTGATCTTCCATCAGGATCACCAGGCTTATTATATCCGCGTCCTGTCGCCGGAATCCAGGGAACTGAATCCGGATGGTGGTCAGTTGGTCCTTGAGCTGGAGCATAATCCTTATGGATTCCGCTCGACCCAACTGTTGACGTTGAATCCTGCGCAATTTGGCGAAAGATACGTTTTCAACCTCCCGCAAACCCGTTCGGACAGTCCAACCCGGACGACAGCGACCATCAGTTATTCGGCCAATGCACTTCGCGAAACCCGATACGCTTCCCTGGTGCTTTACAACTTTGACCAATCTCAGGTGGATACCCTGGAATTTCATCAGCAGCCTGTCACGATCCTTACGTCCGATACCCTCGTTTTCCTTCCTTCGGCGGCTTCGGACTTTTCCTTCCGGGTGGCCGGAACCAACACCGGCCAGTATAGCATCGAATCGTATCCGTCCTGGTTGCGGATCGACCACGTGGAAACGAAAGACGGAGAGTTGGTATATCACTGGAAGGCGGATGCCAATCCAAATGCCGCCATGCGTATGGAAAGAATCAAGATTTATCCGACAAAAGGCGGATGGCCGGATGTGTTCCGGGTTTGCCAGGAAGGACTCGGTCTCTCTTTCTCGGTCACGTATTCCTCGCGGAGGGTCGTTGCGCCGGCCTTATATGGCCCGTACAGGGAATACAGCACCATCTGGTGGGGCGACGGAAGTCACCAGGCTTACACGGACGGCGCTACCCACACGTATTCCGGTTCGGGAAAGCATACGATAACCGTCGAAACGAACCGGATGAAATTCATTGATTGGGCGGAAGTGTCTTCGTTCGAGGACGGGATGCACATCGATTTCTCCAATATCACTGGAAAAAAGAATTAGGACCGGATAAAAAGAGTGGACTATGAAAAAGACGATGCTTTGTTTCTTATTGGTTCTGTCCGGTTTCTGGATTGCCGGAGCCACTGTCGTCACCCCGGAGAAGGCCCGGAAGGCGGCTGAATCGTTCTATGCGGCACAGCCGCGGACCAAAGCCGGACCGGTGTCCCTGTCCCTGGCCTGGCGTCTCCCGGATGAAAAGTCGGATGCCGGAGACTTGATCTATGTCTTCGACAATGTGTCGACAGGCGGTTTCGTCATCGTCTCCGGGGAGGATGTCGTTTCTCCGGTGCTGGGCTTTTCGACTTCCGGACGCTTCCCTTCGGCTGACATGCCTGAGGGAATGCAGTATTTTATGGATTTTTATGGCAAAACGATCCGCTATGCCCGGGAAAAAGGTTGGTCCCTCCCTGCGGCTGCGGCGCCTTTTGATCCTTCGCAACGGGTGAAATTGGAAACGGCGCAATGGCATCAGCTGGCACCTTACAACAAGGATTGTCCGATTGTGAATGGAAGCCGGCCGCCGGTGGGCTGTGTAGCCACGGCCCTCGGCATCATCATGAACTATCACCGCTGGCCCGAACGGGGAACGGGAGAGCTTCCCTCTTATTCCTATACGGATTCGTATGGAACACACCTGATTGACGGTTGTACGCTGGGACATCCGTATGATTGGGATGCAATAAACGCCGCGAATCCCGATTACGACCAGATTGCGCGCCTGCTTCACGAAATCGGGGTAATGGTGGAAATGCGCTATAATGGTATGGGATCGGGCGCATCCCATGCCTATGTGTCCCGTCTGTCCCAGTATTTCGGCTATGACAAGGATATCCGGCTACACGAACGGATGTACAATTATACGGATGCCCGATGGGAGGCGCTCATCCGGGAGGATATAGATGCGAACCGTCCGGTGTTTTTTGTTGGCTACAATGAAAAAGATGGTGGACACGCGATGGTTATCGACGGGTATTGCGGCCGTTATTTCTCCATCAATTTCGGATGGGGGTTCGGATACTCGGGGGGGAACGGTTACTCCAATCCGGAAGGTGCCGGCATCTGGTTTCTGATGACGCCGGTCGAGGGTTACGAAAAAGACAGGCCACCGTATTATTTCAATCAGGACATTATATGCAATATCAAGCCCGACGCCGGCGGGCAGGGAGTTGAGTACGGGCCGTATTACCACGGTCGGTTTTCGTTGCCGTACGACTTTTCCCTTGGGAAGTCGTTTACGGTCATGGAGTCCATTTTCTCGGAAAAACCTGCAGAGTGCTGTGTCGTCCTGACCGACGCCTCCGGCAAAATCAAGAAGCAGTTGTCCGGAAAGTATGCTGCCGGGGGGAATGATGATCCTACTTTCGGATGGAAAACGGTATATTTCGATTGCACGCTCAATCAAAAGCCGCAGGCGGGCGAGCACCTCGAAATCGCTTTGTATGTCGATGGGAAGAAGGTGCCTGTGGAGCATAACCGGGAGGCGGAATTCTGGTTCCGGAATGCGCCCCCTTCAGAAGATCTGAAAATCGGCTATGTGACGGGTAATCTGGCGAATCCCCAGAACGAGTTTCTTACGCAGGCAATCCGCGACGGGAGGTCGTGGAATGTCCGGGAGAGCTGGCACGATTTCTTCTATTTCTGCTGCTACAAGGACCTGGTCTGGCAGTTGATTTCCAAGGAGGACGGAACCGTCATCTGGGATTCCGGCGAGCTTTACGATTCCAATGAACAATTCGGGGAAAGACCCCGTTTCGTTTCCCTTTTGCGGGAAGACGTCTTCTACAACTTCATCCGTCTCCCCCAGGGCGATTATGTCCTCCGTCTGAAGAATCCCCTCACCGGCGAAAACCTCTCGATCGATTTGACGATCTGAGATTCTTCTTCCAGAGTTATTTTTTGCCGAGAATGGTTGACACCTGTTCGCGGTTGAGTCCCATTGTCCGGGCCAACTGCGATGGGGTTGTCTTCATCGTCCTTTTCAGGTAGGGGAGCAGGCGGGTCTTTCGTTCCAGCGACAAGTCAGCTAGATCCGTTTGATACCATCGTTGGCTGATGTCGTTGACGCTTTTGTAAAACTCGCTGTCGACCTGCATCTTTCTGGGACTTTCAATGAGTTTTTGTCGCATTTCCGCCGGATTCTGTCCGCCCAGCGTCTTCAGGAAGAAAGCCTGATCGTTTTCGAAGGCTTGTTCCAGATATTCGTGGTCGCAAAAACTGGCCGGTATCAACCGGCCGTCGACATCCAGCCGCCAGGAAACATTGGATAAAGGGTCTCCAGTGTGCAACAATGACCTCTTTTCTCGTTTTGTAAGTGTTGACACCTGGCGGCCGGCCATCCCCCTTTTCGTTTCGCTACAGAAGAATGCCTGATAGGCAGACCATGGATACTCATTGACATTACACCCGTTGTCCAGCGCATTGCGGAGAATATAGGCCAGGGCGTTGCGGACATACCAGTCGGTATCGAGGGAAATGGCTTTGACATCCACCTTCTGAAGCCGACCCGATTCGCCATATCGCTGGCTGAACCACATAGAATAGACGCGTTTGACTTCCTGGCCGAAAGCATGTGCGTCGGCCTGGTTTGCGGCCAGGACGGCGGCGTGGCAGTGATTGGAAACCACGGCATAGACGACGATGATTACATTCTTTCGCCAGGCACAGATACAGAGCATTTTAATCAGAGCATCGTAATCATCGTCATCGCGGCAGAGTATGACCTTTTCCAGGCCTTCCATACTGATATGGAAAGGCTGGACGTTCCGGAAACTACCATCAGGCAATTTCCGGTGAACAACTCTCCTCATGCCTCAATTCTTAATGGGTGACGGTTTCGTGCCGGGGCCGAACACCATCATTTTACCGCCTCTTTTTTCGAATTCACGTTGGGTTTCCAGAAAAGACCTGGCCATTACGGCAGATTCTTCATCGTAATGGCGGATCATCTGTTTTCTGTTTACGCTGACGGAAAGGTCTGCGATGGCCATGGCACGGATCATTGCCAGGACAGCCTGTTCATTGCCGCCCCAAAGCCGTGTCATCATGGCGAAAGCCGTCCGGGAGATAATGTCGGGAATGACACTGGGGTTTTTGACTGGATTGAAATCCGTGTTGAAACGGATGTCGATGTCTCCATACTGGAGTACTTCAAGGATCTTTTTCATAACAGCACATATCTATCGTTTCCACAAATATACGATGGCGAGACCCCCCTTGTCAAGTATTTCCGTGAGTTTTTTCGCCTGTTTTGGGCAAGGTCTCTTTTGGGCCCCGGGACCTTGCCCGCGAATAATGGCCTAAATGTATGTCTGGCCGATAAACGATGGGCAAGGTCTCAACTATGAAATGAGACCTTGCCCAAAAGTGCCGGGGACCTTGCCCAAAAAGGTAGCAGGGGCGGGATTATTCTTCCTCCCAGGCGGCGGCGATGTCGGTTTTCCAGTGCCAGCCACGGGATTGGTAGAGGTCGGTCATGTGGCGGAGACGGGGAAGGTAGGCGCCGAGGTCGTGCCATTTCGGATCGGCCCATTGGAGTTCGCTCAGGGTGGAGAGACGGGGGAGCAGGCGCCATTCCAGGGAGTCGGTGGAAGCGACGCGTTCGGTCCAGAGGCAGGCTTCGGCGCCGAGGATATGCTGCCGCTGCTCCTGGGTCAGCCCTTCGGGCACGACAGCCATGTCGTAAACCCGGCAAATGCTCTCACGGCCGGTCAGCCGAAGGGCTTCGGCGTTGCTGAAATACAGGTGGCCGACCGGGCAGACGATGGCATCGTAGCCTTCCCGGGCGGCGATTTCCGACGAGGCGGGCCGCATCCATCCGGCGATGACCGTATTTTTCGAGGGTTCGCCGACGAGGTGGTCGCCCCAGTCGCAGAGTACGTCATTCCAGCAGATCATCCTTCGGCCGTGTTCCGCCAGGAAAGCCTCAATCTGTGAAGTGAACCACGACTGCAGCAATTCTTCCTTCGTCTTCTTTCCGCTGGCGACCAGGCCCAGCTCGCGGATCTTCCGCTGGCAGTCGGGACACGCGGCCCAACGGACTTTCGGACATTCGTCGCCGCCCAGGTGGATGTACTCCGAGGGGAAGATGTCCAAGACTTCGGTCAATACGTCCTTGACGAAGGTCATCGTCGCATCTTTTCCGACGCAGAGCACGTCTTCGAGCACGCCGTAGCGGGTGGCCACTTCATAGGGCCCGCCGGTGCAGCCTAGTTCGGGGTAGGCGGCCAGGGCCGCCTGGGTATGGCCGGGCAGGTCGATTTCCGGAATGACGGTAATGCCGCGTTCGGCTGCATAGCGGACGATTTCCCGGGCTTCCTCCTGCGTGTAGAAACCGCTGACCGGCACGCCGTCGAGTTCGTCGGTCTGCGAATTCCGGGTGCCCGGCCTGTAGGAACCGACCTCCGTCAACTTCGGGTATTTCTTGATTTCCAGCCGCCAGCCCTGGTCTTCGGTCAGGTGCCAGTGAAAGTAGTTGAGGTTGTGCAGGGCCAGGATGTCAATCAACTGCTTGATGTACTCCGCCGGGAAGAAATGCCGGCCGCAGTCGAGCATAAAGGCCCGGTAGGGAAATTCGGGATAGTCGAAGACGGTCGCGGCCGGGAGAGCGAGGCGGCAGGCTTCGGGATTCTCGGGAATCGGTAAGGCTTTGATGAGCGTCTGGATGCCGTGAAGGACGCCGGGCGCCCCGCCGCCCAAAATGGAAACAGCTGCCGGCTCCACGCCCAGGCAATAACTGTCAGGTCCCTGGAAGTCTTTCAGTCCGTCACCTATTGTCGGGTCGATGCCCAGGAAAATATACTGCTCGCGGGGCACGCGCGTACTGGTCCGAATCCGGCAGCCCGTGGCTTGTTCCAGTTGGGCGGCCAGCAGACCGGCGGCTGTATGGAGGATTTCATCTCCTTCCGGATAATAGACGACCGTGCGGGAAGAGATGACGAACGGCGCCTCTCCATCCCCGACAAAAACCATTCGCGGCAGCGGGCTCACCAGCGAGAAATCGCCGACCCGCACTTCCGGCCGTCCGCAGGCGGAAAACAAGACCAGCGCCGCCGACAGGACGACGCTGGACAAAAAGTGCCGAAAGTTCATGGCACTCATTTCTTTTCGGTCGGCTTGACGTAGCGCTCGCCGGTCTGTGCTTTGACGGCATCGATGAAGGCCGGGGCATAGGCCGGCGGCGTGGCGCGGCCGCGGACGAAGACCCCGTTTTCGCTGGGCATCATGCTCTGGTCGTTGTGCTTGACGATCAGGAAGCGGGCCAGTTTGTCCCAGCGTTTCATCATCCTGTCGGTATAGGCATCGGTCTTGCCGGTCAGGTAGGCGGCCCGTTCGCCGGGCGTCATCTTGACAGCCTGTTCTTCGACTTCCTTCTGGTCGTCGGCGTAGTAGTCTTCCAGTTCTTTCTGGGCGTCTCGCAGGTCGCCGATCATCGCGCTCCAGCGCGGATAGACCATGTTGGCTACGAAGTTGTTCATCCAGAAGGCGCTTTCCGTGCTGAATTCCCGGATATTATTGTTCTCGCTGCGGAACGGCTCGGGGACACGGGTAATGCCGCAGTAGACGGGGACGTAGGCCACCATCGTGGCGTCGTCCATATTGAAATAGGTCACGCCGCCCACGGCATCGGGCAGCCAACTGCGCATCTGGCAGACCATCGTCATGCCGCTCTGCTGGCAGCCGATCGGACGTTCGCGGAACATCGCGGTGGAGTCACTGCTGAAGTAGTTCACCGGCTGGTTGCGGTAGGGTGAGCCCCACGGACCGGCGCTCACGTCGGCCGTCATATCCAGGGCGGTGCCTTCATAGTGGTCGCGCATATCGTTCATCAGCTCGCGGACGGAGATGGGCGCCTTCGGCTTGATCCAGAGCGGCAGGTGGTCGCAGATGTCGGTCTGTCCGTTGATGAAAGGCAGATAGGCATCCATTTCCGCCGTGTCGTAGTGGTGGCGGAAGAAGCTCCATACGCGGGCTTCGCAGTAGCGGATGGCGCTGAAATCGAGCGGACCGTAGGCTTCGCGGAAGCTGAAATCGGCGTCAGAACCCTCGTAGAGGCCCAGTTCGCGGGCGAGGGAGATGACATCCTTGGAATACATACAGACCCCTTCGATTTCGCAGAAAGCTTTCTTCTTGTCAGCCTTGGTCATCTTGGTGACCTGCGGGAACTGCCGGATGCGGCTGGCGTTGGCGTAGGCGCAGACGCAGTCGTCCGGGACGCGGAGCGCCACCCAGACGGCACCCTTGCGACCGGGACCCTTGCCGACGATTTCCATGATCCAGGCTTCCTCCTTGTCGCAGACGGCGAACGATTCGCCCGAACTGCTGTAGCCGTATTCCGTGACCAGTTCATTGATGACGGCAATCGCTTCGCGGGCGGTCGCGCTGCGCTGCAGGGCCATATGCATCAGGGTGAAATAGTCGAAATAGCCTTCGCGGTTCACCAGCTCGCGGCGCCCGCCCCAAGTGGTTTCGACGATGCTGACCTGGTTTTCGTTCATCAGCCCTACCACGCCATAGGTGTATGGCGCCTCCCGGACCAGTTTTTCACCGGTCTGCGGACCCCATCCGCGGATGGCGATCATTTCGCCGTCCGCGTGGCGGCCGGGCGCAGAGAAGCTCAGCGGCATCAGGAATCCGAAACTGTCGCAGTTGTAGGTGCACATCACGCTGCCGTCGGCGGACGCTTTCTTGCCGACGATCAGATTGGTGCAGGCGAACGAGGCCACCGCTGCGAACAGCAGGATGGCCGAGCAAAGCAGCTTTTTCATATTTTCTTTATTTTAAGATGTTTACGATGTCTCTGCAAGGCATTGGGCCAGGCCGTCCTTCGCGATGGAACGCTGCTCGCCGGTGGCGAGGTTCTTGAGCGTGACGGTCCCGTCCGTAACTTCCTGGTCGCCGACGATGGCCAGGAACGGGATGCCCTTTCGGTCGGCGTATTCAAACTGTTTCTTCAGTTTGGTGTTGTCGGGATAGATCTCGCAGGCGATGCCCGCACGGCGCAGCGCGGCGGCCACGGGAATCGTATAGGCCACTTCCGCTTCGCCCATGTTGGTGAAAAGCACCGCGGCGGCCGCGGCGGCGTTTTTCGGGAACAGATTGAGCCCGGTAAGCACGTCATAGATGCGGTCGGCGCCGAAGCTGATGCCTACGCCCGACGTGTTGGGCAGGCCGAAAATGCCGGTCAGGTCGTCGTAGCGGCCGCCGCCGCAGATGCTGCCGATGGCCCAGTCGAGGGCCTTGACTTCGAAGATGGCGCCGGTGTAGTAGTTGAGGCCGCGGGCGAGCGACAGGTCGAGTTCGACCGGCTGGGAGATGCCGGCCTTGTCGATGAGCCCGAAGAGCGTCTCGACTTCGTCGAGGCCCTTGCATCCGGTCTCGGAGGCGGCGAGGAGTGTCCGCATGCGGGCGATCTTTTCGGCCGTGGTGCCCGTGAGCGTCAGCACGGGTTCGATGAGGGCGACCGCTTCGGGGGTAAGCCCTTTTTCAAAGAGTTCCGCCTTGACGGCGTCGATACCGATCTTGTCGATCTTGTCGATAGCCACGGTAATGTCGACCAGGCGCTCCGGCTGGCCGGACACTTCCGCCAGGCCCGCCAGGATCTTCCGGTTGTTGATCTTGATGCATACCCGCACGCCGAAACGGCCGAACACCTCGTCGACCATCTGGACCAGTTCCAGTTCGCTGAGCAGCGACTTGCTGCCGATCACGTCGACGTCGCACTGGTAGAATTCGCGGTAGCGGCCTTTCTGCGGCCGGTCGGCCCGCCACACGGGCTGGATCTGGTAGCGCTTGAACGGAAATGCGATCTCGTTCTGGTGCTGGACCACGAAGCGGGCGAAAGGCACCGTCAGATCGTAGCGGAGACCCTTTTCCGGCGCCAGCGCGGCTTTCTCGCCGCTGTTCTGGATGCGGAAGAGGAGCTTGTCGCCTTCTTCGCCGTATTTGCCCAGCAGGGTGCTGAGGTTCTCCATGGAAGGAGTCTCGATGCACTGGTAGCCGAATTTGCGGAATACTTCTTTGATCGTGTTGAATATATAGTTGCGGCCTACCATTTCAGCGGGTCCGAAATCTCTGGTTCCCTTGGGGATCGACGGTTTTTGTGCCATGGTTTTCAGATTATTGAACAACAAAGATAGCAATTCTGCCGGGTCTGCTCAAAAATTGCGTTTTTTTTGTTCAACGAATAAAGATTGTTGTTACTTTTGCGGCTTGTAAAAGGACAAACCTAATAACCTAATAACCTAATAACTTTTGTAATATGAAAAAGATTGCTCTTTTGACCATCGTGGCCTGCCTGAGCCTCCTTGTGGTTTCCTGCAAGGACCAGAAGAAAGAAGAAGCCGCTCCCGTCCAGGAAGCCGCTGAGCAGGTAGTTGACAAAGTCGAGGAGGTCTCCGAGGACGCCGCCAAGACTGTCAAGGACGCGCTTGATCAGGCCGGCGAGGCCGTCAAGGACGCTGCCGAGACTGTCGAGGATGCTGCCAAGAAGGCTGCCGAAGAAATCAAGAAGTAAGCTGCTACGCTTTTCGGAAAACGCGGTTGAGAACCTCTCAACCGCGTTTTTTTTGTCTTTCCCCTTTTTTTTTGTATTTTTGTAGTTTATGAAAGACAGTCTTTTGAACAAAATATGCGCTGAGTACACTTTGGCCGATGAAGTCAAAGCGATGGGTATTTATCCTTACTATCGCCCGATTTCTTCCGGTCAGGACCCCGTCGTCAAGATGGACGGAAGGGACGTGCTGATGTTTGGTTCCAATTCGTATCTGGGGCTTTCCGACGATCCCCGTCTGAAGGAAGCCGCCATCGATGCGATCCGGAAATACGGCACCAGTTGTTCCGGTTCCCGCTTCCTGAACGGGACGCTGGATATCCATCTGGCCTTGGAAGAAAAACTGGCCCGACTGGTCGGCAAGGAAGAGGCGGTGACCTACAGCACCGGCTTCCAAGTCAATCTGGGCGTGGTTTCCTGCCTGGGGTTCCGCAATGGCTATATCTTTCTCGACGCGCTGGACCATGCCTGCATCATCGACGGCAGCCGTCTTTCCTACAGCCGTGTGTTCAAGTTTCCCCACAACGATATGGAGGCACTCGGGAAACGGCTCGCCCTTGCCCCGTATGATGCCCCGAAACTCGTTGTGGTGGACGGTGTCTATTCGATGGAAGGGGATATCGCACCGCTGCCTGAGATGGTGGAACTCTGTGAGAAATACAATGCTTCCCTGATGGTCGACGATGCACACGGGTTGGGCGTCCTGGGCGAATGCGGCCGTGGCACGGCCGACCATTTCGGTTTGACGGACCGGGTCGACCTGATTATGGGTACCTTCTCCAAGTCGTTCGGCTCGCTGGGCGGTTTCATCGCCGGCGACCATGAGGTGATCAATTATCTCAAGCACAATTCCCGTTCGCTGATTTTCAGCGCCAGCATGCCGCCGGCCAATGTGGCGGCTGTCAGCCGGGCCATCGACATCATGCTGTCGGAGCCGGAGCGGATCGCACACCTCTGGGATCTCACGCACCACGCCCACGCAGCGTTCAAGGCCCGCGGTTTCGACATCGGACATACCCAGTCGCCGATCATTCCGCTCTTTGTCCGGGATCTCCGGAAATGTCTGACGGCAGTGAAAATGGCGTTCGACGAGGGCGTGTTCATCACGCCGGTTATTCCGCCGGCCGTGCCCGAAGACTCTGTCATCGTTCGTTTCGCCCTGATGGCGACGCACACTTTCGAGCAGCTTGACGAGGGTATCGACAAGCTGACGAAAATCTTCCGCAAACTCGAAATTATTCCTTAGTCCAGAGGACTTCGTTCTGGATCCGGACGCTCTCTTCGTGAATGTCATTGAAGAGGGTGCGCAGGAATTCCTCACCCAAGCCGGTGCGGGTGCCTTTCTGCAGGACTTCTTCGAGCAGTGAGTCCCAGCGCGTCATCTGCAGGATGGCGATATTGTGGTCTTTTTTGTATTCGCCGATGCGGCGGGAGATGTTCATTCTTTCCTTGAGAAGGGAGAGCAGATTCTCGTCGATCACGTCGATATCGGCGCGTAACTGGTCGATGTTTTCGCGGTAATCGTCTGCCTGGCTGTCTGCGTCGCGGACGACGATCTGTTCGCCCAGCAGGATGCGCAGCTCGTCGGGCTTGAGCTGCTGTTTTGCGTCGCTGAGCGCCACTTCGGGATGACAGTGGGATTCGATCATCAGTCCTTCCAGGCCCAGGTCCATGGCACGCTGGCTCAGTTCAAGCAGATATTTGCGGTCGCCGCCCATATGGGAAGGGTCGGCGAAAAAGGGAAGCTGCGGATAGCGCGTCCGCAGTTCGATGGCGATACGCCAGCCCGGGTCGTTGCGATAGGGGATGTCGTGCCAGGTTGAAAAACCACGGTGGATGACGCCCAACTTCCGGATGCCCGCTTGATGCAGCCGTTCCAGTCCTCCGATCCACAGGTCGAGATCGGGACTGATCGGATTCTTGACCAGGACCGGAATGTCCGTCCCCTGCAGGGCATTGGCGATTTCCTGCATCAGGAAGGGGTTGCCCGTGGTGCGCGCTCCGATCCAGACCATATCCAGTCCGTGGTCGAGACATTCGCGGACGTGCCGTTCACCGGCGACTTCGGTACAGACTTTCATTCCGAATTCGCGCTGGACGCGTTGAAGCCACTTGAGCCCCCGCGCGCCGACACCCTCGAAGCTTCCGGGGTGGGTCCGCGGCTTCCAGATGCCTGCACGGAATACGTGGATGCCGAATTCGGCTAAACCTTCCGCCGTCTCCATGATCTGCTGCTCGCTCTCGGCGGAGCAAGGACCGGCTATTACCATCGGGCGGGGGAACGTGAAAAAGCCCCACTCCGACACGGGAATCAAATCCATTTCGTCTGTCATTATCGTAAGATTTTCTTGATTCGGTTGGCCGATTCGATGAGTTCGCGAATCTTGTCTCCGTCGAAATCGTTGATGGCTTCCCGGAACTGCTGCATTTTTTCAATGTACGTGTCGATGACCTGCAGCACGTTGTCGTGGTTCTGGGTCAGGATCGGAACCCACATGGCCGCGTTGCTCTTGGCCAGGCGGACCGTGGAAGAGAAACCGCCGGAAGCCAGGTCGAAGATGTGTTTTTCGTCTTTTTCCTTGTCGAGTACGGTCAGGGCCAGGGCGAAGGAAGTGATGTGGGAAATGTGCGACACATAGGCCGTGTGCACGTCGTGTGCCGTGGCGTCCATATGGATCGGGCGCATATTGAGCACGTCGTAGAGCTGTTCGATGGTCTTGAGGGCCTTGGGCGAGGATTCTTCGGCATTGGCGAAGATGCAGGCGCGGCCGTCGAAGAGGCCGGGCATGGCGGCCCAGGGGCCGGAATACTCCGTGCCGGCCATCGGGTGCGT
>JAEEGG010003684.1_pt1 | contig 38019 bp, 29 predicted proteins | sample 9134161 | NCBI WGS metagenome assembly JAEEGG01 (sample SAMN16246543, study PRJNA631951) | gut metagenome | biome: gut microbiome; feature: rumen; material: CR-attached | host: Bos | place: Iran: Karaj | collected 2018-10
CGCGCAGTGTGTCCGTCGGCAACAACCAGAACTTTGTACTGGATGCTGGGATGAACCTTCAACTTTCGGGCCGCATCGCCCCCGATGTGACGATCGTCGCCAACATCACCGACGAGAACCTGCCCGTCCAGCCTGAAGGCAATACGCGCTATATCAAGGACTTCAATAAGATTTTCCTTCAGCTGAAATATAAGGATTTGTTGCAGGTGACGGCAGGTGACATTGAGGTGCCGCCGGTGCAAAACACTTATTTCTTCAAGTTCTTCCGGCAGTTCACGGGTATTGAAATGGCTGTAAACTCCCGTCTCGACAGTATGAATGTGAATAGGATGACCAACATCGTCGGGGGCGGCATCACAAAGGGCAAGTTTGTCCGCAACCAGATTATTCCGATACATGGGGTGCAAGGACCGTACAAACTCTATGGCTCCCAGGGAGAAACCAACATTGTGATTCTTTCCGGAACGGAAAAGGTCTTTCTGGATGGCGTCCTTTTGACACGGGGACAGGACAACGACTACGTCATCGACTACAATGTGGGCGAGGTGACCTTTACGGCAAAACACATGATTGCCTCGACCAACCGTATTGTCATCACTTTTGAATATAGCGACCGTTATTATTCAAGGTATAACTTGTTTACGCAAAATGAATTCCAGCATGAAAAGAACAACAAGTTGACATTGGGCGTGCATTTCTTTCATGAACAGGACTTGAAAAACCGCTCCATACAGCCGGAACTGACAGACGATCAGATGGCTTTTCTGGCCGCTTCTGGCGATATCTCTACTGCGAGTTATGCTTCCGCTTTGTTGGCAAAAGACTACACTCTTTCTGAAATACTTTATCACCAGAAAGATACGGTTGTGGATGGGGTTGCCTATTCGCCTGTTTATGTCTATGCGGGCGCCAATCGGGATGAAGTTTATCGTGTGGCGTTCAGTTATGTCGGGAGTGGAAAGGGAAACTACATTTTGTCGCAAAGTGTGTCCAACGGCAAGGTCTATCAATGGGTTGCGCCGTTGAATGGACTTCCGCAAGGGGACTATGAGCCTGTGGTCCAGTTGAATACGCCGAAAATGAACGACCTGATGGCCGTGAACGCTTCGTATGCGATCTCGGATAAGTTGACGGCGATGACGGAGCTGGCATTCACGTATGCCGACAACAACCTGTTCTCCAAGGAGGGCGATGCGAATAATGCCGGTATCGCCTACAAGTTGAAGTTGGACTACCGCACGGGACTGGGGCGTCGGGTGCGCGACAGCCTTTGGAGGTACCGCGTCTGTCTGGATTATGAGTTTGTCCACAAGAACTACACGCCGCTGAAAAGTTTCCGCCCTGTGGAGTATTACCGCGAGTACAACTTGGAAAGCGATTACACGTCCACGGCTTCGGAGCAGCTGACAGGGCTGACCACGGGGTTTGAGCATGCGGCGAAGGGACGCACGCTATATAGTTTCAGCTGGTTGGCGCGTTTCGGTGATGTCTCGGCATTTCGCCATGAACTTGCATCACAGCACAAGCTCGGTAGTTGGCAGTGGAACTCCGTTTCATCATTTTTGTCTTCTGATCAGCAGGTTCAAAACAGCCGCTTCGTGAAGACGGTCAATGATTTTTCCAAATCTTTTTCCAAAGTGAAAATCGGTTTGAAGGAGTATTTGGAATACAACGTGTTCCGTACCCCGTCCACGGATTCACTCAGGCCCAACAGTTATGCGTTCAATGAGGCGGCGCTCTACCTCACCAACAGCGATTCGGTCACAGGGTATAACTACCTTTTCCAGGTAAAAAACCGGGTGGACGACGAAGTCTATAATAACATATTGTCAGTCCGGTCGGTGACGAACGAGGCGCAGGTAGGGTTTGAGGTGACGAAGTGGCGGCACAATCGCCTGAAAGGGACGGCGACCTATCGCAATGACCGGGTCCGTGACACGCTTCGCAACTTCGTGTCCGAGCACAACTTTGTGGCCAACGTTGATTATTCCGGTAGCTTCTGGAAAGGGGCTGTGGCGCTGGGCCTCTATTATGAGGCGGGCAGTGGACTGGAGCAGAAACGGGAATACACCTTCCTGAAAGTGGCGACAGGGCAGGGGAGCTACGTCTGGAACGACTACAATGGAAATGGCATTGAGGAACTTGACGAGTTTGAACTGGCTGCCTTCCAGAATGAAGCAGACTATGTAAAAGTCTGGCTGTCAACGAACGAGTACGTCAATACCTATAACTGCGGGACGACCCAGACCCTCCAGCTTCGTCCCGCCAATGTGTGGCGCAACAAGAAGGGGTTTCTGAAAGCCTTGTCGATGTTCAGTAACTCCACAATGCTTCGCACCACCCAGAAGAGCGCAATGAAGTTCGGTCTTCTGGCCCTGAATCCGTATCCGGTGGCTGTTGCCGACTCAGTTTTGGTGAACCGCAGCCTCAATTTCAAAAATAATTTCGGCTTTTCATTGCCAACCTCCTATTTCTCATTGAATTACGTGGCAATGGTGAACCAGTCGAAAAATTTGTTGTACTATGGTTTCGAGAGTATGGATTTGAAGCACCACGAGTTGGTGGCCCGTTCGGAACTTGCAAAAATACTGATATTGAAGTTGTTGTATCAATATTCGGTCAAAGAAAACAAGGTGGAGGGCTTTTCCGGCCGCGACTACCAGATTGTTTCCCACCAGCTGGAACAGTCCGTCACCTTGAATTTCGACTTCAACCTGAGCCTTTCGGTGACGGGCGAGGCAGGCTACAAGAGGAATCTGACCTTTGGAGAGACGGCAAACCGTTATAAGGCCGAGCTGGCAGCCACCTACAGGATGAAGCAGTTGGGCACGATTGACCTGGGAATGCAATATATAAATATATTGTATAAAGGGACAACTGAAGGGAGTGTCGCCTACGAGATGTTGGATGGTTTGTCGGCAGGCCACAACTTCCTTTGGAATCTGACCTACCAGACCAAACTGTTTGAGTATCTGCAGCTCAACCTACAGTACGAAGGACGTGTTACAAACAGCCGAAAATTGATACATACGGGTTTCCTGCAGTTGAAGGCTTTCTTTTAAGAGATTTTCACTCATCCATTTTTTGAGCTTTCTTTTTTTTATAAAAAAAGGGAAAATGGTGCAAATCAAAAAAAAAAAATTTGTACTTTTGGCGCTCGAAAATTTGGTATAATGTATGGTGTATTGTAACATTTTCTAAAGTGGGGCGTAAAAGGGATTCAGTAGATTGGAAAAAACCAAAGTGTTGTACTGCAACATGCTGATTGCTAATTTTTTGTATTTTTATGAATAGAAAACAGGAATAATCAGAACATGAGAAAAAGCTACCTCTTATCGGCTATTTTGTTCGTCTTCTCGATGGGCGTTTTTGCACAGCAGGATGCGCAGTTCACACTTTTCCAGTGGGCTACCCCGTATTACAATGCTGGCGCGATCGGTGAGCAGAGCAATACACTTTGTTTTACAGGTATTTTCCGTCAGCAATATACAGGGTGGAATGATTACATCGTGGATGGCAACGGAAATCAGACGAAGTACAATACATCGCCGCAGCAGATTTACTTCAGTATGGAGTCCTATCTCCGCAAGTTGCACGGCAGTTTGGGCGTGTCGGTGATCAAGGATAAGATCGGCTATTTCAACAATGTGGGTGTGAAGTTGGGTTACTCGTTTAAATTGCGTATCCCTACTGGAAGTCTCGGTATCGGCTTGCAGGCCCAGTTGCTCAGTCAGAAGCTGGACCCCAGCCATTTCAATCCCACCCAAGAGGGTGACGAACTCATCAACAACATGTCCGCAAAGGGAGAGTCTTGGCTTGACCTCGACTTCAACTTCGGACTTTTTTATAAGGCCGACCGCTGGAATGCCGGTGTCGGTGTAACCCAGATTGCCGAGAAAATCCGCCTCTCCGGCGACAAGCAGACCCTCAAGATGAGCCGAAACCTTTACATTCACGGCGGTTATACATGGGTTCTTCCGTGGGATCCCAGTTGGGAAATTCTCCCGCAGGCCCTCATCAAGACGGATTTTTCAGCAGCCCAGTTTGACCTGATGCTGCTCGCCCGTTACAACGGCATCCTCTGGTTCGGTGCCTCCTACCGTATCCAGGATGCTGTGTCCGTGCTTTTCGGCGCCCGCCCGTTCTTCAACTCTTCCAACAACTACCTCAAGGGCTTGGAAATGGGACTTGGCTATAGCTTCACTACCAGTAAGTTGGGCTTCAAGACAGACCGCAGTTACGGTGACATCGAAATCATGCTCCGCTATTGCTTCGATATCTATAAAGAAGAGGTCTTCTCTGGTTATGGTTCCACCCGTTCCATATACAAGAACCAGTACTAAACAATAATATACAATAGATTACGTTAAGAATACACATAAAGTCAATGAATATGAAAAAGACAGCATTATTCCTCGCAGCAGTCGCCCTTCTTCTTATGGGATGTAAGAATGATGGTGACGGTCAGTTGGTCGGCGTGAAAGACCGGCCTGACTTTCTGGATCTTATGCCGTATGGTATGGTCTATGTGCCTGCTGGTCACTATCTGATGGGCGCCGGTGACGAAGACGTTCCTTTCGCCTTCACCCACCAGTCGAAGAACGTTTCCATATCTGCCTTCTATATGGATGAGACGGAAATCACAAACAATGAATATCGCCAGTTCGTATATTGGGTTCGTGACTCCCTCGCCCATGTACTTCTGGGCAATGCCGAGATTGAGGATGCTGAAAAGCACGGCGGTCATTTCGTGAAATATAAATCGGGCGAAAACGAGGGCGAACTCGTGGAACCCCGTGTCATCAACTGGAAAGAGGACATTGACTGGAACTCCGACAATGAAGAGGTGCGTGCTGCCCTCAGTCCCCTTTTCCTGGTGGCCAATTCAAGATTCTATCACTATTCTCCGGTCATGCTTAACATCAGCATGCTCAACTACGAGTACTGGTGGTGCGACTACCGCAACTACATCGATCCTACGGTGGAGAGCCGGGAACCCAATGAACCGAACTATGGTGCTTCCTATAAGGAAATGGACAAGGAAGGCAATGACTACGGTGGACTTTTCGCCAGCCGTCCGAGCAGCTTCAACAAGGGCCGTGAGCGTTTTATGCATCGTGAGGTTGTCAATATCTATCCTGATACGTTGTGCTGGATTCATGACTTCACTTATTCCTACAATGAGCCGATGACGTTGAACTATTTCTATCATCCCCAGTTCGACCATTATCCGGTTGTCGGCATCTCATGGCGCCAGGCCAAGGCCTTCTGTTACTGGAGAACCCATCTCCGTAATGTCTGGCTCGCAGGACACGCTTATGCGCGTGAGCAGGAGTTCCGCCTTCCCAACGAGGCTGAATGGGAATGGGCTGCACGCGGTGACTTCGACATGCAGACCTACCCGTGGGGCGGTCCTTACACACAGAACCGTAACGGCTGCTACCTGAGCAACTTCAAACCCCAGCGCGGTAACTATATCGCCGACGGCAACATCTATCCCGGCATTGTGGCTCACTATCATCCGAATGACTTTGGCCTCTTCGACATGAGCGGTAACGTCGCCGAATGGTGCGAGGACGCTTTCGACAAGTCCGCCACCAACTTCACGCACGACCTCAACCCGCAATACACCTACTATGCCAAGAAGACCGACTCTGTCGAGAAAAAACGCAAGGTGATCCGCGGTGGCTCGTGGAAGGATGTGAGCTACTACACCACCGTCTTCGCCAAGACCTTTGAGTATCAGGACAGCTGCACCAGCTATGTGGGCTTCCGCTGTGTCCAGAGCTATATGGGCCGTCAGCGCGGCGACAACGTTTCCTCTGCATCTCACGTCTATTAATCTTGGATTTATTTTAAATTATTTATAACCAAATCATTAACCACTTAAAATTTCAATTACTATGGGTTTAGACAAATTAGTAAGAAGCAAGGGCTATAAGAATTTTATGGCCAAATTGTACGGATGGGGTGCATCCGTCGTTATCCTCGGTGCTTTGTTCAAGATTATGCACTATCCGGGTGCAGGTATTATGCTTTTGGCAGGTATGGGCACTGAAGCTATCATTTTCTTTATGTCTGCTTTTGAGCCTCTCCATGTGGAGTACAACTGGGCTCTTGTTTATCCCGAGTTAGCTGCCGGCGATGACATGCCGGAAACTCCCACCAGCAAGAAAGATAAGAAAAAACTCCCCGAGGGTACTGTTACACAGCAGCTTGATAATATGCTGGAGCAGGCGAAGATTGGTCCCGAATTGATTGAAAGCCTCGCCACGGGTATGCGTAACCTCAGCGAGAACGCAAAAAAACTTTCTGGCGTTTCCGACGCTGCCACCGTTACCGACAACTACGTTGGCAATTTGACCAAAGCCGCCGAGTCTGTCCGCAATCTCTCCTTGCAGTATGACAAGACCGCCACTTCTTTGGAAAAGGATTCCAACATCTCCGGTCAGTATCTGACCAATGTCCAGAAGGCCGCTGCTGCTGTCGCCAACCTGACGAGCATTTACGAAAACACCAGCAAATCCATGCAGGGCGACACTGGCGCTTACAACGACCAACTCAAGAAACTCAACCAGAACCTTGCTTCCATCAACTCCATGTATGAGTTGCAGATGAAGAACTCCAAGGATATGCTTGAAAACTACAAGCTCGTGGAAGCCAACATCAGCACATACGCCAACAACCTCAGTTCCACGCTTGAGAACACCAAGAAGTATAAAGAAGAAATCGATAAGCTGACCAAGAATGTCTCTATGTTGAGCAGCGTTTACGGCAATATGCTGGCCGCTATGAACTTCAACAAATAATTCTTTTCACTTGACCATTAAATCTTTAAATAACTAACTATGGGTGCAAAAAACTGTCCGGAAACCCCCCGGCAACAAATGATTGGTATGATGTATTTGGTGCTGACCGCTATGTTGGCACTGAATGTATCCAAAGATATTCTGGAAGCCTTCAACGTCGTTGACGACACCCTGGCTCAGTCCAACGTCAGCGTGAAGGAAGGCATTGATTTCAAATATGCTGCATTGGCGAAAGATACTACGGCCAAAGCAAAAAACGCCAATGATAAGGCTGTACAGCTCCGTCAGCTCTCAGATGGTCTTGTTGCATATATCGAGAATTCCCGTTTGGAGTTGATTAAGTATGTGGACGGTGAAAAGAAGGCCGCGGAGCAGTTGAATGATCCCGCCAACAATGGCCGTATTCCCGTTGCAAAAATCGACGGTAAAGACAACTTCGACAAGCCGACATGGTTCTATCTGCGTACCGATGAGAGCGGAAACGACATCAGTGAGAACAACCCGAACTGTCGCGCCTCTGTGATGCGTGCAAAAATCAATGAGTACAAGTCCGCTATTCTGGCCCTTCTTCCCGACTCTACCCAGATGGAGAAGGAGCGCAAGCAATTCGTTTCGGATAATCTTGGTCTTGAGGTAGATAAGGATTATGTCAAAGGTAATGGCGATAATACCACGGAAAGTTGGGAAATGCACAATTTCAACCACTTGATCTGTGCCGGTACGGTCATCCTTCTCAGCAAGGTGATTGGTGAGGTGCGCAATGCAGAAGCCCTCGTTTTGGACGAACTCACCAGAGGTATCGATGCGAACGACTTCAAATTTGACGCCGTTACGGGTCGTGCCATCCCGAAGTCGCAGATTATTTTCTCCGGTTCCAACTATGAGTCAGACATTATTGTTGCTGCCTTCAACTCCTCTGCAGACCTCGAAGTTTATTACAAGATCGGTGCAGACACTCTTACGGAAGACCAGATCGGTACTGCTGAACATCTCGTGGGTGCTGGCGGTATCGCCAAACTGCAGATTCCTGCAGGCGGTGTCGGCGACCATAAGTTTGCCGGTTTGATCAAGGTGAAATCCCCTGATGGATACAAATACTATGGTTTCAGGGATACTTACAGCGTTATCGCTCCGTCAGCTACCGTTGCTGCTGACAAGATGAATGTGCTATACGCCGGTATTCCGAACCCTGTTTCCATCGGTGGTTCCGTTGACGTGAAAAGACTTTCCGTCTCCTTCCCCGGTTGTACGATGAAAGCCACTGGCGATGGTAAGTACGATGTGACTGTTCCCGCCAGCCTTATCGGTAAGAAAGTGACCGCTACGGTTACTGCCCGTGATGGCAACTCTTCCAAGGCAATGGGTTCTTCTGAATTCCGTGTCAAGAAGGTTCCGGATCCGACTTCCTACCTCGGTGCCAACATTTGGGGCGGAAAGCGCAGCAAGAGCGAGTTGCTCGCCAACCCGTTCATCTCCGCTCGTATGGGTGACGATTTCGCCTACGACCTCAAGTGGACCATCAAATCGTATCGTCTGACCGTTATCTCCAAAGGTATTGAAGGTGCGCCGAAGGCTTGCTCCGGTGGTCAATTTGATGGCAGTGTCACTTCAGCTATCAACAGTGCAAGTTCAGGAACAGTATTGGTATTCTCCGATATTAAAGCCTCTTCTATCGCTGGTGAACGTACTTTGCGTGATATTACTATCCGTATCAAATAATTTGAAAACAATATTGTTATGAAAAAAATTGTTTTGTCCGTTTTTGCTTTCTGCCTCGGCTTTCTGGCATTTGCTCAGGAAGACACGACAGGTAGCACGATGAACCAGCCGGTTCGCAAGCCCCTCGAGTTCGCTTGGGAGCAGACCGAAGTCGGCGAATTCTCCGATCCCGTTCCCTATGTTTATCAGCGGAACGCAGATGTGATGTACTATCACACCATCTGGAGAACCATTGACCTCCGCGAGAAAATGAACCATCCGCTTTATTTTCCGCAGGATGTCCGTGGTACTTGGCGCTGCATGGCCCAGGTCATTTTCGATGCACTGGATGTCAAAAATCCGGAGCATACCGAAGGCGTGCTGCCCATCTATTCCGATGAGTTCTGCACAATGCCGATGAGCCGTGAGGACGTGAAGGCCAGCTTGGTCGAGTTGAAACGTACCGAACAGATTGACCCCGAAACATTCGAGGTCATCGGTGAAATCGAGTACGAAGAGGAATTCACCGCCCGTCAGGTGCTTCTCTATCGTGTGAAGGAAATCTGGTTCTTTGACAAGAAACGTTCCCTCTTGGAGGTGCGCATCCTTGAAATAGAACCGATGATTGAATACGAGAAGGAGACCAATAGCGGCGAACCGCAGCCCGGTCAGGAAGAGGAAGAGAGCGTCGGTGCCATCAAGTCCAAGAAACGTGTTGGCTACATCATGTACGACGAACTTCGTCCGTACCTTGCCCAGCAGGAGGTTTACAACCAGAAGAACAACGCCCAGCGTATTTCCTTGGATGACCTCATGACGTGGAAACGCGAGTTCTCCAGCTACATCTATCAGGAACAGAACGTATACAACGATCGCGAAATCCAGCAGTACATTACCAATGCCCGCGACCAGCGCCTGGAATCTGACAGAATTACTGAAAAGATCCGTAAGTTCGAACACGACCTCTGGGAATTTTAATCTGAAACCAATTTTTTTCATAACGTAAACAACGGGGATTTCGATGAGAAATCCCCTCTTTTTTTGCGAAATTTTCCGTACTTTTGCCGCCCTATGAAACATATCCGAAATTTTTGCATTATTGCTCATATTGACCACGGTAAGAGTACGTTAGCCGACCGTATGCTGCAGTTTACCGGCACGGTTGACGAGCGTGAATTCCAAGATCAGGTGCTGGATGACATGGCACTGGAACGTGAACGTGGCATCACCATCAAGAGCCACGCCATCCAGATGGATTACAAGTACAAGGGAGAGGATTATGTCCTCAACCTCATTGACACTCCCGGCCATGTGGACTTCTCCTACGAAGTGTCACGTTCCATCACCGCGTGTGAAGGTGCTTTACTGTTGGTAGATGCCACCCAGGGCGTTCAGGCGCAGACGATTTCCAATCTTTATCTCGCCATTGACAATAATTTGGAAATCATTCCGGTTTTGAACAAGATGGATATGCCCGCTGCGATGCCCGCCGAGGTAAAAGACCAGATTGTGGATCTGCTCGGTTGTGATGAGAGCGAGATTATCGAGGCGAGTGGCAAGACGGGTATGGGTGTGGAGGAATTGTTGGCCGCCATCATCGAACGGATTCCCGCACCGAAGGGTGATCCTGACGCGCCTCTCCAGGCATTGATTTTTGACTCGGTTTTCAATTCCTATCGTGGAATCATCTCCTATTTCCGTATCTTCAACGGGACGTTGAAAACCAATGATTTCGTGAAGTTTATGGCAACGGGAAAGGAGTACAACGCCGATGAGATAGGCGTGCTCCGGATGCATCAGGAACCGAGGCAGGTGATGCGTGCCGGCGATGTGGGTTATATCATTTCCGGTATCAAGACTTCGAAGGAAGTGCGTGTGGGTGACACGGTTACTCATGTGGAACGTCCGTGCACCGAGGCGGTTGCTGGTTTTCAGGAAGTGAAGCCGATGCTTTTCGCAGGTGTCTATCCCACCGAAGCCGACCAGTACGAGGAACTTCGCGCCTCCCTTGAAAAACTGCAGCTCAACGACGCCTCACTTACCTTTGTGCCGGAGTCTTCGGCAGCTCTGGGTTTTGGCTTCCGTTGTGGCTTCCTTGGCCTTCTCCACATGGAAATCGTGCAGGAACGTCTTGACCGGGAGTTCAATATGGATGTGATCGCCACGGTTCCGAATGTGTCGTATAATCTTTATACCACTAAAGGCGAGATGATTGAAGTGCATAACCCTTCGGGAATGCCGTCGCCCACGACGATTGACCACATCGAAGAACCGTATATCCGGGCGCAAATCATCAGCAAGGCCGACTATATCGGGCCAATTATCAAGTTGTGTCTGGACAAGCGCGGCACGTTGCTGAATCAGGTCTATATTGCGTCCAACCGTGTGGAACTTACTTTCGACCTCCCGCTTGGTGAAATTGTTTTCGACTTTTACGACAAATTGAAGAGCATCTCCAAAGGGTATGCCTCCTTTGACTATCATATTTCGGGCTATAAGCCGGCTCAGTTGGTGAAGTTGGATATTCTGTTGAATGGTGATTCTGTGGATGCCTTGTCTTCGCTGACCCACTTCGACAATGCCTACCCCTTTGGTCGCAAGATTTGTGAAAAGCTGAAAGAGCTCATCCCGCGCCAGCAGTTCGATATCGCCGTGCAGGCAGCCATCGGCACGAAAATCATCGCCCGTGAAACCATCAAGGCTGTCCGTAAGGACGTGACCGCCAAGTGCTACGGCGGTGATATCACCCGTAAGCGCAAACTTTTGGAAAAGCAGAAAGAGGGTAAGAAGCGGATGCGCCAGATCGGTACGGTGCAGGTGCCCCAGTCGGCGTTCTTGGCCGTTCTGAAGCTGGATTAGCGGTGGATTTGTGGAGTTGTCAATCTGTTATTCTTTGTCTATTTTGCAAGAACGGATGCCCTGTTCGGTCGTTATTTTCATAATGTAAACACCTTTGGAAAGGTTGGAAACAGAAATAGAGTTTGCATTTCTGTTTCCGACTGCGACACGCTGGCCTTGAAGATTGTATATTTCAACCATTTGAATGTCGTACTCCGTGCGGATATTGATAATCCCCGAGGCGGGATTCGGGAAAATGAGGAAACTGTCTTCTGCCGTCATATCGTCGATGCCTGTGGTTTCGTATGAAATCATCCCATGCAGTACAGAGGCGAAACTATTTCCAGTGGCATTGAGAATTATCTGGTTTGAGGCGTTGTATAGGCGGATATAGCCGCTGGTGATGCCATCGCCACCGGCATCGCTGATCTCCAGATGGTAACAACCCTCTTCGGGCAAAGTGAGGGGAAACTCGCAGACGCTGTTGTTGGTGAATTGTTCGGGAGAAGATTCTATAATGATTTCATTTTCAGAATTATATATTTTAAAAGAAAGTTCTCGTGCATGTCCGTCGGTTTTGATGTGGAGGCTCATTGTTCCGGATCCTTCTGCTACCATCTTCTTCAGGACGGTGCTGAAAGTTCCCCCGTCAATGTCTTGTCCGTTTACTGCAATAAGATTTACGGATGCAGTCTGGTTTGCATTGGGGGTGACGGTAACCATGGGAAGCATGATCCGTGCTGTGTCAAGCGAGGTGATCTGGCCGGCCCAGTGGAAGATGCTGTTTTCCCCATTGTTTATGCTGTATTCAAATGTGAGTGAGGCGATGGGTTCGGCACCGATATTTTTGACTATGGCGTTGATTGCGGTGTTGTCCGAGCAGTCAAGGATAACAGAATGGTCTATTTCTTTGAGGCGGGCTCCGGTGGAGGGCAGGTTGACGTTTTCCATCTCCACCTCACAGCATGTGAGAATTTCCCGTTGCCCTTGGGCTACAAAAGCGACAAAGGAAAGGTCTTCCAGTTTTGCCTCAATGGGGTTCGGCGCACCCATTGTCTCGGGAATGGTGAATGTGTAGTTTTTTTCAACAAAGCTCCCTGCTGTGGTGGCATGGATGCTGTCGCCCCATTGACCGGTGACGAGGTGACGGAGCATGTGCATGTGTCGGTATTGGTTTCCGACCACCTGTTGGGGATTGTAGTAGTAGCCATCTTGTTCACCGATGACATTGTTCTGTAATATGGCCACGTTCAGCAAGTTGGTGCTGTCGGCTTCGTCTGATGTGTAATAGAGTTGCACGGTGATGTTCAGTTCGCGTGTCGTCCAGTCGAGTGTGCCGCGGGCGGCGATGTTGACAGGGGAGGGCTGGTTGAGTATGGTGTCGGTGGCTGCGGTCCAGTGGGTGCGGCTTAGTGCAAAATCGTCAGGGAAACCGCTGAAAGAGTGACGGTTGACAGTGGCTTTCGGGAATGATGCCACACCGAAGGTGGTCTGTAGGACGGTTCCCTCGTCAGTAGTGTAAGTGTTTGCGGCAAAGCTTCCTGCATGGATGTTGAGAACAATTACCCTGCCTGGGTTCACCTCGGCAATCCTGTTCGCGATGAGGTGTCCGTCGGGGCAGTTGATGCAGTTGACACCTGTGTATTCCTCGATAACCGCATTCTTGTCCGTGGGAACCGTTGCAACAAAAGGTTCTGTCTGTGCGTGAAGGGTGAGAATGGTCACGGCAAAGGCGGCATACAGCAAGAATTTTTTCATAAATGGAATGTTGAAATTGAGTGTGCAAATTTATGAATATTTCTTTCTTTTTGTGTAATTTTGCGCCATTATTTACGTTAAGGTTTTGTATTTTATTACTTAATAGGGTTTTATTATGAAAAGAATTGTTGTGTTTTTGTCTTTCCTGCTTCCCTTTGTTTTGTTTGCCCAGACGAAGGTGGCGGTATATGTGACGGCAACGGAAACTGTTCCGAAAGAAACAAAGAAAATTATTGGCAGTGAGGTAGTTGCAGCGTTTGTGGCTACAAAGGAATACAATGCCATTGAGCGAACGGCAGAATTTCTGTCCGAAATTTCGAAAGAGCAGGACTATCAGCGTGCCGGCAATGTGGATGACAGTCAGATTTGTGAACTGGGCCGTCAGTTCGGTGTCGATCTCGTTTGCGTGACCGACATCACGAAGTTCCAGGATAAGTTCTATGTACAGGCTCGTCTGATTGATGTGGAAAAGGCCATCGTGCTTGCCACTGCCCGTGAAATTGCGCAGTTGGAGAATCTTGACGACATTATGAAACTGGCTACTACGTTGGCACAGAATCTCATTAATGCCGATGTGACGTATGTCCTCCAAGTGGAGAACACGCAGACGGTTCCGCTGGAAATATTTGTGAACAACGAAGTGGTTGGTCAGGTGCCTCCGAAGTCAACCCGCACGTTTGACATGCCTATTTCCAAGATTGGTAAAATTGAGGCCAAGCCCACCAAAGGCATGTTCAAAAAGACGATGGAAAACACCATCAACAAGATGAAAGCGCAGGATACGGTTTCGTTCGTCTTCTAAGCGGATTACTTTTCCTTATACGTGCGCCGCAAGTCCAGCATATTGACGGGATTTGGGGCGCAGTTTTTTACCCCCTTGCGCAAAAAACGCACGGCTTGGTCGTAATAGAGTACGATTACGGGAGCATCCTCCATCAGCATGGAGTCCAATTGTGTGTAGATTTCGTTGCGGGCGGAGTCGTTCAGTATGGTCTGTGAAACCTCAAACAGCTTGTCAAATTTGGGATTGACATAGTGGGTGTAGTTGGAACCGGCAGGCTGCAGGTTTTTGGAGTAAAAGAGGGCAAGGTAGTTTTCAGCGTCGGGGTAGTCGCAAATCCACGAGCCTCGGAAACAGGGCAGTTTGTAGCCGCGCATCATTTGCCTCTGCTGAGCGGACTGTTGCACGTCCAACGTGATGGGAATGCCGATTTCGCCCAACTCGTGCTGGATGTACTGGCACAGGTCAAGGTAGGAGGCGGAGGTGGAAATCGGAATCGGAGGCAGCCCCTTCCCGTTCGGGAAACCGGCTTTTTCCAGCAACTCGAGGGCTTTGGCGGGATTGTATTCGTAACCTTTGACTCGGTTCTCGTCAAACGATTGCATTCCGCGCGGCACGAAGCCGGAATTGGCGGCATATCCCACGTTGTTGCGCAGGTATCGCATCATCTTGGCACGGTCGAACCCGTAGTTGAGGGCCTGTCGTACCTCCTTGATGTTCAATGGGTTGTTCGGATTATCGCCTTTCAGCATGAACCCAAGGTATTCTGTGTTCAGGTAGGGGCAGGTTTCCATCACAATCTTGTCGGCATAGCTGGGCTGCAGTTTCCCGTCTTTGGTCAGCAGCGCATCCTTGTAGCATGCTTCGATGCCTGACATGAAATCCAGCGAGCCTTTCATAAACTCCATAAAGACAGACTGTTTGTCCACAATGAAGGAGATGGCGACGGCATCGAGGTAGGGGAGGCGTGTCCCGTTTTCGTCGGTTTCAAAGTAGTCCGGATTTTTCCGCAAGACCAGTTTCACGCCCTCTTCCCAAAGCTGCATTTGGAACGGGCCGGTGCCAACGGGGTGGCGGCGGTACTCCTTGCCAAAATGTTCAATGACTTCCTGCGGTACCACGGAGCAGTACTTCATGGCAAGGATTCCTAAAAACGGCGGGAAAAACTGGGTCAGTTCTATTTGGAATGTGCTGTCGTTCAGCGCGGTGAATTTGGGGTTGCCGTTTTCGTCGCGGGCCACTTTCTGGAAGATCCATGCTCCGGGCGATGCAACGGAGGCATCGGTGATGCGGCCGAGGCTGTAAGCGAAGTCGTACGCCGTGACTTTGCGCGGCTTCGCAAATTGGAAATAGCTGGTATTGTGGAAGTAAACATCGTCACGCAGGTGGAAGGTGTAGATTGTACCGTCGTCGCTGATTTCCCAGCTTTTCGCAATGGCGGGCACGACACGGAGCGAGTCGTCCAAATCGACGAGGCCGTTGTACAGTAGGTTGCAGGGCCAGATGGACGACTGTCCTGAAGCGAAAGCGGGATCGAGACTTGTAATGCCGGAGGATTCGTTGTATCGGAAAATCATCTTGCCTTCACCGGAATTGTCCCGTTTGCAGGCGGTGAGTGCCAGCAGCAAGGTCGCGATGCAGCATAGAAGGAGCCTGTGTGCGATGGGTTGTTGTCGTGGGGTCATATTGCTAATTTGAAGATGCAAAAGTACTCATATTTTTGCTATCGGCGAACATTCAAAGAGGGTAAAAAAAAAGAGATGAAATATACTTTCATCTCTTTTTTTTTGTCGGTTGAAAATTCCTTACTCAGCGGGAACTTCAGCAACTTCGGCGTTCTCTTCGGTGCACTCGGCTTCAGTGGCTTCGGTGCATTCCTCAGTAGCTTCTTCCACAACGACTTCTTCGGTCTGGGGCTCAGTGGTTTCCTCAATGGCTTCGGTGTTGTTGTTGGTGTTGCCACAGGAGGCGAACAAGAATGCGCTAACGGCAATGATTCCAAAAATTTTCTTCATTTTTCTTTGATGTTTAAGGTTATTATTATGTTCAAAATTGAGCGGCAAAAATACAAAGAACCCGCTAATTGTAGCAGGTTCTTTGGCAATTTATCGTTAAATATTCTTAATCAACATCGATGATGTCGCACCAGCCGAATTTGTCTTCCACTTCGCCGTACTGGATACCGGTCAGGCGGTTGTAGAGTTTGACGCACCACGGGCCGGGTTCGCCGTTCTTGGCAATCTGATAGACGTGTCCGCTTTCACGGTCTTGGATGCTGTCGACGGGGGAGATGACGGCGGCGGTACCACAGGCGCCGGCTTCCTCGAAGGTGGCGATTTCCTCGATCGGGATGTGGCGTCTTTCAACGGTCAGGCCCATGTCGGCGGCCAGTTCGCGGAGGCTCTTGTTGGTGATGGAGGGCAGGATGGAGCCGGAGTCGGGCGTGATGTACTTGCCGTCCTTGATGCCGAAGAAGTTGGCGGGACCGGCTTCGTCGATGTATTGTTTGGTCTTGGCATCGGCGAAGATGGAGGCGGCGAAGCCTTCGTGGTGGGCGCGTTCGCCGGCGCGGAGGCTGGCAGCGTAGTTACCACCCACTTTCACATGACCGGTACCCATCGGGGCGGCGCGGTCGAAGTCACGCACGATCTGCATCGGAACGGGTTTGAAGCCGGCTTTGAAGTACGGGCCGACGGGCGTGACGAAAATCATGAACAGGTATTCGTCGGCGGGGCTGACACCCACTTTTGCGCCGGTGCCGATCAGCAGCGGACGGAGGTACAGGCTTGCGCCGGTGCCGTACGGGGGGATGAAATCGGCGTTGAGCTGGACCACTTTCCAGCAGGCTTCCTTGAAGAGTTCATCGGGAACCTTGGCCATCATGATGGCTTCGGCAGAGCTTTGGAGGCGGTGGCTGTTCTCAATCCAGCGGAAGATACGCACTTTGCCGTCCTTGCCGCGATAGCACTTCAGGCCTTCGAAAGCTTCCTGGCCATAGTGGAGGCAGGTAGCGGCCATGTGCATGGTGATGTCTTCAGAGGAGGAGACTTCCAACTGTCCCCATTTGCCGTTTCTGTAGTAGCAGCGAACGTTGTAGTTCGTCTTCATGTAACCAAAGGATAATTTACCCCAGTCAATGTTTTCCATAATTCTTTATTTTAGTTATGTGATATAAAATGTTGTATTCTAAACAAGGTGCAGTGAACGGATGTCGTCTGCGGTGAATGTGCTGCGTCCTTTCAAAAAGCCGATTTCCATCAGGAAGTGAGTCGCGATGAAAGAAGGATTGAAGTTTTTCACGAGCTCGATGGCGGCGGCTGCGGTGCCTCCGGTGGCGAGGATGTCGTCGAAGATGAGCACACGCTGGTTCTCTTTCATGGCGTCGGTGTGGATCTCAATGGAGGCTTCTCCGTACTCCAGCTGGTACGACGCCTTGTAGGTGGTGTAGGGGAGCTTTCCCGCCTTGCGGATGGGGACGAACGGCACGTGGAGTGCCAGTGCGAGAGCAGGCGCAAAAAAATAACCGCGGGCTTCCAACCCCACGATTACATCGGGCTTCACCTCCTTGGCCATCTCCAAAACCATGTTGAACACCTCTTGGAAATAGTCGGCGTTGTTCATGATGGTGGTGATGTCCAAAAACTGAATTCCTTTTTTAGGAAAATCGGGAATTACGCGGATTTTGCTGGTATCAAGCATAGTTTGCTGTTTTCAAATCAAGGTGCAAAGTTACACTTTTATTTTGATATACCTCTATTCTTTTTTTATAAATATGAACGATTTTGTGCCGTGCTTCCCGCGTAGGATCAGAATGTATTTCCCTGCTTTGAATTTCTTGTTATTCAATGAAATAGAGTTTCCTTTCAGAATCCCTTTCGCCACATTCTGTCCGCTTAGGTTGAGAATTTCGTATTCTGCGCCTTCATAACCTTCGGGATAGTCGATATGCAGCCGGTCGGAGGCGGGGTTGGGGTAGATGCGGAACCCCTCCGTGTCGAAGGAGTGGATGCCGACCGTGTCGGGCGGCGTGATGGTGTCAGTCGGTATGGTATCAGTCGGTATGGTGTCGGTTGGCACTGTGTCGATCGGTGTGTCGTTGAATGTGGCCCAATAGGGGAGTATGTAGTTGCTGAGGTCCAGCTTTTGCAACTTAGCCGGACGGTCAACGGTGATGCCCAGCTGAGTGGTGGTGAAGTGTTCGTTGGTGATGTAAAAGTCGGTGGCGTTGCTGGTGGCGACGGCTTCCACCTGTTCTTTGACCAACGTGCCGAAATTGAGCCGGCGCTTGTTGCCGGAAAAGAAATCATCTCCCTGGAAATCATAAAGTAAGAGTATGAAGGGATGGAGGGATGACAGGTAGTTTCCTCCGTTGTAGTCGTAGCCGCAAAGGACGGCCATGCGATATTGCGGGATGTAGGTGGCGCCGGTGACAAGGCCGCCCACATTGTAGGTTTCAAGCCGGTGGGCAACGAATGTGCCGGGCGTTTTCGGAAGCCCATAGACCGTGGTCTGCTCGGAAACCCATTGCTTGGTGAAAAGGTAGATACTGTCTCTCGTGACGATGAACGACTCGCAGTCGAAGTCGGTGGCCTGTGGGTTCGAGGTGAAGTCGGTCTGGTCTTCGTAAGAGAACCAGATGGTGTCCACAGCAAAGGTTTGGTTCAGAAGCGATTCCTTGCTGATGCGCAGGATGTGCAGGTTCTGCCGTGTCCCGCTGTTGTTGCCGAAGTCGCCGAAGTAGAGGTATAGACTGTCCTGCGAAACCTCCTCTGTGTCGTAGTTGCTGATTCCGCTGATGCACAGCGTGTCCGTGGTGGATGCGTTGGTGCTGTCAATGCGGTAGAGGCAGCAGTTGGTGTGGTCGTTGTAGGTCCAGTAGCCGCCGTTCCAGAAAAAGAGGGTGGAGGAACCTTCCAGAAGGGAGGCATCCAGCTGTCCGATTTCCGTTGCGCTGATGGTGGTGGAGGGGTATGTGCAGCTGCCGTCGTTCACGGTGGCGTTGGCGTTGTAGTTGGTCGCCATCGGGTCGGTGCAGCCGCAGATTTGGGCGGCGGCGTGCAGTATGGCGGAGAGCAAGATTGCGAAAGAAATGATAAGTTGACGCATTGTTATTTTGGTTATTAATTTTTTTCTACTACCCCGGCCTTCGGCCACCCCTTCTACATAGAAGGGGAATTCCTGCTATCGTAATCTCTTCAACCTCTTACCTCATACCTTCTTCCTTTTACCTATTTCATTCCCCGTGATTTGCGGATGTTGTCGTAGGCTTGGCTGAGGCGGGAGAACTTCTCTTCGGCGGCTTTCCGCATGTCGTCGCCGAGGTGCGCCACGCGGTCGGGGTGGTATTTCTTGGCGAGGTTGCGGTACGCCTTTTTCACTTCGTCGTCGGTGGCGTCGGGCGAGATTTCGAGGATTTGGTAGTCGCTGTCGAGCGTGTGCGACCGGTAGCCGCCGGTATTGCCGCTTCCGCCGCTGCTGTAACCGCCGTTGTTCCCGTTGTTGGCGTAGCTGTAGGTGAACATTGCCTTGATGGATTCGTAGTCGCTGCGGGCCACGCCGCTCCATTGGGCAATCAGTTCGATGACAGATACTTCCGACTGATGCAGTTCGCCGTCGGCGGTGGCTACACCAAACAGGAACTGGATGATGAGCAGCCGCTCGTGGATGGTGGAACTCTGCCGCAGTTCCGAGCAAACCGACTCGATGTTGTAGCTTTCGCCCAGGATTTCGGTGAGCCGGTTCATGGCTTCCTGCGCCTGCATGGGGCCGAGCGAGCGTACGAGGTAGTCGCGGACGTAGGCGAACTCCGAGCGTTCCACGTGGCCGTCCGCTTTCAGCACGGCGGCGGTCAGTATCAGCATCGACTCCATAAAGTCGGAGCGTTGGTAATGCTGGGTGTAAATCTTTACTCTGGGGGCAAATAGCCGGTCAACCAGCGAGCCAAGAAGCCATCCGAGGAAGCCTCCCCAAAAACCATAGCTGATTCCACCGATGATGAGCCCGATCCACTTGAACATATATGCTGGCTTTAGATGATTTTTCCGTAGAGGTCGAAATGATCGGCTTTTTCAACAAGGACGTTGTAGAAGTTGCCGATTTCCAGCTTCTTGCTCTTGTCTTTGGTGATAATGACGGCGTCATCCACTTCGGGAGAGTCGAACTCGGTGCGTCCGATGTAGCACTCTTTCTCTTCGCTGTCGATGATGACCTTCATGGCCTGTCCCACCTTCTGTTGGTTGAGTTCATAGGAAATTTCCTCTTGTACGGCGATGAGTTCCTCGAGGCGGCGGTTCTTCTCCCGTTCCTTGATGGGGTCGCCGAGCGGGTAGGCGGGTGTTCCTTCTTCCAGAGAGTAGCTGAAAAAGCCGAGCCGGTCGAAGCGCATGTCTTTCACAAATTGGAGCAGCTCCTTGTGGTGCTCGCGCGTTTCGACGGGATAGCCGGAGAGGAGGGTGGTGCGGATGGCGATGCCCGGCACCTTGCTGCGGATGCGCTCCACCAAACGGTACATCTGCTCGCGGTTGCCGCCGCGCCCCATGCTTTTCAACACCTCCTCGTTGACATGCTGCAACGGAATATCCAGATATCTGCAAATATTTGAATATTTATTCATTACGTCTAAAATCTCGTAGGGAAAATTGATGGGATAGGCATAGTGTAGCCGGATCCATTCGATACCTTTCACATCGGCAATCTTGCGGAGCAGCCGCTCCAAATCGCGCCGCTTGTACAGGTCGGTGCCGTATGCGGTGAGGTCTTGGGCGATGAGCATCAGCTCCTTGACTCCGTTTTCCGCCAATTTGGTGGCTTCTTCCACAATCATTTCCACGGGTTTGGAAACCTGCTTGCCCCGGATGAGGGGGATGGCGCAATAGGAACACTGCCGGTCGCAGCCCTCGGAAACCTTCAGGTAGGCGTAGTAGGACGGGGTGGACAGGATGCGGTCGGAAGAGCCGAGCAGATTGAAATCTTCTTCACCAATCAGTTCGTTGAGCCGGACGAAAGGAAACACTCCGTCGATCTCAGGCACGGAGGCGCGCAAATCCTCCTCGTACCGCTGGGCGAGGCATCCGACGACATAAAGTTTTTTGATGAGTCCGTGGTTCTTGCGTTCCGCCTGCAGCAGAATCTCGTCGATAGCCTGTTGCTTGGCGTCCTGGATGAAGGCGCAAGTATTGATGACGACCGTGTCGATGCCGTGCTCTTTTGTGGAGTTGTGCCAGACGGTGTGCCCTTTTCGCTGTAAGCTGGCGGCCAGCACTTCAGAGTCCACATTGTTCTTGGAACATCCTAATGTGATGATGTTGATTTTCAATCCTGCTGAATTTAAAGAGAGCCGTGAGACCTTGCTTTCTATGCCGCAAGTCCCCACGGCTCGTTGATAATTATCTGAATAGTATTGAGTTACTCCTTTATAAACTTGATGAACTTTATAAACTTTACAAACTTGATGAACTTTATAAACTTGTAACTTTATAAACCATTATCCTTTATAGAAAGGCATCTTGACCACGACGGCCTTGAGCAGTTTTTCGCGGACCTTGATGTAGATCTCGGTGTCAACCTTGGAGAATTCGGCTTTCACCCAGGCGGTGCCGACGTTCTTTTCGATGCTCGGGCCGTGGGTGCCGGAGCGGACGATACCGATGTTGTTGCCTTCAGCGTCGCACACTTCGTACTCGAGGCGCGGGATGCCGCGGTCGATCATCTCGAAGCCGACGAGTTTGCGTTTCAGGCCGTCAGCCTTGAGTTTGAGCATGTACTCTTTGTCGATGCAGTCCTTGGCGTTGAGTTTGGTGATCCAGCCGAGACCTGCTTCGATGGGGCAGATGGTGTCGTCGATTTCGTGGCCGTAGAGGCAGAAACCCATTTCAAGACGGAGGGTGTCGCGGGCACCGAGACCGATGGGCTTGATGTCGAATTCCTTGCCTGCTTCAAAGACAGCGTCCCAGATCTTGAGGGCGTCCTCGTTCTTGAAGTAAATTTCGCAGCCGCCCGAACCGGTGTAGCCGGTGGTGGAGAAGATGACGTTCGGCACGCCGGCGAAGGTCACGGTCTTGGTGGTGTAGTATTCCATATCGACCACGGGGGTGTCGGTCAGCTTCTGCATGGCCTTGAGGGCGAGGGGACCCTGGATGGCGAGCTGGGAGATGCCGTCGGAGATGTTGGCGATTTCAGCGCCGAACGCTTCGTTCTGCTTGCTCACCCATGCCCAGTCCTTGTCGATGTTGGCGGCGTTCACAACCAGCAGGTAGTCGTTCTCGGCGAGGTTGTAAACGAGGAGGTCGTCCACGATGCCGCCCTTGCCGTTCGGGAAGCAGGAGTACTGCACCTTGCCGGGATAGAGCGCGGCCACATCGTTGGAAGTGATATATTGGAGAAGGGCAAGGGCCTTCGGGCCTTTCACTGTGAATTCACCCATGTGGGAAACGTCGAAAACACCGACTTTGCTTCTCACGTGGAGGTGTTCGGCGGTGACGCCTTCATACTGGACAGGCATGTCAAAACCTGCAAATTCTACCATTTTCGCACCTAACTTTCTGTGCGTTTCATTAAAAACAGTCGTTTTCATTATTACAATATATTTATTTATGAGATTTGTTTTTTCAATTTTGGAAATCGGGTGCAAAGATACAACATTCCCCTTTTATAAACCACAATTTTTTAAACCTTTTTTGAGCCAGATGGTCTTTTTGTGCTTTTGAAAAACTTTCCTTTTCAGGCTGTTCGTACAATCAAAAAAATAGTGTATTTTTGCAGCTCGTTTTGAAATCAATAAAATTTTATACCATTATGAAAAGAATAACCTTGATTTTAGTGGCAGTCCTGACCATGGGACTTACCAGCGTTTTTGCCCAGAAGGGCGCTGCTTCCTTTACGGGAACCATCACTTCCAAAACCACTTGCAGCGGTACAACCGATCCCAACATCATTGCACAGATTAACGGGGAATCCACCCAGATGGTCTGCGGCAACCGCACCAAAATGGTTCAGGTTCAGGAAGGCGGCCTGGGCATCATCCAGATTTCCAATGGTGATACGAAAATGGCATACGTCATCCTGGACATTCCCGGAATGGGTAAATACTACATTGAAACTTCCGGTGACAGCATCGCCAAGGGAATGGAGAAAATGAAAACGGATTACAAATACACCGGCGAGAAAAAGACCGTAGCCGGTTACGAATGCGAAAAAGTGGTTGCATCCATGGTGAATCTTGAAACGGATGAAGAAACTGAAACCATTATGTATGTTTCCAAGGACATCAACCCGGGCAGCGAAATCAACTTCGCCTCTCATCCCGGCCTTGTCGGCTTCCCGCTTATCACGGAGCAGCATCGTGACATCAACGGCGAGAACATCACCATCGTGAGCGAAGCCGTGACCATCACCCCCAGCAAGAAAATCAAACCCGTCGAGTTCCTTCTCCCCACCGATGCGAAGGACATCCACACCAATCCCGATCTGATGAAGATGCTCGGCATGGGCGGCGGTGACGACGACGATGACGAATAAAGAATCATAATCGCTTATAGAATAATGAGAACGTAAAGATTTTTACGTTCTCTTTTTTTAATGATTCAGCCATGAATGTTGAAAAATATCAGGAAATCCTGCATGAAATCCCCGAAAATGTGCGGTTGATTGCCGTTTCGAAACTGCATCCCGCCTCGGAGGTGGAGGCCGCCTACGCACTCGGCCAGCGCGATTTCGGCGAGAACTGGGCGCAGGAGATGCGGGAAAAGCACGAAATCCTCCCGCAGGACATCCGCTGGCATTTCATCGGACACCTCCAGACCAACAAGATCAAGTACATCATCCCGTACGTCCACCTGATCCACAGCATCGACAGTTTCAAGCTGCTGCAGGAGGTGGACCGGCAGGCGGGAAAACACGGCCGTATGGTTGGCTGCCTGTTGCAGTTCCACGTCGCCACCGAGGAAACAAAGTCCGGTTTCTTGATGCAGGAATGCGAACAAATGTTGCAGTCGCCGGAATTTTCTGCATTGAAAAATGTTGAGATCAAAGGGGTGATGGGGATGGCCAGTTTTACGGACGATACCGCGCAGGTCCGGCGCGAGTTCTGCACGCTCCACAGTTTTTTCACTAAACTGAAAACGGAATATTTTTCGGAGAATCCCGACTTCAAGGAACTTTCGATGGGAATGACAAGCGATTACCGGATTGCCATTGAGGAGGGAAGCACGATGATCCGTGTGGGCAGCGCCATCTTCGGGGCAAGGGATTACTCGAAGCGTTAGAACGCACAGAATCATAACGATTTATATAGTTGATAAAAAAGAACAGTCATTGCTGTGAAACATAAAATCTTACGGATTGTCTTTTCATCTTTCTTTGTTCTGAATGGACTTGCCGCTTTCGCTCAGTCAGATGTGGTTCCGGCAGGCGGGACGGCTACGGGTGAAGGTGGAACGGTCACTTTCTCTGTTGGACAAATTGCGGTCCAGTCGAATGAAGAGGGCAGCATTATCCTCTCCGAAGGTGTGCAGCAGCCATACGAAATCCAAACCATCGGAATCGACAACTATCCCGGCATCACGCTGAGTGCGATGGTTTATCCAAACCCGACCCGCGGGAATGTACAATTGTCAATCAACAATGAACAAGGTACAATTATCAATGGGCAATTGGAAGTAAAGGTGTTTGACACAAACAGCAAATATCTGTTTTCAAGGAAATAGAGGGAGAAATTACGGAAATTCCTATGTCGGACTTCGCCACGGGTACCTATTTTGTGAATGTTCTGGACGGTACATGTGTGCTCAAATCCTTCAAAGTGGTGAAGATGGCGCAGTAAAATGGGATAGTAGAAGAATATAGAATTCAGAAAATCAATAACTCAAAATACAATGAAAAAACTTTTATCCTTTTTTGTCTTGGTGTTTATGGGACTTTTGCTATTCGCCCAAGCCCCGCAGAAGTTCACGTATCAGGCGGTAGTGCGCAATGGAAGCAACCTGCTTGTCAGTGGAAGTGTGGGGATGCGCGTGAGTATCTTGCAAGGAGATGCCCTAGGTGATGCTGTGTATGTGGAAACGCATACGGCTACCACAAATGCGAACGGTTTGCTGACCATCGAAATCGGTGGCGGCACGGTGGAACAGGGCAACTTTTCTGATATCGACTGGGGAAATGGTCCCTACTTCTTGAAAACGGAAACAGACCCGAACGGAGGAACCAACTATTCCATCGAGGGTACACAGCAGCTGATGAGCGTGCCCTACGCGCTGTATGCGGGCAATGCGGGCAACAGTTTCAGTGGTGACTACAACGACCTCACCAACACACCGGAAATTCCGACCGTTCCGGCCAATGTGTCGGCATTCACGAACGATGCCGGATATATTACGATGGACTCCGTACCGACCGTTCCGGCCAATGTGTCGGCATTCACAAACGATGCCGGCTACATCACGATGGAGTCTGTACCCGCGGGATTGACGGGCAGCAATACAGGTGACGTCATGTACTGGGATGCCGCCAACAGCAGATGGATTATGGTTCCTGTGGGAAATCCTGGGCAGGTGCTGACGGTGGAGAATGGCGTTCCCACATGGGCAAACCTTCCGGACTATGCCACGCTGATTTTGCCACCCACCGTGACCACATCGGCTCCGTCGGAGGTGACGCAGTCGTCGGCGTTGTGTGGCGGCGAGGTTACCAGTGACGGGAATGTCCAACTCACCGCCTGTGGTTTGTGTTGGGGTACGCATCATTTCCCCACCACTGCGGACGCGCATACGGAAGGCGACCTGAGTGTCCGTGCATTCACCTCGCATATTTCGGGCCTTGCCCATCATACCACCTACTATGTGCGGGCATACGCTACCAACAGCGTGGGTACTGCCTACGGTGCGGAGATGACATTCACCACGGAGGATATTCCTTACGATAGTCTGACGATGCCGGATCCTTGTTCCGGCGATACCACCACCGTTTGGCATCCGTCGCTCGGTCCGGGTAGCACACTTTGTGCTGGAACCGACAGTGTGGAGCTGGCCTTGGACAACTACCAATACGGCAGCATCCAGTGGCAATATTCCCTTGACACGGTTTCTTGGTTCGACATTCCCGGCGCCATTGATGCACAACTGACCTACATGCCTGAGCAGACGCAGTTTGTCAGGGTGGAGGTCTCGTATGCCAACTGTCCGCCGGAATATTCTGCGGTGAAGTTCCTGCAAAAGATCCCGACGGCCTACGCCGGTGTTTCGCGGACAGCCAGCATGGGCGACACGATACGTTTGCAAGCCAATACAGAGACCGATGCGACCGGCAGTTGGCAAGTATTGCAAGGAGAGAACGGTTTTCTCGCCACCCCGACGGAAGCGGCTTCCAAGTTTTACGGCACCGACTCGCTCTATCGCCTGCGCTGGACACTGACAAATTCGTGCGGCACTAGTTCCGACGACATCAGCGTTCGATATGTGCAAACGGTGGTAAGCGATCGGGTGGTGATGGTGGACACCACGGACATCATTTTCAGCGATTCGGCGCATATGGCACAGGGATTTTACATGATTTCGTTCAGCGATTCAAGCATTACCATAGGAGACTCCACTATCCTGGTCAGCCTGATTAACGGCGGTTTCCTGCGCCGTGTGGATTCCTGGGAGATGCGCGATGATACCACCTATGCTATGTACACATCGCAAGCCTCGTTGTACGACATTATAGAAAGTGGTGTGATTCAACTGGGTTCTATTTCGGGCGGAAATGATGTGGACAGTGTGGCTCAGGATGCGTCGCCGACAAGGAGCGTGGAGTTTCTCGATCACATTCCTACCCGTAAAGAACTGCGTGAAAACCCTGACATGAATGGCAAATTGTATGTACTGGGTATGGAGATAGAAAGTGCGGACGGCACTGTCGTAGATCTTATGCCTAGAAGGACCTTGCAGGATGAGACAGAGGTACTTAGTAGTAGCGGGATTAGTTGTCATGAAAATTATTGGGAATACACTATTGCGACGGACCACTCCCTTGTAAATACCAGTGGCATCCGTTTGGGAAATGCGACGTTAAGGTTGGATTACCCCAAAGTGGAGTATGACAAGTCTGATATATATCGAAGCGTATTGAAATTCGGTTACGACAATGCGCAGTGCGGCTTCACAGGAGACTGTACAATACCTAGGACGACCAATGGTGTGATAGACGACGCTATTCATTTGGGCAATGCAAAGATCAAGCTCGTTCATAACTATAATGGGTGTGCAATTCTTTCTGTCTTGAATATCGATCTTAGTTTTAGAATGGAAAACGGAATGGTGGATATTAAAAACGATAAGAAGCTTCACATTGACGCATCGGCCATGTTTACCTGTTGCATCCGCTATGATGCGAATGAAAATAAGTACATCATGGATACCACGGTGTTCTCTCCCCGCGAAAATACCAATATGAATTTTTCGCCATACCTTAATGAGAATGAGTCGATCGATTTGGACCTGTCGGTAAAAGTTCACCAGTACGTGAGTTACTTCGATATCCCGTGTCCCAGCAGCACGGTGGAGCATAAATCCAAAGTGCATTATTGTAAAAGTCAGCAGGACAATAACGGTTGGGATGGAAATGTTTCGTCATACCTGAATACGAATTTGAGTCTTAATAATGCGAAGGTCATTGACCCCAGAATGCCGAGCAATTGCTCAAAAGACTGGACGGTTCTATCTGGCGAATCGGGTTTCTCGAAAAAACTCGAACTCCGCAGTGGCAACAACCAGACCATCAGCGAAAATGATCCTCTTCCATCGCCGATTTGCGTACGGGTTGTGGGAACTGGCACTGATCGGGTCAGTGGCGTCGAAGTCATTTTTGTACCGCAAGATGGCGGGAGTGTGTCACAAAGTAAGGTAGTGAGTAATGAGGCTGGCATTGCCCGTACACAGTGGACTCCAGGGCCGATCAACGGCCAAATCCATAAGTTGTACGCATACATCAATGACTGCAACGGGCAGCCGATAAATGGCTCTTCTATCACTTTCAACGCCAACGAACCCCAACCCCAAACGGATTGTGCCAACTCCACACTTCAGTTGGTGGTCCGCGAGGCGAATAAAGTGAACCTTGAACTCAAAGTGCAGAACGGTACACCCCCTTTCACCTATTGGTTGGATGAAACAGCTATCAATGTTACGCAAACTACGGCTGATGGCTCACCATTAGTAAGGAAGCCAGAATCGGGTAACCACGTGTTTACCGTGAAGGATCATGATGGGTGTGCCAGTTCCAAGTCCTATCCCCGTGGACAAGGTTCTGTCTCTCTTGCCGCCCTTAGCTTGAATGTGGAAACCAACGATGGCACCATCATACTGCAGGGCAGAGGCGGCACAGGGTCGTATCAGTATTCTGTATCCTTAATGGGAGGAAGCCGCGTATCTTATCCCTATTCTCAACAAACAGAGTACACTTCGCTTCCTGCGGGTGATTACATGGTGTATGTGAAGGATGGTGCGGAGAATGTGGTCAGCAGGGAAGTTACCCTTGTGGCGTATAACAGTGTTTCCCTCTCAGGTTGTGCCGGAGCAGCCACGGTAACCGACTACGACGGGAACGTCTATCACACGCTTCAAATTGGCTCGCAGTGCTGGATGGCGGAAAACATGCGGACCACCCACTATGCCGATGGTGAAAGCATTCCTATAGGTGCTGCCTGCTTCTACCCCAATAATAATTCGAGTAACAAGTCGCAGTATGGACTCCTCTATACGTGGTACACGGCAACGCGGAATGTATCAAGCGGTACCAATCCCAGCGGGGTTCAGGGTATTTGCCCTTACGGCTGGCACGTGCCAAGCGATGCTGAGTGGAACGAATTGCTCAGCCAGCCTCAATTGATGGTGTGTACGGCCAAGGCGCTGGCTACGCAATATGGATGGAATCCATCCACCACCGAATGTACTCCCGGTCGCGATACATGGCTTAACAACGGTAGCGGATTCAATGCAGCTCCGGCAGGGTGTTATCATAACGGATATGACGAATTTGGTACAGCTGCACACTTCTGGACTTCTTCGCCGCATAGCAATGGCAATGTGGTGAGCCGCGATATCGGTTACAGCAATACAGGTGTAGCAAGCAACTGCAACTGCAGTTACAGTTGCAACTTTAGAGAGCGTGCCTCTTCCATACGTTGTGTAAAGGATTAGCATCGATTTTCAATAAGAAGAAGCCCGTTGGAGGAATCCGGCGGGCTTCTTTCGGTTATGCGGGGATTAGATTATACGGTTATACGGTTATACGGGGATGCGGGGATGCGGTTCCGCCAGCCGTGACATTGTCCCGTTTTCTTGCCCGCAGGCCTAACGGCCTGCGATTTTTCACCGCACAAATTCCGCGCCTAACGAGGCAAGCAGTCCTAACGGACTGCCGCTCGTTGTACTGTGACGGTTGCATTTTATGCGTACCCCGTTAGGGGTGCTGGCCCCGGTAGCGTAGCGGTGTACACGTGGCGTAATACGCACGCCGTAGGTGTGCGGGTAAATGACAGGAAGCAGGTTTTAGAAGAAAGTGGACAGCAGGGGATTCCGTTGCGAGCGCAGCGAACCCGAATGCGAACGCAGTGAGCAGAATCAAAGAATGCGAGCGTCAGCGAGCCCGAATGCCAAGGTAATAGCGGGAAAAATATTAACCGAAACTGGCAGTTTGCCACGTTTAGAACGTCCCCCGGTTCCCTTTCACCATGCTTTCCAACATTGGCACGAACTTGAACTCGCCGAAGGATTCCTGATGGTATTCATCGTTGCTGACCTTGGTGATGCGCTTCATCTCCTGCACGCCGTCGCCGACGGGGATGACGATGATGCCACCCACTTTCAGCTGACTCAGTAGGGAAGTCGGCACCTCGGGCGCACCGCACGTGACGATGATTTTGTCGAAGGGAGCCTCGTCGGGAAGACCCTTGAACCCGTCGCCATAGAAAAGACTGGCATTGGTGATGCCGAGCGTGTCTTTCAGCAGGATGCGGGTTTTGCGGAACAGTTCGATCTGCCGCTCGATGGAATAGACCTGTGCACCCATTGCCGCGAGGATGGCCGCCTGATAGCCGGAGCCGGTCCCGATTTCCAAAACTTTGTCTTTTTTGTGGATGTTCAGCAGCTGCGACTGGAAGGCTACGGTGAGCGGCTGCGACATCGTCTGTCCGCACGCTATCGGGATGGGACTGTTCTCGTAGGCATTGTGCCAAAACAGGGAATTTTCGATAAAACGATGACGATCCACAACACTGAATGCGTTGAGAACGTTCTCGTCATCAATACCTTGTTTGCGAAGCCAATTGACGAGGGCTATTTTCTTGCCTTGAAGCACAAAATCAAGTCCGCCCATCAATTGTTATTCTGCCAGTACCAGCACTTTGTTGTTCAATACTTCGACCACGCCGCCGCGCACTTCGAAGAACTTGGTTTCGTTCTGTGCATCCACCACCTTCACTTTACCTTTCTTGAGGGCGGAAATGAGGGGGGCGTGGCTGTTCAGAATCTCAAACAGTCCGTCGATGCCGGGCAGTTGGACCAAAGATGCCTCGCCGGTGTACAGTTCCTTGTCGGGGGTGACAATTTCCAGATTCATCGCGACGGTTATTTAGCGTTAGCCAGTTCTTTCTTACCTTTTTCGATGGCTTCCTCGATGGTGCCGACGAGGTTGAAGGCGGTTTCGGGGAGGTAGTCGAGCTCGCCGTCCAGGATCATGTTGAAGCCCTTGATGGTGTCCTCGATGCTGACGAATGCGCCCTTGAGACCGGTGAACTGTTCGGCCACGTGGAACGGCTGCGAGAGGAAGCGCTGGACACGTCTGGCGCGGTGTACCACGTTGCGGTCGGCTTCGGAGAGTTCGTCCATACCGAGGATGGCGATGATATCCTGCAATTCGGCGTAGCGTTGGAGCACCATCTTCACACGTTGGGCAGTGTTGTAGTGGGCGTCGCCGACGGTGGACGGGGTAAGGATACGGGAGGAGGAGTCGAGCGGATCGACGGCGGGGTAGATACCGAGGCTGGCGATCTTACGGCTCAACACGGTTTTGGCATCCAAGTGGGAGAAGGTGGTGGCCGGAGCGGGGTCGGTCAAGTCATCGGCAGGCACGTAGATGGCCTGGATGGAGGTGATGGAACCGCGCTTGGTGGAGGTGATACGCTCCTGCATCAGGCCCATTTCGGTGGCGAGGGTGGGCTGGTAACCCACGGCCGACGGCATACGTCCGAGCAGTGCGGACACTTCGGAACCTGCCTGTGTGAAACGGAAGATGTTGTCCACGAAGAAGAGGATGTCCTTTCCGCCGGTGGTTTCGTCGCCGTCGCGGAAGTGCTCGGCCACGGTCAGGCCGGAGAGGGCGACGCGGGCACGTGCTCCAGGGGGCTCGTTCATCTGTCCGAAGACCATGGTGCACTGCGATTTTTTCAGCTCTTCGTAGTCCACCTTGCTGAGGTCCCAGCCGCCGGCGTCCATGCTCTTCTTGAACTCGTCGCCGTAGCGGATGACGCCGGACTCGATCATTTCGCGGAGCAGGTCGTTACCCTCACGGGTACGTTCTCCCACGCCCGCGAACACGGACATTCCGGAGTATTTCTTGGCAATGTTGTTGATCATTTCCATGATGAGGACGGTCTTGCCGACGCCTGCGCCGCCGAACAGACCGATCTTGCCGCCCTTGGCGTAGGGCTCGATCAAGTCGATGGCCTTGATGCCGGTGAACAGCACCTCCTCGGAGGTCGAGAGGTTTTCAAAGGTGGGCGGGTCGCGGTGGATGTTGTTGCGTTTCTCGCATTCGATCTGCGGCATGCCGTCGATGCATTCGCCGACGACGTTGAGCAGGCGGCCGTTGATTTCGCCAGTGGGCATCGAGATCATGGCGCCGGTGGCGACCACCTCCATGCCGCGGCGAAGACCGTCGGTGGAGTCCATGGCGATGCAGCGCATCGTATTCTCGCCGATGTCCTGCTGGCACTCGAGGATCAGTTTCTCGCCGTTGTCGCGAGTGATTTCCAATGCGTCGTAAATGTTGGGAAGCTTGCAGTCGTCGTCGAAACGGACATCGATGACCGCGCCTACAATCTGGGAAATTTTACCTTTGATTTTCTCTGACATTATGTTTTGTTTTATTGATTCAAATGAACAAAGTTGCTCCTTACAAAAGCGGCGGCAAATTTACACGTTTTTTCCTTATCCTCGTCGTTCTCAAAAATATTTTTCGCCTCAAATTTTATGTAAAAAAAGTCGTACTTTTGCACCCCTTTTTTTAAGAGTATGGCGAGAAAGGAGATTGACTTAATTGCATTGAAGAACCGATACGGGATAGTCGGGACGGATCCCGCCTTTGAGGAGGCGTTGCGGCTGGCGGTGCGTGTGGCGCCGACCGATTTCCCGGTGCTCATCATAGGCGAGACGGGTGCGGGCAAGGAGAACATTGCCCGTATCATCCACGATTACAGCAACCGTCGCAGGGCTGTCTATCAGACGATTGACTGCGGGAGCACGCCGGAGGGCACGATTGAGTCCGAGCTTTTCGGACACAAGAAGGGTTCTTTCACCGACGCCGTTGCGGATCGTGTGGGGCTTTTCGAGTCGGCCAACGGGGGCACGCTCTTTCTGGACGAGCTGGGCAACATGCCGCTGAAGGTGCAGGTGCGCCTGCTGCGTGTCCTTGAAACCGGGGCTTACGTGCGTGTGGGCGACAGCGAGGAACGCCATACCGACGTGCGGGTGGTGGCCGCCACCAACGCCGACCTGATGTCCATGATGCATAGTGGACGTTTCCGTCCCGACCTCTACTATCGCCTCAACACCATCACCATCTATTTGCCGAGTCTCCGCGAGCGCCGCGACGACATCTATCCGCTGTTTGTCCGTTTCGCCCAGGCAACGGCCGAACGGTATGGCATTGAGCGGATCTCCCTCACCGAGGAAGCAGAAAAGCTGCTGGTGAACTTCCCGTGGCCCGGCAATGTGCGGCAGCTCAAGAATTTCACGGAAAAACTCTCTTTTATGGAGATGGAGCGCGCCGTGAGCGCCGAGGTTATGCAGAAGTATCTGGACATGGAAAGCCGTCCTGTCCACCCCGTTGCCCTCTATACCGCTGGCAGCGAGGAACGGCAGCAGTACAATCAGGACTCTTTGCTGCAGCAGGTACAAAAGTTGCAGGTGGAGGTTACGAATTTGAAACAAATTGTCTATGAATTGATTATACATAGTCAGCAGGCCGCCAAGCCGCAGGAGGGATATGCTTCAGCGCCACGCCGTGACCAGCCGTTACAGTTGCCTTCGCCCGAGGATGTTACTCCGGTGCGGGTGGTGGACAGCGAGCCGGTGGATGTAACCCATGAGGAAGTAGGCGCGGAAGACGAAACGCTGGACGCGAAGAAGCGGAGGGCCATCATCGACGCTTTGAAAAAACACGAGGGGAGCCGCAAGAAAACGGCCGAGGAACTGGGCATTTCCGAAAGGACACTCTATCGCAAAATCAGAGATTATGGCTTGGATAACATGTAGCTATAGAAGAATTCGGACACTTTCGTTTGTCTTGTTCGCCGTGTTCGCGCTTGCGGGATGCCGGCTTACGGTGTCCCTCACGGGCAGCGACATCGACGCGCGGGCCAAGACCGTCTATGTCCAGACCTTCCGCAACAACGCCTCGCTGGTCAACCCCACGCTGAGCAACGAGTTCACCAGCGCCCTCAAGGACCGGATACAGGGGCAGACCCCCCTGACCATCATCGACACGCAGAACGGTGACTACAAGCTTGAGGGTGAAATTGTCGGCTATTCCATCAACCCCGTGGCCATCCAGGGAGACGAGACCGCCGCGATGAACCGGCTCACTATCACGGTGAATGTCCGCTTCACCAACACGTTTGACGACACCAAGAACTTCGAACAGTCCTTCTCGCGTTACGTTGATTACTCCAGCACCCAGAATTTCACCTCCATCGAAAGCAGCCTCGTGAGCAGCATCAACGAGGCGCTTACGGAGGACATCTTTAACAAGGCATTTGTGAATTGGTAATATTGCAACGAATATGAATGACAATTTTGTAATAGTGGATGAAAGCAGCCTCGACTATTTGCGGGGGATGTGTGAAAAGTATCCCGCATCGTCGTTCACGGCATTCTATTATGCAAGGATGCTTCAACAGCTTCATCCAGAGGAGTTTGAACGCGACAAGGCACGGCATCTGTTGTATGTGACCGACCGAGCCCGCTTCGCCCGCCACCGCTTCGACGACGCTGAAGTGCCGGCCATGCCGCCCCGGGAGGAGCACACGATTGTTTCCACCGCGGTGGAAGAGCCCGCCCCGACGGCCGAACCCGTGAATCAGGATGACATCATCAGCAGCCTGATTGAAGAATTGGATGTAGAAACCCCGAAAATCCAGTTCGACCCCGAACGCCATGATGCCACCATCAATTACAGCAAGCCCAGCCTTGTTGAAGATCCTGAAATTGTAAGTGAAACATTAGCAAGACTTTACTATCAACAAGGGTATTCGGGAAAAGCCGTGAAAATTTATAAAAAATTATCCTTGCTTTTTCCAGAAAAAAGTTGTTACTTTGCAGCCCAAATTTCAGAGATTAAAAATAGTAAGAATCAATAGTTAAACAATTTAAAAAATGCAAATACTTGTCGTTTTAATTATCATTGCTTCCATCGCGTTGGGTTTTGTCGTTCTGATTCAGGATTCAAAGGGCGGCGGTCTCGCTTCCAACTTTGCAGGTTCCAATCAGATTATGGGTGTGCGTAAAACCACTGATTTGGTCGAGAAAGTCACATGGGGACTGGCCATCGCCATTCTGGTTCTTTGCCTCAGCTGCGCTTTCATCACCAAGAATTCATTTGATGAAAGATACGGAAACGCTGTGCAGACTGAACAGACCACTGAAGAGTAATTCTTTCTGTAAGATATTGAAAAAGGAGAGAACTTAGGTTCTCTCTTTTTTTTCTCAAACGTATATGAAGCAGCGTAACGGACTCAGCTATTTTTTCCTTGTTTTGGCTGTCTCCTTTTGGGGGTTGTCGTTCATTTTCTCCAAATCGCTGCTGGCCCATGTCACTCCCATTGCCCTGATTTTTTTCCGTATCATCATCGCCTCGGTGCTGTTGGGAGTATGCTGCTGGCTTTTCTTTCCGCAGTCATTGCGCGAAATCACCAGGAAAGAGTGGCTCAATCTATTGGCCCTCAGTTTTTTCGAGCCGTTTCTCTATTTCATCTTCGAGACGTATAGCTTGAAATTCACCGATGCCACCATCGTGTCGGTCATCATCGCCACCATTCCGATTTTCACGGTGCTGATGTCGGTGTTCTATTTCAAGGAGGTGCTTTCGGGGCTCAACCTGTTCGGTGTGTTTCTGTCGGTGGCGGGCATCGTGTTGATGTTGCTCCCCGAGTTCTCCGATGTGACGTTCAATCCATACGGCATCTTGTTGGCGTTCGGGGCGGTCGCGGCCTCGGTCGGGTATAGTTTCTTCATCCGCAAGATCAACGACCGTTTCCACTCCGTCTTTATCGTGGCCTGCCAGAACGTGGTTGGCTTCTTCCTGTTCCTGCCGCTGTTTGTGGTGATGCACGGCGTGGCGGGGATGAAGGAGCAGTTTTCGGCATTGGCGTTGCCGAGTGTGGCGGTCAACATCCTGTTCCTTGCGGTTTTCTGCTCCGCGCTCGCTTTCGTGCTGTATGTCATTGCCTTGCAGAAGGTGGGGCTAGCCCGTTCCAACACCTTCACCAACCTGATTCCGATTGTGACGGCCGTTGCCGCCTATTTCGTCATTGACGAACAGTTCACACTATATAAGATATTAGGTACACTTGTGGTCATTGTTGGCGTTTTTCTTGTGCAGCGTCCGGCAATGATGAAACAATAAGATATTAAAAATAAAAGGGTTATGATAACAAACAAAATTGCTGCCGAAGAACTGGAGCGCCGTACCACCCCGCGTGCGAACGATATCCGGGGATGCTACTACCGCGACCAGACCGCCATCCTCCATTCCAAGCCGTTCCGTCGGTTGAAGCACAAGACACAGGTGTTCTTCAGTCCCAACGACGACCACATCTGCACCCGCATCGAGCATGTGCTGCACGTGGCCACCATCGCCGCCACCATTTGCCGCGGCCTCAACTCGAAAGGGGAGGGGTGGCAGCTGAACGAGGACCTCGCCTACGCCATCAGCCTCGGGCACGACCTCGGCCACACCCCGTTCGGCCATTCGGGCGAGAAGGCCATCGCCCACCTGTTGGGCGGCAGCGACAAGTTCATGCACGAGGTCAACAGCTACCGCGTGGTGGAAAAACTGATTGACGGTGGGCGCGGTCTCAACCTCACCTATGCCGTAAAGGACGGCATCATTTGCCACAACGGCGAGAAGTACGAGCAGTTCATCACGCCCGACACCACGGTGAAGGCCCTGGACGCCATCCGTTCACGTCATTTCCTGCCCTCCACCTACGAAGGGGTCATCGTCCGGTTTTCCGACAAAATCGCCTACCTCGGGCGCGACATCGAGGATGCGATGGTGGCCGGATTTATCAATAATAATGACATTCCGTTGAAAATCAGGGATAAAGTGGGTGACACCAACAGCGATATCATCAACTTTTTGGTGAACGACGTGGTGGCGAACTCCACGGAGGAAGCGATTGCCGTATCCGACGAGGCCTTCGAGATGATGCTGGAGCTGATCAAGTTCAACTCCCAGCGGATTTATGGTCATCCCCGCCTGAAAGAGGTGGAGGTGGCTTGCGAAAACATCATCGTTTCCCTTTTCCACTACCTTTATAAGATGTGCGGTTCCTTCGACATGGCGACGGGCGAGTACGACGGCACGCCGCGCCGCACGCTCGAAACCTACTTCGTGGACTACATGAAAACCATGCGCCCGTTCTATTTGGAAGAGGCCAAAGCCAACGGACTTTCTTCGGAAGAGAGCGCAAAACAGATTGTTACGGACTATCTTTCGGGTATGACCGACCGTTTCGCCATCGACTGCATGCACGAGATCACCATTCCGCAGCCCATCTTTTTCCGCCACGGGAAGGGGACGTTTTAAGGCTCATCATTTCCCGCTTTTCCTTCGGTTACATTCGCGGCACAGCATCTGGCAGTTCTCGGCGATGGTCCGTCCGCCTGCGTGCCACGGCGTGATGTGGTCGGCTTCCATCTGCGACAATTCGAAATGTTGACCGCAGTCGGCGCAGATGCCGCCCTGCCGCTCGTATGCCGATAGTTTCTGCGCATCGGTAAAGGTTCTGATGGAAAGATATTTCTCTTTTCGGGTAAGAATGTAGGGGTAGATGCCCGTTTTCTTTGTCACGTCATCGTCCAAGATAAGGCGTTTCACCTCTTCGTCAATCTTTTGATAATCAAAGACTTTATCCTTAAATTGCTTATAGAGCATTCCCCAGTCCACCCCCTTCATGATCTTCTTGCGCTCTTTGTTGGGACGGAAGGAGGTCTCAATCCATGTGATGACGGCTTGGAAGAACTGCCACAGCGGAGCCGCGCTCGCATCGTGCTGGTGGTTGGCCATATACACCTCGATGTTGCCGTCGGAAATCCAAGCGATGGCGGTTTCGAGGTAGTCCTGCCGGATGGCGGAGCCGGTAAGGTAGTCGCTTCCGATTTTTGCCGCCGGTGCACCGTTTTTGCTGAAGTAGCGTTTGGCGTCGCTCACCCAGCTGCCGGCGTAAACGGCATTGCGAAGCTCTTGTTCGGTCAGTTCCTCGCCCGCTATATTGATGGTCTTGAACCACTTTAGTTTTTCGCTATCGGTGCCGCTGCAAATATAGACTTGCAGTTCGTAGTCAAGGATTTGCTTCTGTTCGTCGGGCTGCAGGTTGTGGAAATAGCGGAAATTGAAGGCGAAATCGCCGTTCACATACTGGCAGATGGAGATGGTGCGTTGCTGACCGTCGATGATTTCGTAGGTGCCGTCCTCTCGCACGGCCCAATACATCACGTTGAGGGGGAAACCTTGCGTGAGGGTGTCGATGACGGCGTCGCGCTGTTTCTCCTTATAGACAAATTCGCGCTGGTAGGGCGGGCGCACGTCGAGGCGGCCGCCGTAGGCGCGCACGCCGTTCTCGTTGTTGTCTTGGTAGCCCGCGGTCAGTTCGCGGACGGT
>JAEEGG010003685.1_pt1 | contig 38011 bp, 19 predicted proteins | sample 9134161 | NCBI WGS metagenome assembly JAEEGG01 (sample SAMN16246543, study PRJNA631951) | gut metagenome | biome: gut microbiome; feature: rumen; material: CR-attached | host: Bos | place: Iran: Karaj | collected 2018-10
ACGGAACCCCTGTATCATGTCAGGAGGTATATAAAGTGCCGTAGGTACGTAGGAGTAAGCTTAATAATTCCGTCGTACCTACGGCACTCTATATACTATGCTCTAGGAACAGGGGTTCCGCTACGCTTCTCCTCCGTCGCCAGAGGAGTTCTGGCTCCCCTCATCAGGCACGGATGGCCCAAGGGCAATCCTCTAAAGGCCTTCTTCGCCCTGTCTAAGTTCCAACCACCCCTACGGGGTTTGCAGGTCAACTCCTATATCATTACCTTGTGTTATTCGTGTTTTGCTAACTGTCGAGGCAACAGCTGAGGTCGGCACGCCAGTCGGCGTTTTTCTCAACGAGGAGGGTGTGGATGCCAAGGCGGGCAGCAGCTTCTACGTTGGCTGCGCTATCGTCGAGGAAGAGGGTTTCGGAGGGGAGAATGGCGGCATCAGTAAGCATGTGGCGGAAGATGCCTTCGGCGGGTTTCATGATGCCGACCTCATATGAGGTGTAGCACTTGTCCATGAAGCTGCTGAGCGGACGGCCATAGGCACAGAAGGCTGGACTCTCGGCCCACTGCTGCACGTAGGGGTTGGTGTTGGAGAGCAGGAAAGTGCGGTAGCCGCGGCGGCGCAGTTCGTCGATAGTATCAAGGCGGCTTAGGTCTACGGGGCCGCCGACATAGCCGAGCCAGGCCGACAGGACTTCGTCGTTGGTGAGCTCGCGGTGGCACATCTGGCTAAGTTCCTTACGGAAGGCGTCGGGCTTGATGCGTCCTGACTCCAGTTCTTCGAAGATGCCGCGCTGGTGGTAGCGGTCGAGACGCTGGTCGGCATCGGCAAGCCCTATCCGCTTGAAGCTCTCTACGGCTCCTTCGTAGTCGAGGTTGAATATCACACCTCCGAAATCAAAAGCAATATTCTTAATCATTGGCTGAGGTTTTTGCTTTGCAGTTTTTGGGTTAGAAGTTTTTGTGGTTGTAGTTTTTGGGGGTAGAAGTTTCTGGGCTTGTAGTTTTTGGCTTCGAGGTTGCGCCTTCCACAAGTACTGGTTTGCAGGCCGATTAAGTTAACCTAAAATTGCTATTAGGTTGGCTTTGCAGCGCGATTAAGTCGGCCTTGTTTTAGATACATCAGTTAACACAACCAGACGTGTCTGCCAATACGACCGGTCATATCGCCCTGTATGAACGTTCGTATAGCCCTTCATGAACGGTCGTATCGTCCGGTACGACTGGTCATATATCTTGTTCACTCGCGACCGAACAACGAAAGCCCTAAGCCTTAATGCATAAACACTAACTCGTCAACTGTCCGCTCGGCGCTTGCGACGCTTCACGCTTGAAGAACTATCAACTGTCAACTTGTCAACTGTCAACTCGTCAACTGTCAACTCGTCAACCTGTAATCAGTTTCCATCAGGTTTCTCTGCCTCGAAGAAGGGAGAGTCGTTCCAGTGGAAAGCGTTTACATCGTCTGGCGAGGCAGGATTGAAGGGCGATGAAGCGGGATAAAGCTGAAGGTATTCGGGCCTTAACGCCTCGACGAGGGGTAGGTTGAGCTGACGCATGCCTTCGATGACGCACTTGGCAATCTCATAGGCTCCGTAAGGATTGAAATGCGTGTTATCCTTGAACTCGGTTGTCTGCCCGGGGTAGCTGCCAGCGGGATAATGCACGAAAGCCCGCTTGCTGCCTTCCTCGCCCATGGCCTCGTAGAGTGAGCGCGTCATAGCGTGAAGGTCGATGAGAGGAACTTTCTCGCGCTCGGCCACCCAAGCCATTGCTTCAGGGTAATCGGCATGCGTCTCCTGGATATGTCCGTCGCGGAACGAGCGGCGCTGTGTAGGAGTGACGAAGATAGGCGTTGCGCCTCGCGCGCGCGTTTCGTCTATAAATGTCTTCAGCGCAGTGGCGAAATTGTAGTAAGCACCCATTCCAGGGCCGCGCTGTTTCTGGTCGTTGTGCCCGAACTCGGCAATCAGATAGTCGCCCTTCTTCATCATCGACAGGGCTTTTTCCAATCGGCTGGCAGCTATGAACGTGGAAGCCGTTTCGCCGCTCTCGGCAAAGTTGGCCACCGCCACCTTGTCTGTGAACCAGCGCGTTATCATCTGTCCCCATGAAGCCCAGGGCTCGGTGTCCTGGTCTACGACGGTTGAGTTGCCGCAGAGGAAGAGAGTAGGCACATAGTCGTCGCGCTCTATAGTGATACGGCTGCAGGCAGGCGCGTCGCCGTTGATTTCTATTGTCAGGCGGTCGTCGAAGTTGAGCTTCGTAAGTTCGCGAGGCTTCAAACGAATCTTTCGGTTATCACTGATCTGCGGCGAGTGCTTGTGCACCACGAAGGTCACTTCGCGCAGTTCGCCCTTGCGGGTGGCTTGATTCTCCACGAACAGGCGGCGGCTTTCGGCACGTACTGTGGTCATGCCTGCACGGCGGCGCGAGCCGAGCGTGATACTGACGCGATAGTTGCCGTCGGGCACGGTCACGCTGAAATAGAAAGGCTCTGCGGCGTCAATTCGCGAAGGCGACGGCGTGAAATCGAAACCGTAACCGCGTTCCGCTGTGTAGCGGTCTGCCACCGATACGTTGACGGCCGTTGAACCGCGCGACGGTTTGCCTGTGAAATCGAATGACCACGTCTGGGCCGAGGCTGTCGGGGCGTGGAAAAGCATTAAAGCCAGTAAGCTTGAAACGATGAATGAGCGCATAGGTATAGAATTTGTTGCGTTGTTATTGTTTGCAAATGTACTGCTTAAGCGTCAAAATGAGATACGAAAGGAGAAAAAAAAACGATGAGTGCGAAAAAAAACGTTAGTTTGTTGGTCGTTTACCGAAAAAGCATTACCTTTGCGCTCGGTTTTTGAGAACGATGGTTCGAATGAGGGCCGTTGTTCCGCTCGCAAGAGCAGCCTTGCCGATATGGCTCAGTTGGTAGAGCAACGCATTCGTAATGCGTGGGTCCGGGGTTCGAGTCCCCGTATCGGCTCCATGAATAAACCGCAGATACTTCTCACTTAAGCGAGTGTCTGCGTTTTTTAATATCGGTTATGACGCGAACTCGCAAGATACTTGTCGCTCTCGGCTGCACGGCTGTAGCAGCCTGCATCGTCGCGGGCATCGCCTACCGCAGCCTCTTCTCCACTTTTGATATCTCCGAGACGGCTTACGTCTACGTGCGTCCAGCTACTACTGAGGCCGACATCAAGGCTCAGCTGCACGACGATTGTCATGCACGCTCGCTCATGGGCTGGCAACTGCTCAGCCGCGCATTCCCGTTCACGCCTCATACCGGCCGTTACGCCGTGGAGCCTACCGACGACCTTCTCAGCGTTTATCGCCGCCTGCGTCGAGGACAACAGACGCCTGTGCGCCTGACCATCCCGTCGGTGCGACGCCTGTCCCGACTGGCAGGAGTGCTCGCCAACAACCTCATGCTCGACAGCACGGAGGTGGCCGAAGCGCTCGCAGACAGCACCGTGGCAGCCTCGCTGGGATATACCACCGCTACCCTACCCTCGCTCTTCATTCCCAACACCTATGAGGTGTACTGGGATATAAGCCTTAAGGCGTTCCTGCAACGCATGCAACGCGAGCACGACAGCTTCTGGCAGGCCGACAACCGCGTGCAGCGGGCTCAGGCTCTGGGCTTCACGCCCGAAGAGGTGGCCACGCTGGCAAGCATCGTCGACGAAGAGACGAACTACGGACCAGAGCGCGCTCGCATAGCCGGCCTCTACATCAACCGCCTGCACCGCGGCATGCCCCTGCAAGCAGACCCCACGGTGAAATTCGCTCTCGGCAACGACAGCCTGCGACGAATCCTCAATTCACACCTGACGGCCGACAGCCCCTACAACACGTATCGCAACACCGGTCTCCCTCCGGGACCTATACGCATAGCTACGATAGCCAGCCTCGACGCCGTGCTCGATGCCGAGCAGCACGACTATCTCTACTTCTGCGCCAAGGAAGATTTCAGCGGCTCTCATAACTTCGCCCGCACTTACGCCGAACATATGGCCAATGCGCGTCGTTATCAGAAGGCGCTGAACCAGAGGGGAATAAGGAAGTGAAGAATGAAGAATGAAGAATGAAGAATGAAGAGTGAAGAATGAAAAGTGAAAAGTGAAAAATCAGCTTTTGATGGAGATGATTTTAGCTAAAAGTGAACTTTCGGAGCAGCGAGAACAATCAAGCTTGCTTGAATTGCCGAGTCGTGACGAAAGTCAGCAAAGCTAAAAGTGAAGAGTGATCATTCTTGACAGCTTCATCTTTCGTTCGAAACAACTACTCCTATAACTCCATAACGAGCGAAGTGACGCTCGGGGAAAAGGTCTTAAAAAAACAAAAACATATGTCCTCCTCATTAAGGTTTCAAGTTGTTGGTGAAGCTTTTAAGAAGCACCCGGTAGCAGTGGCAACGCCTGCTGAACGCCCATCCTCTTTTTTCGGCAAGTACGTATTCAACCGCAAGAAGATGGAGAAATACCTGCCTCCGCAGGTGTATGCCAAGATGCTGGCAGTAATGGACGGCGGCGCCACGCTCGACCTGCCCACGGCTGATATCGTTGCCGAAGGCATGAAGAGGTGGGCCATGGAACTTGGCGTGACGCATATCACTCACTGGTTCCAGCCGCTCACCGAAGGCACGGCCGAGAAGCACGACGGTTTCGTGGTGCACGACGGCAAAGGCGGTATGGTGGAAGAATTTACGGGCAAGCAGCTCGTGCAGCAGGAGCCTGACGCTTCAAGTTTCCCCAGCGGCGGCATACGTTCCACCTTCGAAGCCCGCGGTTATTCGGCTTGGGACCCGGCATCACCCGTCTTCGTCATCGGCGACACGCTGATGATACCGACCGTGTTCATTGCCTACACAGGCGAGGCGCTCGACTACAAAGCGCCGCTGAAGAAAGCGCTCCACGCCGTCGACATAGCAGCCACTGCCGTGGCACAGCTCTTCTACCCCGACGTGAAGAAGGTTATCTCGAACCTCGGATGGGAGCAGGAATACTTCCTCGTCGACGAAGGCCTTTACGCTGCACGCCCTGACCTGTTGATGACCGGTCGCACGCTTATGGGCCACGACAGCGCCAAGAACCAGCAGATGGACGACCATTACTTCGGCTCCATTCCCGAGCGTGTGGCAGCCTTCATGCGCGACCTCGAGATACAGGCCCTCGAGCTTGGCATCCCTTGCAAGACACGTCACAACGAGGCCGCCCCAAACCAGTTTGAGCTGGCTCCTATCTTCGAGGAAACAAACCTCGCCGTGGACCACAACATGCTGCTCATGATGCTTATGAAGAAGGTGGCACGCCACCACGGCTTCCGTTGCCTGCTCCACGAGAAGCCCTTCTCAGGCATCAACGGTTCGGGCAAGCACAACAACTGGAGCCTGATGACCGATACGGGCGTACTGCTCCACGGTCCCGGTCGCACTCAAACCGACAACCTGCGCTTCATCACCTTCATAGTGGAAACGCTCGTGGCCGTGCACCGTCACAACGGACTGCTCAAGGCCAGCATAGCCAGCGCCGCCAACGCCCATCGTCTGGGAGCTCACGAGGCGCCGCCCGCCATCATATCGTCGTTCCTCGGCGCGCAGCTCTCTGAAGTGCTCGACCACCTTGAGAAATCTACCGACAACGCCATCACGCTCGACAGCAAGCACGAGTTGCGCCTTGACATACCCCAGATACCCGAACTGCTCATCGACAACACCGACCGCAACCGCACTTCGCCCTTTGCCTTCACCGGCAACCGCTTCGAATTCCGTGCCGTAGGCGCCGAAGCCAACTGCGCCAGCGCCATGATAGCCTTGAACGCCGCCGTGGCCGAAGCCCTGATGGACTTCCGTGCCCGCGTGGACAAGCTCACAGCAGCAGGCACCGACGTGATGAGCGCAGTGCTACGCCTAGTAAGAGAAGACATAGCAGCCTGCCGCGCCATACGCTTTGACGGCAACGGCTACAGCGACGAATGGGTGCGCGAAGCAGCCCGCCGCGGCCTCGACACCGAGTCGTCGGTGCCCCTCATCTTCGACAACTACCTCTCGCCCGAGAGTATAGAGATGTTTGCCCGCACGCACGTGTTCGAGCGCAAGGAACTGGAGGCCCGCAACGAAATCAAATGGGACACCTACACCAAGAAGATACAGATTGAAGCACGCATCTTCGGCGACCTGTGCATCAACCATATCGTCCCCGTAGCTACGCGCTACCAAAGTCAGCTCATCGACAGCGTGCACAAGATGCTCGACATCTTCGACCGCGACAAAGCACAGCAACTGTCGGCAAACAACGTGTCGCTCATCGAGCAGATTGCAGAGCATACTTCCTACATCACAGCAAACGTAGAACGCCTTATCGACGCCCGCCGCGTGGCCAACCGCATAGAGGACGTGCGTAGCCGTGCCATAGCTTACCACGACACAGTAGCACCACTCATCGAGGACATACGCAGGCACGTCGACAAGCTCGAACTCATAGTCGACGACGAGCTCTGGCCGCTGCCTAAATACAGAGAACTGCTCTTCATACGATAATTTTTCGTCATTTTTCTTGCAACATCTTAAGAATAATTGTACTTTTGCAGACCAAAAAGAATAAAATTACACATTCTAATCAAACTAACTAATCATTAACAATAGTATTTTAAAACGTAAAACATGAGTCAGAAACGTGTTTATACCTTCGGCAACGGTAAGGCTGAAGGTAATGCGCAGATGCGCGAACAGCTGGGTGGCAAGGGCGCCAACCTGGCCGAGATGAACCTCATCGGCGTTCCCGTGCCTCCGGGCTTCACCATCACCACCGACGTGTGCAACGAGTACTACGAGGTAGGTCAGGAGAAGATCATGGAGCTCCTCAACGACGATGTCATGGCAGCCGTCAAGCACATCGAGACCCTCATGAACTCTAAGTTCGGCGATGCCCAGAACCCGCTGCTCGTCAGCGTTCGTTCAGGCGCACGCGCTTCCATGCCCGGTATGATGGACACCATCCTGAACCTGGGTCTGAACGACGAGGTGGCTGAGGGCATGGTCAAGAAGACCGGCAACCCCCACTTCGTTTATGACAGCTACCGCCGCTTCGTGCAGATGTACGGCGACGTAGTGCTCGAACTCAAGCCCGCCAACAAGACCGACATCGACCCCTTCGAGGAGATCATTGAGCAGGTCAAGGCCATCCGCGGCGTGAAGCTCGACAAGGACCTCAGCGTCGAAGAACTCAAGGAACTCGTCGCCCGCTTCAAGAAAGCTATTAAGGAACGCACGGGCAAGGACTTCCCCAACGATCCTATCGAGCAGCTCTGGGGTGCCATCTGCGCAGTCTTCCGCAGCTGGATGAACGAGCGCGCCATCCTCTATCGTAAGATGGAAGGCATACCCGACGAGTGGGGAACCGCTGTCAGCGTCATGGCTATGGTATTCGGCAACATGGGCGACACCTCAGCAACGGGTGTTTGCTTCAGCCGCGATGCCGCCAACGGCGAGAACCTCTTCAACGGCGAGTACCTCGTCAACGCTCAGGGCGAAGACGTCGTAGCCGGTATCCGCACTCCGCAGCAGATCACCAAGATCGGCTCTCAGCGTTGGGCTGAGCGCGCTGGCATCAGCGAGGGCGAGCGTGCCGTGAAGTACCCCTCCATGGAAGAGGCTATGCCCGAGATCTACAAGCAGCTCGACGAGATTCAGACCAAGCTCGAGGAGCACTATCGCGACATGCAGGACATGGAGTTCACCGTTCAGGAGGGCAAGCTGTGGTTCCTGCAGACACGTAACGGTAAGCGCACCGGTGCTGCCATGGTGAAGATCGCCATCGACCTGCTCCACGAGGGCAAGATCGACGAGAAGACAGCCATCATGCGCTGCGAGCCCCAGAAGCTCGACGAGCTCCTCCACCCCGTCTTCGACAAGAAGGAGCTGGCTAAGGCTAAGGTCATCGCTCAGGGTCTGCCCGCATCACCCGGCGCAGGCTGCGGCCAGATCGTGTTCTTCGCCGACGACGCTCAGGCTTGGCACGCCGACGGCCACAAGGTGGTTCTCGTCCGCATCGAGACCTCTCCCGAGGACCTCGCCGGTATGAGCGCTGCCGAAGGTATCCTCACCGCTCGCGGCGGTATGACCTCACACGCTGCCGTTGTGGCTCGCGGTATGGGTAAGTGCTGCGTATCAGGTGTTGGCAGCCTCAATGTTGACTACAAGGCTAAGACCGTTGAAATCGACGGCGTAGTCTATAAGGAAGGCGACTATATCTCCATCAACGGTACCACCGGTCAGGTTTACGCCGGTGAAGTGCCCACGAAGGCTGCTGAACTCAGCGGCGACTTCAAGGAGCTCATGGACCTCTGCGACAAGTACACCAAGCTGCAGGTTCGTACCAATGCAGATACTCCTCACGATGCCGAGGTCGCTCGCGCATTCGGTGCCAAGGGTATCGGTCTGACACGTACCGAGCACATGTTCTTCGACGACCAGAAGATCATCGCCATGCGTCAGATGATTCTCGCCGACACCGCTGAAGGCCGCGAGAAGGCACTGGCCAAGCTCCTCCCCTACCAGAAGGCTGACTTCAAGGGCATCCTCAAGGCTATGAACGGACTGCCCGTTAACATCCGTCTCTTGGATCCCCCTCTCCACGAGTTCGTGCCCCACGATCAGGCTGGTCAGGAGACCATGGCCAAGGAGATGGGCGTTGACCTGCAGACCATCCAGCGCCGCGTAGAGAGCCTCGCTGAGAACAACCCGATGCTCGGCCACCGCGGCTGCCGTCTGGGCATCACCTTCCCCGAGATCACCGCTATGCAGACCCGCGCTATCCTCAGCGCCGCATGCGAGCTGAAGCAGGAAGGCTTCGATCCCAAGCCCGAAATCATGGTGCCCCTCATCGGTATCCTCTATGAGCTCAAGCAGCAGAAGGCCATCATCCAGAAGGTCGCTGCCGAGGTCTTCGAGGAGTATGGCGTGAAGGTTGACTTCGAGATTGGTACGATGATCGAGATTCCTCGTGCTGCCCTCACCGCCGACCGCATCGCTACCGAAGCCGAGTACTTCTCATTCGGTACCAACGACCTCACACAGATGACCTTCGGTTACAGCCGCGACGACATCGCCAGCTTCCTGCCCGCATACCTCGAGAAGAAGATCCTGAAGGTTGACCCCTTCCAGGTGCTCGACCAGAACGGCGTCGGCAAGCTCGTGAAGTATGCCGTCGAGAAGGGTCGCGAAGTACGTCCCACCCTCCGCTGCGGTATCTGCGGCGAGCACGGTGGCGAGCCCACCAGCGTCAAGTTCTGCGCCAAGATCGGCCTCAACTACGCCTCCTGCTCTCCCTTCCGCGTGCCCATCGCACGCCTCGCCGCCGCCCAGGCAGCTGTCGAGGAGTAATTAGAAAACTCTGAAATTAACAAATTGGGTGCAACTTCCTTTAAAGGGGTTGCGCCCAATTTATTTTTTCTCCGTGTGCCTCGCTGTTATTTAATCTTCCTTCGTAACCCTATTCCTGGTAGCCTTTGAATTTTATTCTTCTCCTCCTTGGTTAGCACCTTCACTTCCCTCAATTTTGTTGCATCTTTCAAGCGGATGACAAGAGAAGTGTCGGTGGGCTGTATTTGCTTGGGGATATAGCCCGCATGGTTCACGCGGATGGCGGCATCGCGGAAGGGCATCCAGAATGAGAAGTGACCATCGGCATCTGTTGTTGTTGATGTCTCCGGGCCTGAGGAGTGGAAAGCGCCGAAGCTCACGTCAGCATCAGCTAGCGGCTGGCCTTGCTCGTTCATCACCCTACCCTCTACAAGCCTGCGATTGGCGAGGAGGTCGGGACAGGCGGCTACGTAGAGCTTATAGACGGCATGCAGATGTACGGCCACATTCCTCAGCGTCTGGGTGGAATAGTAGGCTTCGGCCCACCAGTAGGAGGGAGCGTCGGCCTCGGGCTTGAAGTAGAAGACGCTTTGGTCCAGTGAGCTGTATTTCATGTTCAGATAAGATAATGTCAAGGCGCTCTGCATGTAGGTGTTGAACGGATGGGGCTCGCCCGCCGTCACTCGGCCGCCGCTCATCATGGCCAGCTTGACGACGCTGTCGTTGAGTTCTACGTGCGAATCGGCAAGCCCGGCTGCCTGCCGGAGCTCGCTGATGACGGCATCGCTCTGGGGATCGTCCTTGACCGCCCAAGTCCGGCCTTTTTCGTACCAGCACCGGTCGCCGCCTTGCAGTGTCACGTCGCGAACCAGAGGGACATAGATGCCATGGCTGTCGCTGGCCATGGGGCCAAAAGCTTCGTGGATATAGTTGCCCAGACACTGGAGGGTGAGCAATCCGAACAGGCGTTCTTCTGCGGTAGAGCCAAACAGGTCGGGAGAGAAATAAGCGTCGCTGTGAGTTTCCCCTTTGACGCGGGCGCGATAGGCCTTCTGGAGGTAGGCCGTCTGGCGGGACTTGATCTCGGATGGCGTCATTTCCCGTGTAGGCTTGAACGGCACGGTCTGTGCATCCAACAGCATCTTGATGGCCTCCGCTTTGGTCGTGGATTCATCCTTGGCCGAATCCTGCCGCAATTCAGTCCATCGGATGAAAAGTTGATTCTTGTCGAAGAGGTATGCACTTGTCGCGAAGTTGAAGTCTGGGGCTACACGTTTGCCCTTCTCCCTTTGGAAAGCATTGAAGTCTGGGTCCACTCGTCCGTTGACCATATAGAGTATGGAGTCGCTCGAGCTTGCTCCTTGACGGATGGAGTCGCTGGGAATGTACACAATGGAGTCCGGGAGCCCTGCTATCTGCCCCTGGAGCGAGGGGCGCATGGTGTTAGGTTCCACCACCTTTGGACACGTAGGCCCAAGCCGCATGGTATGGCCAGGTCCTAATTCAGATGAGCTGGAGACAATTGTCAGCCCCTTAATCGGCGGATCCAAGGGAGTGCTGGGGTCGAAATCCCTGCCTTCAATCCTATCAGAATCTTTAATGCAGGTTCCTCCGAGGCGCATGGTATTGCCTGGTCCTAAGCTGGATGAGCTGGAGACAATTGTCAAGCCTTTGATCTGCTGATTCAACGAAGAGCTCCAACTTGTTTCCTCGGAATCATCCTGGAGGCTTTCAACGTCAATAAGGCCCCTCTCCCGTCCCCCCTCCGCTCGGCTCGAAGAGACGCTTGGTCCTTCAAGAAGAGGGGACGTGGAATGCGTCAGACTGGATGCTTCCCCTTCTGTTCTGGTTAGGTAACCACTTCCCCCCTTTAGGGGGGACGGGAGGGGGGGCCGGGTCTTGTCTTGAACGCCCAAGACCAGCATCAGCGCTATGGAGGCTGCGATGCCGATGCCTGCCGCCCATGCTGCTACGCGCTTAGGTCTTGCGCTCTCCTTGTTGATGACTTCGCGTTCAAAGCGTGCCCATTCCGCATCCACGTCGGGCATTGCTATCTTCTTGTCAATATCTTCTGTCTTCATACTACTTTGCAATTTTAAGGGTTGATCTGATTTTAGCCAGCGAGCGCGTGATATGTTTGTTCACGGCTGCCGTGCTGATGCCGAGGATGGTAGCTGTTTCGCTGTAGGTCTTCTCCTCGTCGTAGTGTAGGCTGAGCACGCGGCGGTCCTGCTCTGTCAGGTTCTCGTCGATGACCTGTTGCAGTTGCCTCATCAGTTCCTCGCGCTCTTCATCGACGCTGTCCTGCGCCGCCTGCTGCAACTCAGCCTCCATCTCGCGCTGCAGTTGCCGTTGTCGCAGCTGGTGGAGGCATTGGTTGCGCGTGGCCGCCAACAGGTAGCCGCGAATGCTGCCATCAGCTACCTGTGGTTTCCGCTTCCATACTTGAGCGAACACCTGATGCACCGCATCCTTGGCATCGTCAGCATTCTCCACCATCGAGAAAGCCAGGCGATACATGTGCGGATAGCTGTCCTTGAACAGGCGTTCAAACTCTTGTTTACTGTAATTCATAAATGAATTTTGGTCTTTAATCGTATATAAGACCCTCAGACAGCCAAATCAAATACCCCTCATTGCAAAAAAAATGGTCTCATGTAAAAAAGTCATCAATTGTGATTATCTTCTGGACTTTTCCGCTATGCTTTCCCGCAAAGGTAATAAAAACACATCAAACGGCAAAATAAAGTATATGATATTCTGCCTATTTGTGCGATTATTTACATATTTGGCAGGTTTTCTGTGTATTTCACCTTGTTATTAAATAAAATCAAACACATTCAGCAAGAAAAACGTGCAGAATGAGTGTAAATTTTTAATGAGAAATGTTTTGTTATTCCATTGATAATCTATATCTTTGCACTGAGTAAAATTACTCATATCACTGAGTAAATTTTTTGATTATGTACAAACGTTCTGAATATCAAGTAATTATAAGCAGACTAAAAGAGCCCAGAAAGCTCATTCAAGTTGTGATGGGACCGCGTGAGTAGCAAAATTATCATCTAAATCGGAATTTATATGAAAAAGAAAATCTATCTTCTGCTTTGGATTATTGCTCTGCTCCTATACGCCTTAATCATGCCTTTAAGAGGTGTGAACTTCCAATGGGCAAGTGTTGCTCATAGTGTTGTTTTCGCCATCCTGACATGGTGGGCACTCGCTAAATTTGCCCATAAAACTGAGTTCTGGAAAGTGATGCTCCCACTACTCGCCCCATGGTTGTTTGAGTTGGTGGCGCGCCTGATAATAGGTGAAAATCTTTTTTCACTTTCCGTTACCATTATGCCGTTATGGGCAGTTGTCACTATGGCCTTATTCTACCGTCGGCGGAATGTGCTGCTACTCTTGCTTTGCGCCGTTCTATGGCTCTATGGAGTGACTGAAGGCCACAAACAATGGGTAGAATGGGTGCAGTATAGTGACAAACCCGTTGGAACAGTCAGCCTCGCTGATTGCGAAGTGACAGATGGCGAACATACTTTAGGCCTCTCAACGATAAAATCCGAATTTCTTGTGCTTGACGTCTGGTACAGTCGCTGTGGTGTGTGTTTACGTGAAATGCCACATGTAGAAGAATTGCGGAATGAATACAAAAAGACAGGCAAGGTGGAAGTGGTCTCCCTGTTTGTAACATTGATTGATGGTGAAACTGCCGTTGATGGTCAACGCATCATGAAGGAGTTAGGATGTGACATTCCTGTCTATACCATCGATGCCAAAAGCCCTATTTTGAAGAAATGTAACATTCGGCAGTACCCCAGGGTGTTGATTCTCGACAAGGATAAAAACGTTATATTCAATGGAAGTCTTGAATTTGCACGACGTAAGCTGAGTGATATGTAATATGTAAATTCCAATTTATCGATGAAGAATTTAGCACTTATCATCATCTGTCTCCTGTGCTCAATGGTACTCCAAGCACAGGATAAAAAGAGTTTCGTAAACAATCAGCTTCAGAATTGTAGAGCGTGGTATCTTTGAACGTGAATTAAAACCATTGATAGAGAAGAAATTGTTATGGAATACATAGTTTTGAATAATGGTCTGAAGATGCCGATGGTCGGGTTGGGTGTCTATAATATCTCCGAGAGGGAAACCCAGAGAGTGGTCGAAGATGCCGTATCGGTAGGCTATAGGAGTATCGACACGGCTGCTATGTACTATAATGAGAAAGGTGTGGGGGATGCTGTTCGGGCATGTGGCGTTCTTCGCGAAGATTTGTTTATCACGACAAAGATATGCGATTCTTGCTATACGAAGGATGAAACCTTTCGTACCGTTGACCATTCCATGAAGCAGCTGGGGCTTGATTATGTGGACTTGATGCTGATTCACTGGCCAGTAGGAAATCCAACCGTCATGTGGCACACGCTCGAAGAACTCTATGAACAAGGTCTGTTCAAAGCCATTGGCGTATCAAACTTCTATCCAAACACTTTTCCGAAGATTGTAAATGATGCAAAGGTGATGCCTGTTGTGAACCAGTGCGAGACCCATGTACTCTATCAGCAACGGAAGATGCTGGAATACCTGAAACCCTACGACACGGCTCTGGAAGCATGGAGCCCGTTGGCTGAAGGTAAACACGGCATCTTCAAGAATCCCACCTTGGTGGCTATTGGCGAGAAATACGGTAAGACATCAGCACAGATAGCCTTGAAGTTCTTGGTTCAGAACGGTATCATCGTCATCCCAAAGACTACCCACAAGGAAAGGATGAATGAGAACATCGACCTTTTCGACTTTACCCTCTCTGATGATGACCTGCAAGCCATCCAACGCCTTGATACAGGCAGGAATGTGACGGGCTGGCCGTCGGATGCTTTGAAGTATGAAGTATAATGCTAAGGAAATATAAACAGATAAATCGGAATTTAGGAATGGATATAGTGACAGAAAGACTGATATTAAGAGCTTGGCGTGAAGAGGATGCTGAGGATTTATATGGCTATGCGAAATCTCCACAGGTCGGTCCGATTGCTGGATGGCCAGTGCATACAAGCGTAGAGAACAGCAGGGAGATTATCAATACAATTCTTTCAGCACCAGAAACCTATGCTGTGGTCTTAAAATCTACAGGCAAGCCTGTCGGCAGCATTGGATTGATGGTTGGAAAGAAAAGCAATATTGGCCTCCCCGACGATGAGTGCGAGATTGGTTATTGGATTGGCGTTCCGTATTGGGGGCAGGGGCTGATACCAGAAGCAGTCAGGGAGTTGCAGCGGCATGCCTTCAATGCTTTGGGGATGCAGAAGATGTGGTGCGGTTATTTTGATGGTAACATTAAGTCAAAGCGCGTACAAGAGAAGTGTGGCTTTAAGTATCAGATGACAAAAGAAAACGTTCCTTCTCAATTGCCGGGTGAGCTGCGGACAGAGCATATCACTTGCATCACGAAAAAGGAATGGGAGAGTAGCATATAAATTCCAATTTATCAAGATTTAAGATGATACGTAATAAATGGCTTCTCTCTATCATACTGATATCGGTTTGCACCACCATATATGCGCAGGCGCATAAATCGCTGGTGCCCAGCAAACCCTCTGCTGTCCCCGACTATTTCTCCACCTGGAACATCCAGGGATATGTGGTGAGTTATGACGGATCTGCTACCGCTCGTGTAATGACGGAACAATATATGTTCGGCGACGGGGAGTTGGAGGGCTGGACACGCTTTTTCCCTGACTTCCGCGAGGATCTTATCTTTCTGATGGACGACTCATGGGACATTCCCGTCAATGAACATCGTGCTGAATATATGGGCGAAGCAAGGTTGGACACTGAACGCTTCCCCAGTTGCAAGGGCAGCCTGAAGAAACTTGTACAGATGACAAAGCGATCTGGCTGGAAGGGTCTTGGAGGATGGCTCTGTGCGCAGGAGGCAAGTGCCGCATCCGATGCCTCAAATCCTGAAGCTTATTGGACAGCGCGCCTGAAAGAGAATTACAAGGCGGGTATGGCTTATTGGAAGGTGGATTACGGACGACAGGAGAAGAATCAGGCGTGGCGCGAGCAATTGACACAGTTAGGACGGAAGTACGCCCCTGGGATGCCGATTGAGCACGCCTACAACTACCCCATAATTGAGAAGAGCGATATATTCCGCACATACGATGTAGAGGTTGTAACCGCTGTACCCGTTACCCTCCAACGTGTGGCACGTCTGCTGAAATACAAGACCCAACCGGGTAACCTAGGACTCATCAATTGTGAGGACGAACCGCTGATAGCTGTCGGGTTGGGATGCGTTATTGGCGTGATGCGCCACCCCATTAACAAACCTTTGCCCAACGGACTCTCCGACCATGTATTCCCAAAGGCCGGTCGTAATCTAAAGGCTCGACTCGATGAAGTGAACCGTGCTTTGAAGTGGCATCGGCTGGCCGCGCCTTTTGCAGTCAATGATGATGCACAGTTCTCTGAGCAGCTACTTACGGATGAGTGGTGTTTGGGCGAGCGAGAGACATGGGTTCCTCAGCATCATGCAGGTGATACGTTACGGGAGTCGGCACATGCCGTCATCAGCCGATGTATGCCCTTACCTGAGGTACATACGGAAGGGGGGCTTTCGCCATTCGTCTTGGCTTCTCGATACCCCAATGGAGCTGTTTGTGTGGCCACCGTGGAACGACTGTTATTGGAGGAGCACACATGGACAACACCACGTGCTGATATCACCCTTCAAATAACCGACGCCAAAGGTCCCGTAGGCATCTTTGGTTTCTATCGTTCCCTGAAGTTATGTTACGACAAGCCGTTGCCCCCAAGTGTCCGTATATGGGCACAGGACTTGATAGGAAAGAAACCTGTAGATATCACATCTGAGGTGGAGATGAAGGGTAACACTCTCACTCTTCCCGGCTCACTCTTAGAGCGCATCGGCACTCAGGCAAAGCACCCGTTCGATGAGTCTGCACCAGGACTGATACTGGTTGTAGAATGAAAAAACACGTCGATTACCCACGCGTTTTCAAGCTACGAGAAATAGAATAGAACGAGGAAGTTTGAAAATAAAATTACGTAATAAAAAAAACGGTATAACGTCAAAGGAATATGAAAAATCTAATAGAGCATAAATTGCATGGCAGGGCGAATGCCAGCTATGGAAAGGAACAACTAAAATGCCTGAGGCGTAAAGGGCGGGCTGCCGTGCTCGCTTTGATGCTGATAGCCGGAACACAGGCGCCAATGGCTGTAAATCAGGCATCTGCCGCCGATGCGAACAAGCAAAAGACAGTCGCTAAAACAGAGCATAAGCAGAAGTACGACGTGGCTGCCTACCTCTATCCGGCCTACGCCTATGGCGACCCTCGCCTGAGGCCTTTCTGGCCCTCGGGAATGGGAGAATGGGAGACGGTATTGACTATGCAACAACGCAATCCTGGCCATTACTGGAATAGGCAACCCCTCTGGGGACCCATCAATGAGGCCGACCCTGCTGTTATGGAAATGGAGATAGAGCAGGCTACGCGTCATGGGATAAACGTCTTCATCTTCGACTGGTACTGGTACGACGGCCGTCCGTTTATGGAAACCACCTTGACCGACGGCTTCCTGAAAGCAGCGAACAGGGACAAGATGCAGTTCTACCTGATGTGGGCCAATCACGACGTGACCAACGCCTGGGACACTCGCATCAGCCGTCTGCCAGAGAACAACGTCATCTGGAAAGGTGCCATCAGCCGACAAGAATTTGAGCGGATATGCCAACGTAACATCGAACTGTTCTTTTCCCAACCCAACTACTACAAGATAGACGGAAGGCCCGTGTTCATGATTTACGACTTGAAGAACTTCATCGACGGCCTCGGTGGGGTTAAAGAGGCAAAGGAAGCCATCGCCTGGTTCAAGCGCGAAGTGAAAAAGGCCGGCTTTCCCGGACTGGACCTGCAATTCACCATGTGGAACATCAACCTGAATTATAGCGGCGTAGACAGCAACAAGTCGGACAAGATTGGCAACGACTTCGTGAACGACCTAGGCTTTACCAGCACGACGCACTACCAGTTCTGCCACTTCACGAACGTCAACGAAGATTACACGAAAATCATGCAGAACGTCCAACAGGAGTGGGAACGTATTGACAGGGAGTTCACGATTCCCTACTATGTCCACGTCTCCATCGGCTGGGACAACAGCCCTCGTTTCCGCGAAAGTGCCGTGACGCGCGACAACACCCCGTCGAACTTCGCCGACGCCCTGCGTGCGGCACGCGACTTCGTCGACCGACATCCCGACCGCGCTCCGCTCATCACCGTGAATAGCTGGAATGAATGGACAGAAACCAGCTATCTGCAGCCCGATAATGTGAACGGTTATGGCTATCTGGAGGCAGTTAAGCAGGTTTTTGTGGACGGAAAGTAGAAACACTATGCCTAGTCTAGAGCGAAGAAGACCGAAGGTCAAGTATAACAGATAAATCGGAATAGATATTTAACTGAAAGAAAAAACATGAAGAAAGAGGTTAATTACCGAGAAGAAGCAATAGAATGCGTTAAAGATTCTGTCCTCCCGATGCATAAGCAAATATATGACAAGTATAAAGGGGATTTTGACAGAATCTATGCGGAAGCGTACAATAACAAATCCTATACAGGTAAAGTAATCGTCTCTGGGAAGGTATATGAGCTGAGTTATTTGGAATGTTCGTGCCCTAAAGTTAAATGTGGCATGAGAAGTTGTCCAGAACAATGCGAGTGTTCGCGCCAGAGCATTTTATTTATTCTGTCACAACTAGAGCCCGAAAGCATCTTTGAAGTCCAGATTGTCAACACGATTCTCAGAGGGGGTGATCGTTGTACTTTCCGGATATCCAGAGCAGCTGAAATGAAAAGATTGATTGGCATCTGTGGGCTTGACTGCGAGAAGTGCGATGCCTATATTGCCACAAAGAATAATGATCAGTCTCTTCGAGAAAAAACAGCCAAACTATGGTCTGAGTTGAATCATGCATCAATCCTTCCAGAACATATCAACTGCGAGGGTTGCCGTATGAATGGTGCTAAGACCGTATTCTGCAGCTCGTTGTGCGAGATTCGCAAATGTGCTGTGACAAAGAAAATGGAGACATGTGGCAGCTGTCCAGAGAAAGACTGCTGTCCGAAAGTCACCGCGATTTGGCAGAATAATCCTCAGGCGAAAGAGAATCTTCTGAAGTAAATTCCAATTCAACGAATGAAAATGACATAAGAAGATAATTCTGTTGTATAATCACGTTTCGAACGTGCAGAATAGGCAGAATGAGTCTAAAAAGAGGTGCCAGCACTTTACACTAAACCTGTAAGTGGCTGATTATCAACATCCGTTAGCCGCCGCTCAGCGACTCATTTGTTTTGCATGAAGAACATCGAAGGAGACATACCCACGTGCTGCCGAAAAAGGCGTGAAAAGTAGGATTGGTTGTCATAGCCCAGGAATGCTGCAACTTGTTTGACAGACTTCTTGCGTTCGGCAAGCAATATCTGAGCCTGATAGATTTTTTGTGTGATGATATACGCAGTGGGTGTACTGCCTGTTTGTCGATAAAAGAGTCGAATGAACTGCTCACGGCTAAGTGCCGCTTTTTCTGCGAGTTGTGCGATACTGATCGATTCGCAGATGTGTTCATTAATATATGTGAGTGCCTGATTGATGCGTTGATCGGTGACTCGCTGTTGTCGTACTGCTTTGTCGAGAAAGAGAGAGAGAATCATGTAAAGCATGCCATGGATCCTTAACCGTTCGCTAATGGAATAATCGACGAAACGTTGTGTTGCTGCTAAAAGGCTCGTGGTGTTCTCATAGCTGACGGGGTCGGGTTGTGGTAAGCGAAGTTCAGGATGGTTATTGCAGATTTCCTTGAAGAACTGAGAATAGGTGGGATGAGCAGTAACCTCGAACGGAAGCTCGTAAGGTTGAAATGAAGCTTGCGAGGAGCGCAGTTCATCGGCGATATGCAGATAGTAGTGTTCGAAGGTTCCGGAGCTGTGGTCGTAGTGTGTAGCCAGTGGCGGGATAAGGTAGAAATGCCCTTCGGTGAGCGGGTATTCACGATTGTTCATGGTAACAGTGGCACTACCTTTGGTAACCCAATAGATACGCATGAAAGCGCTACAGATAGGGCCAAAGTTCCACTTTTCGTCATCTTTTGCCCAACCGGCATTGAGTAAAACCAATTGGTGATAAGGGATTCTTTCATGTTTCATGCTGTAAAGATACAAAAATAATGTTCATAGTTGTCACAATATTGACGTTTATTAGCACTTTATTGGATAATTTATGATATTTTTTTGATTTTCTTATGGGAAAGAATGAAATAGCCTTATATTTGCAGACGTTAACTAACTAATATATTCTATACGATGAGGATTAATCTTAAATGTAAATTATTATCGACCGTCGTGATGTGTTGCATGAGTCAGGTCAACGTTATTGCTCAGATCGACATGACTGATCGTATCAGCGACCCTGACTTCGAACAGGAAGGGGCATCACTGTGGAAAACAAACAATTTTGGCCGCCAAGGCAACAACGATTTTCCACTGAAGCATAGCGGCCACTATCGTGAGGTGTGGTCGGGCGGAGGCACTGCCAGTGATGCTTACATCTACCAGGACCTCTCGAATATGCCCGTGGGAACCTACACGCTCACCATGGCCTGCCAGAACATCAAGCAGAGCAATACGAGCCAAGTGTGCACAGGCACCTGGATCTATGCCAACGACAAGAAGACGAATTTCAACAAACCCGCTGACTACTCTGTGACATGTGTGGTGTCCGACGGCAACCTGCGCATAGGAGCCGAAATCAAAAACTGCACGGGCAACTATGTCTGCATAGACAATGTGCGACTCACGTATCAGATTATTTATGAAGACTTGAAAAGTTTCCTCGAACAGCTCGTGGTGGAGGCTGACAACCTGAATAAGCACGACGGCAGTGCCGAGGGTGCAGAAATGGAGGCGGCCCGCAACGCGCTGAAGGCGCTGATGGATGCCGCACAGAACGAGGGTTTGGACGCCGCCGTGAAGCGACTGCAGGAGGCCATGAAGATGTATCGCCTGCACTTGGCCAGTCCCGAAAACCCGATGGATGTAACAGAACTCATCACGAATCCCAGTTTCGAAAGCGGTAAGGACGGATGGCAGTTCAGCGGTATGGGCACCCAGGGCAACAACGACTTCCGGAAAGTTGGCAACACCTACGCCGAGACGTGGACAGAATGGGGCAACAAAGTGCACGATGCCAAGCTATGGCAGACGCTTTCTAGCATGCCCAACGGCCGCTACAAACTCACTGCCGTGGCCCAGAACATTCAGCAAGGCAACCCATCGGCTAAGCAGACAGGAAGCTTCCTCTTTGCCAACGACAACCAAACAGAAGTCAGCGCTTACGGCACCTATCAGGTGGAATTCATAAGCGTATCGGGCGAGGCCACCATTGGATTCAAGACCGAAAAAGCCACAGGCAACTACGTCTGTGTGGACGATTTCCACCTTTATTATTTAGGCTATGACGAGGAAGCCGAGCAGACTGCCTTCAACGAACTCATCAGTCAGGCAGAGCAACTGATGAACAAGGATATGAACACCACTGTCAAGGAAACACTGAAGCAGGCTATCGCCGATGCCAAGGCCGTGACAGGGAGTAGCAGCCGCGACGCAGCATCCAGAGCCCTCACAACAGCTATTGCCGATGCCCGCACAAGCAATGCGCTTTACGTACAGCTGGATGGCATTATTGCCATCGGCGAGGAAGCATTGGCGTCCGCTAAACCCAACGGACAGGACAAACTGCAAACGGCTATCAATAGTGCCAAAGGGCTGAGAGACAGCGGCAATATCGATGCCGACAAGGTGTTGACAGCCGAGAATATGATCAACGATGCCATTTTCGCGTACAACATCCTTAATGGTAGCGGCACCGCTCCAAGAGCAACCACTGGCGAGGTGATCGTAGGAAGCAGCGGCATGGTAGGCCGTATGAGTGCCTCTGGCAGCAACATCATCGAACGGGGGTTCTGCTGGGCTGAGAATCCCAACCCCACCGTGCTCGACTACCACACCTCATACAACCAAAGCAACGACGAGACCAACTACTCGCCCGTCTGGGTGATGTATGATGTGCAACCCTCCACCGAGTATTGGGTTCGAGCCTACGCCATGACCAAAACATACGCCGTCGGCTACGGCGAGCCTGTACGTGTCATCACACTGCCCAAAGGCGAGACGAAATACACTTACCTCTGGAACGGCGACGACGAACACAACCTCTGGCTCGATAATGCCATGAAGGAGGCCACCGCCTACTACAACACGTGGACCGCCATCAAAGGTTACCACCCCACTGCCAACTACAGCCCGGGCACCGAGACAGCCGACTGCAGCTACGGCGGATGGATTAATGTGGGTCCCTGGCGCTGCAACACAGGCACCATGGTGCATGAAATGATGCACGGCACAGGTGTTGGTCAGCACGGCCGCTACTGGAGCCAGGAGTTGCACCCAGGCGGCGACAACGGTCCCTGGTGGTTGGGTGAACGTGCCAATCGCGTCACTCACTTCTTCGAGAACTATGATAAGAGCCGTGGCAACTACACGTGTAACGGCGACGGCATACACATCTGCTACGAAGGCAATGGCAATGATATGCAACAGATACGCTCATGCATATTGGCACAAGCCCTCTACGAGGACGGCCTGCCCGCAGTATCCGACGGTGCCTGCCCCTTCTACTCCTTCGAGAGCATCGACTCGCTCCATTATTACATCACCAATGCCGAGTATGGCGCAAACACCAAGTACCTCTGCGAGAGCGAGACGGGCAAACTGACGTACATGACCGTCGACGCTTCAGAGTTGCTCGAGGACGAATCCTATGCCTGGAACATCATCTACGACAAGATGACAGGCCTCTATTTCATCAAGAACCTCAAGAGCGGTAAGTATTTCCGTCATAACGGCAGCACCGTCAGCCTCTCTGCTTCGAAGCCCAACACCAGCGAGACCATTCAGCTCATGCCTGCACGTATCACTATGGACTTCCCCGCCGGTGCCTCAACGATTACTAAGAAGCCCTATTGGTTTGCTCGCAGCAACCGTGTCGAGAATCCTCCCGTCATGGCCATCAGCGGAGCGTCCAAGAGCACCGTTTCCACGCCAACTCTCAACTTCGCAAACAATGCCACCAATCAGTTCTGGCTCATCTATTCGACAGAAGAGATTAAGCAGTTACAACAGATGGAGTTCGACTACGATGCCGCCCGTCTGCGTCAGCTGGTGGATGGCTCTATAGCTCTTATGGCTGCCGACCACAACCAGCTTGCCGAAGATGCCGACGTGCGCTTTTCCGAGAAAGTGTCCACAGCAAAAGCTCTTCTCCCTACAGATGACGAAGTGGTTTCTACCAACCTCAAGTCCGCCGTCGAACAGCTGCTCACCGACATCTCCGACTATCTTGGTAAGATAGAAGCCACCACAGTCACCGCACCGCTTGATATCACCTTCATCCTCGAGAATCCAGGCATGGAGGCAGTCAAGGGTTGGACAGGACTCTCGGAGGTTAAGAACGCTACGGCCGAGTTCAAGGAAAAGTTTAACATCAGTCAGAAGACCATCGCCATGCCCGCCGGTAACTACGAGCTCATCGCCTACGCCTTCCAGCGTCCAGGCACATTGACAGTGGCCAACAACGACTATGCGGCAGGCAATAACAATGTAAGCTCACGTATATTGGCCAATACTGAGCGCGTGAATATCAAACACATAGCCGAGAGTGAACGCACCACTAGACTCAACCAAGGCGGCACCGAGCAGGCGGTGAATGGCATATACGAGCCTACCAACAGTGTGGCAGCTACAGCTTACTTCGCCAACGGTCACTATAAGAACAGCCTACCCTTCACACTCGAAGAGGCCGGTACCGTGACGGTAAGGATGCAGAATACCAGAAGCATCTCCGACGACTGGACCGTATGCGGTGGCTTCAAGCTTCTCTTTTACGGTGCAAGCGCAGTATCCGACGGCATACTTTCTCCGCAAATGAGTAATGAAGATGTGATCATGAATAATGGGGCTGTCTATAACCTAAATGGTCAACGACTATCACATCGTCAAATCCATAAGGGCGTGTATTTAGTCAATGGCCGTAAGGTAGTGGTTCGATAATTGAAAGAGAAACTTAAAGTTCAAAGAAAATGAAGCGCTTATCTGTTTTATTCCTTATTTGTTTTTCCCTACTCGGCATCAGCGTCGCAGCCGACTCGCTGATCACCCTCACCAGTCCCACCACGGGCTTGACGGCGGATGTTCAGATTAGCGGCAAGATACCCTATCTCATCGTCAGCGATGCAAAGGGCAGACAAGTGGCAAAGGTGCGACTGGGCCTTAGTTCTTCCGCAGGTAGTTTTGTGTCGAACCTCACCTTCGTAAGTGCCACCGAGCCTCAGCCTATCAACGAGAATTACACAGCCATCCACGGCAAATGCTCTGCCCCGAGCAACCGTGCTAACAGTGCCGAGGTCACCTTTGCCAACGCTCAAGGCATGGAGCTTGTCGTTGAAGTTCGCGCCTATGAGGACGGCGTCACGTTCCGATATAAGCTGAACGTGGAAGCTAGCCAGAAGATAACTTTCACGAGCGAGAACACTATCTACAACATTGCTTCACGCCTCCATCGTTGGCTGCAGCCTTTCAACACCTCCTACGAGGCCGACTTCCCGTTGCAGCGCACGGGTGGCAAGACAGGCGTGTGGGGTTATCCGGCTTTGTTCGAGGACGACGGCACGTTTACCCTCATTACCGAGGCCAATATAGGACGTTCTTACAGCTCCACGCATCTGGATAACACATCCAATGCAGGGCAGTATAAACTCGCCTATCCGTCGGCTTCAGAGGGTTATGGTGTAGGCGCTGCCAACCCCACCTGGACAGGTCCTTGGACAGGTCCCTGGCGTGTGATGATCATTGGCGATTTGGCCACCATAGTGGAATCCACTCTCGTCGAGGACGTCTCAGAACCCTGCGCCATCGAGAACACCGACTTCGTGAAACCCGGCAGTGCAGCGTGGGTCTATTGGGCCTACAACCATGGCACGAGGGACTATCAGATCTGCACCCGTTACGTGGATCTGGCCGTAGCTATGGGTTGGCCTTACGTGCTCTTCGACTGGGAATGGGAACAGATGGGCAATGGCGGCGGCGTCGAGGATGCTGTGCGCTATGCCACCCAGCGAGGCATAAAGCCTATGCTTTGGTATCACTCCAACAACGAGAAGATGCAGAACCACAACCAGCGCATCCAGGAATTCGCCTGGCTCAAGCGCATCGGTGTCGTTGGCGTGAAGATCGACTTCTTCGAGAGCGACAAGCAGCACACCATGCAGTACTTTGCCGACATCCTCGAGGACGCTGCCAAGTACCAAATCATGGTCAACTTTCACGGCTGCACCATTCCCCGAGGCTGGAGCCGAACCTATCCTCATCTGATGTCCCAGGAAGCTGTCTTTGGGGGTGAACAGTATAACAATGGTGGCACGATGACGACTGAAGGCGCGCGTATCAACTGCCTCCTGACCTACACCCGCAATGTCGTAGGACCAATGGACTATACTCCTGTGGCTTTTACTGATTCGCAGCACCCCCACACCACCACTTTTGCTCATGAGCTTGCGCTCTCCGTGGCTTTCGAATCTGGCATTCAGCATTGGGCCGATCGTCCCGAAGGTTTCTATGCCCTGCCCCTGATGGCGCAACGCCACATGATGGAAGTACCTGTGGCTTGGGATGAGACACGCTTCATCGGCGGTTATCCCGAGAAGTCGTTCATCATAGCACGCCGTAAGGGCGATACATGGTATGTAGCAGCCTTGAACGGCCTGTCGGCGCCCGCCAGCTTCGACATCCCCCTCACATTCCTCAGCGAAGGTCGCTACACGGCCGCTATCATTGCCGATGGCTCCAAGGCTCGTCTGTTTAGCTTCGCCACCCAGGAAGCGACCCAGGACGGGCAGATACATGTTGACTGCCTTTCACGCGGAGGTGCCCTCATCACGCTCTATCTGCAGGGCAACGTCACTGCCGAACAGCTGAGCGTCCTGCAAAGTCAGGCAGAGCAAACATTGCAAGCCGCTGAAGGACGTATCGGCGACAATACTGGATTTTATCGTCAGGACGCTGTAGATGCATTGAACGATGCGCTCTCCGAAAGCCGCACAGCTGGTAGCGCGCCCACAGAAATGTGTGCCGCCTACCAACAACTCCTTGCAGCCTACTCTGACTTTCAGGAAAATGGGCAGGCAGAAGGAGGACTCATCACACCAAATGAAGAGATGGAAGACGTGACCGTCGAATACCTTGTTGAGCCACGCAATTTCAGCCGTAGCGACGCCTCAACAGCGCCGAATACACGATTTGGGCTTCTCGCTGAGCCATGGATTGTCACAGATAATATCATCAATCAGGACAACGGCACACATGGCGGTTTTGACAGCTTCGAAGGCGGCCGCGCCATTAGCATAGAGAAATGGAATGGCGGCGAACCTGCCATGATCAATGACAAGATCTATCAGACCACGAAAGCAGCCCTGCCTGCAGGCGACTACCATCTTCACATCTCTGTCACCTGTCGTGCAGGCCTCACAGGAAGTTCATGCCTGCTCCGCGTAGCCCGTGGCAATGAATTACCCAACAAAGGTGTCAACGAGAACGTACTTGCCACCTACGACATGGGCCGCACTGCCTACTCTGGCGAATACGATGTCTGCAACTTCCACCTTGACCAACCTGAGACACTCACCCTCGGATGGGTGCTCAACCTGCCTCAGAGCGAAGGTGGACATGCTTTACGCGTCACAGCCATACGCCTCATCGATGCCAATGGCAATGATGTCTCAGCCTCCTACCTCGGTAATTTTGAGAACATTCAGCGACGCGACCGTTCCTATATCCGTTTCGGTGTCCCTACAAACTGGCAGGTCGATGATTTCTCTATTCCCAATGGCAGCGATGGCACCAAACACGGCATAGACCGCTATCCTGGCTACGATTGCTTGATGCTAGGCGTGTGGGACGATTCCAACAACGCCACAGGCAACCTCGCCAATGCACGCATCTATCGACAGGTAAAACTGCCCGCAGGCCGCTATTATTTCTGCGCCGCCTACAACGCAATTTACAACCTAAGCGATGCCTACATCTTTGCGGCCACTGAACCTCTTACTGCTGCACAGACACCCGAACAGGCCATCGCCTACTATTCCCTCACCGGCACACCGGAGAGCGACGATTTATATGGTATTTCCTTTACGCTGGAACAAGAAACAGACTTATATCTTGGATGGAATGCAGACCTCACTACTGCTGCCGAGCAGGAGTTTCGTGCCAAAGTGGTCCGTCTGTTTCGCCAAAAAGATAATGATGTAGTTGATGGCATCAGAGCGGAAACCCTCAACCCCGCCCCTTTTTCTAAAGGCGAAGGGAGTGGTTACTGTTATGAGCTCAGCGGAAGAAGAATTAACTATTCTTCTCTCTTTGCACCTCACTCATCCCTCCCCAATGGTGTTTATATCGTTAACGGGAAAAAAATAATCATTAAATAATATAGGATTATGAAGAACTTAAAGCTATTGATGATTGTCCTCTTATGGATAGGTAGTATGACAATCGCTGTGGCACAACCTCATGCGGCAGGTTACGTGCGTCCTCATGATGAAATCGTTGTTCCAACCGAAGATGTCGCCGTCGAGACTGGTGACTACGAAGCCGATTGGGAAAATCTCAGCGCATGGGAGTGTCCCGAATGGTTCCGCGACGCCAAGTTCGGCATCTGGGCCCATTGGGATCCACAGTGCGAAGCCGAAGACGGCGACTGGTATGCACGCAGTATGTACGGCAGCGGCAACCAGAGAACAACCTTTTACAACTATTTCGGTCATTATCCGGACCACGATTGGGGGTACAAGGATTTCTGTCGCTATTGGACGGTCTCCCAATGGAATCCTGAGGCTTTGATTCAATTGTATGCCAGTGCTGGTGCCAAGTATTTCATGGCTATGGGACAGCACCACGACAACTACGACTGTTGGGACAGCCCCTATCAGGAATGGAACTCGATGAATATCGGCCCCAAACGTGACATCGTTGGGGAGTGGGCAGAGCAGTGCCGTAAGTACGGATTGAAGCTCGGTGTCTCAATGCATGGAGCACACGCATGGACTTTTTTTGAGGTAGGACGTAATGCAGACACTGGTGTGACGAAGGAAGAAGGCACCGGAAAATGGTGGGAAGGTTACGACCCGCAGGAACTCTATGCACAGAACCACACCCACAGTGCCAACTGGAGCGACTGGGGAACCATACACAACCAATGGGGATGGGGCGGCGGCGTGTGTCCACCCTCGAAGGCTTACATGCAGAAGTTCCAGAACCGCGTGCTGCAGTGCATCAATGCCTACAATCCGGACATGATCTATTTCGACGACACCGTGCTGCCTTTCTATGGCGCTTCGACGAACACCAACGATCAGTACAGTTTGAATATCCTTAAGCACTACTACAACCACAGTGCGGCACAGAACGGTGGTCAGCAGCAGGTGGTCGTTACAGGCAAGATTCTGGAAGACAAACACAAACAGGCCATGCTATGGGACGTGGAGCGCGGCATACCTGACCGCTGTCAGGAATTGCCATGGCAGACATGCACATGCATTGGAGGGTGGCACTACAGCAAGTATGAAGGCGACAACAATCAATATAAATCTGCCGAAACGGTTATCCGTATGCTCGTGGACATCGTCTCCAAAAATGGTAACCTCCTGCTCAGCATACCTGTCCGTGGAAACGGCACGATTGACAACAACGAGCGGCGCATCGTCAACGGCATCAAGGCATGGATGGACATCAACGGCCAGAGCATCTACGGCACACGACCGTGGAAGGTGTACGGCGAGGGACCGCTCTTCGACAGTGCTAACCCGCTCAACGCGCAGGGCTTCAACGAAGGTATCAACTACTCCGCCCAAGATGTCCGTTACGTCTGCCGCAACGATAGCGTATTCGCCACCATCATGCGCTGGCCCGAGCAATCCGTCTTCACCTTCAAGAGCCTTGGAAAGATGTCGCCCAGCTATTCAGGACAGGTGATGAGTGTTGAGCTCCTCGGATATGGCGATGTCGCGTTTGAACAGGGACTCGAAGGACTCGACGTCAGTCTGCCCTCCACACATCCAAACGAGATAGCTCCCGTCTTCGTCATTGCTTTCAATCCCGATGCCCCCAAGAGCCTTACCTTGCAGGAAGTCATCGACATCTATTCCCAAAAGGCCGATGAGTTCGCTGCCCAGGCCTCCAACAACACGGGCAAGCCCAATGCTGTCAAGGTATCAGCTTTCGCACAGCAGATCGATGGCGCACGCACTGCCCTCACCGGTTCCGATGAGGAGCAAGCAGCAGCCATCGCTGCCCTTCACAACGCCTACGATATCCTCAGACAGACTGGCTTCAATCCTGGTGGAACGCCTGACGAAGTGGGAATGACAGACATAACTTTGGAGTACCTCGTCGAAAAAAACAATTTCGCGGCCACAGATATGGGGTCGCGGTTCGGCAAGCCCGTCAATTGGACCGTCGAGAATTTTTCTATTCCTCAGCATGACAGCAGCCGAGGCACCAAGAACGGTATCGACAACTACCCTGGTCGCAACACCCTCATGATGGGCAAATGGAGCGGCGAGGACGGAACACCGGCCACTAATATGACCAACGCACGTATCTATCGCACCATTCACCTGCCGGCTGGACATTACTACTTTGGTGCCTCCTTCAATGCGCTCTACCAGCTTGGCACCTCTTATATCTACGTAGCTTCTGAGCCCTTAACCACATCCTCCATTTACAGTAAATCCATTGCCAAACTCCAGATGACGCGTTGTGCCACAGACGGCAAGTTCTACGGCATCACTTTCGACCTCCAGAATGAGCAGGATGTGGTGCTTGTCTTTCAGGCCAATATGCAGGGTGGCAATGCTAATCAGGAGTTCCGCGTAGATGAAGTGAAGCTCCTCTACAGCCCCAATGAGGGAAACACCACACAAACAGACATCACAAAGGAGAAGCTCGAAGAGGTGAACAAATTCTCGCGTGTCAGTGGACAATCTGCAACCAACCGATATGGCACACCACAATATTGGACCGTCGAGAACTATCTTATCCCTACGGGAGAAGGCACACGCAACGGACTCGACCGCTATCCAGGATACGACTGTCTGACGCTGGGCGTGTGGGGCGACCGACATAACAACACTCAAGGTAACCTCGCCGATGCTCGTATCTATCGCAAAGTGGAACTCGATGCCGGCCACTATTATTTCGGCGCTACCTACGAGGCCAACTACCAGCTTGCACAAGCCTATATCTTCGCCGCTTCCGAGACGCTTGCCACCAACGACATCCCTTCACACTCCCTTGCCTTCGATCCTATCGCCGATGCAGGCAAGGATAACACCACCTTTCGGGGCATCTACTTCGAGCTCGACAAACCGCAGGAACTATTACTAGGCTTTCAGGCCGACCTCTCTGCCGGAGCTGCCGAGCAGGAGTTCCGCGCCTCCAAGGTCAAGCTCATACGCTACGGCGCAACGGATGAAACAGGTCTCATTCCCGAACCCGCTCAAAAAAGCATCGGAAACGGGAGTGAAGACTGGTATGACATGAGTGGACGAAAGGTCACCAATCGCGCCCTCCACAAGGGACTCTATATCAACAATCGTAAAAAAGAAATCATACGATGAAACAAGTCCATGCCTTCGCTATCCTGCTCGCCGCAATGTCGGCCACGCTCTCCTCTCAAAATCCTTTCGGTCACGCCCTCGTGCCCGACATGATTGCTGATGCCAGTATAGAGCTCGTCGGCGACACCTTTTATTGCTATGCCACCACCGACGGCTATGGACGCGGTTTGGACACATCGGGGCCGCCCGTGGTGTGGAAGTCCACGGATTTCATGCACTGGAGCTTCGAAGGCGTCTGCTTCCCTTCTGCGGCGAAAGAGAAATTCTGGGCGCCGAGCAAGGCCGTAGAGCGCAACGGACGATGGTATCTCTATCCTACGGTAAACCATTTCATGCATGTGGCAGTGGCCGACCATCCCGACGGCCCTTTCCGTCTGGCTCGTGGATTGGACAAATTCGAACAACCGTTCACCCCTGCATCGACGCTGCTCCAGGGAGAGGACCGAGGGGGCATTGATGCCGAGGTGTTCATCGACGACGACGGACAAGCTTACGTGTTCTGGGGGCAGCGGCACGTGGCACGGCTGGCCGAGGATATGACTACGGTCAGTGACGTACAGACGTTGAAGACACGACGCAAGGAGTACAGCGAAGGCCCCATCTTCTTCAAGCGCAAAGGCATCTATTATTATCTTTATACCATCGGCGGCGACGAGAACTACGAATACTATTATATGATGAGCCGAACATCGCCACTCGGCCCGTACGAAATTCCAGCTCACGACCTTGTTTCCACGACTTCCGTCGAGCGCGGTGTCTTCGGCCCTGGCCACGGCTGTGTGTTTAACGTCGGCGACGACTATTACTTCGCCTTTTTAGAGTTCGGCAGAAGAAGCACCAACCGTCAGACTTACGTCAATCGGCTGGAGTTCAACGATGATGGAACCATACGACAGGTCCGCGTCTCTCTGGACGGCGTCGGTGCGCTGCGACAGCTGTCTGGACTTCAGGAGCTGAAGCCCGTTGCTGCAACGGCTTCCAGCATCAGGGAACCCATGAGGATTCCTCACAACAAGGACGAGCGTTGCCAGCGCACTGAGCATTTCGATGCCGCCTTTGCCATCGACGGTGCCAACGGCTCACGATGGATGAGCCACTCCTTCAACCCCTCCCCCGATAGCGAAGAGGGGGATGACCCGGCGTGCCCGACAGTTCTGCCATCGGGGGAAAAAAACACCACGAAGGCGAAACGAGAGAGGAGCCGAACCCCTTCATGGCTGATGATTGACTTGGGCTGCACCACCACAGTTGCACGTAGCGAGATCGCTTTTGTCCGCCCTACAGCGGGTCATGCCTATGTGCTCGAAGGCTCCGACAACGGGGTCAAGTGGAAGCGCTGCGGCGGTCATGCCGACATACAGGTTCGGTCGCCACACGTTGATGTCGTCAATAAGAAATACCGCTATCTGCGCGTCACCATCACCGAGGGCGTACAGGGCGTATGGGAATGGCGCGTACTTAGTGATCAACCTGCCGACCCTCGCATACTCCAGCCACAACCCTTCGTCGCCTGGGGTGAATGGCAGTCGTGGGGCGAGCAGAAGGACGGCACGTATCGGAACCCCGTGATTCCTGCTGACTACAGCGACCTCGACTGTATCCGCGTGGGCGACGACTACTATGCTATCAGTTCTACGATGCAGTTCTCGCCAGGCATGACCATTCTTCACTCACGCGATCTCGTCAACTGGGAGATAGCAGGCAACGCTGTTAGCGACCTCACACAGATCTCACCTGCACTCGGATGGCAACATATGGACCGTTACGGACGGGGCATCTGGGCTGGAACGCTACGTCATCACAACGGACGTTTCTACCTCTTCTTCGGTGCTCCCAACGAAGGCTATTTCATGACCTCTGCCGAGAAAGCCGAGGGACCGTGGGAACCACTGACGACACTGCTTGCCGAAGAGGGATGGGACGACTGCACCGCAATCTGGGACGAGAAGGGACGGGCATGGTTCGCTGGTACCTGTTTCCGCGACGGCTACAAGACATACCTCTTTCCGATGACTGACGATGCACGCAGCATTGACCGCGCCAGCGCACGACTCATCAACGAGGGCAATGGACGAGAGGCCAGCAAACTCATCCGTCATGATGGCTATTACTACCTTATATTCAGCGAACACCGCGACGGCATAGGACGTTACGTCTTAGCCAAGCGCGACCGCAAGATGACGGGAACGTTCAGCGAAGAACGACAACTGCTGCTACCCTGTCGCGAAGCCAATGAGCCCAATCAGGGAGGCATCGTCGAGGGGCCCGACGGCAGATGGTATTTCCTCACACATCACGGAACAGGAGACTGGAGCGGACGTATCGTCAGTCTGCTGCCCGTGACCTGGTATGACGCATGGCCCATGATGGGCGACACTCGTGGAGGAATGCCCGGGTCGATGGTATGGGAAACTACGATGGCCGCTCCCATCAACGAAGAACATCGGGTAAGTGAAAACATGGTGTTACAGCGTAGCGACGACTTCGACTACACCCAGTCATCGACCCTCGCACCGCAATGGCAATGGAACTATCAGCCGCGCCAAGAGATGTATTCACTCACCGAGCGGCCCGGATGGCTGCGACTCCACGCCTTCCTACCTTTGGAACACGACAAACTCTTGAAAGCGGGTAATACCTTGACACAACGCGCCTTCCGAACCCCCCGCAACGAAGTGACCATACGTATTGACATCAGCCACTTAGTGGACGGACAGCACGCCGGCCTATGCCATTTCGCAAGTCACTCAGGGTGTCTCGGCGTGGTGCGCAAAGAGGGACAAACCTATCTTGAGCTGCGCCATGACGACAACGTCGAAGTCAGTGCATCACCCATTGCCGCGTCTTGCCTTTGGCTACGCTCCACATGGGGCCTGCATGGCCATTCACAGTTCTCCTACAGCTTCGACGGAGATCACTTCACGCCCTTCGGCACCTACAACCTCTCCTGGGGATATTACCGAGGAGACCGCATCGGCATCTATTGCTACAACAACGAAAGCGACGACGGTTTCGTCGATATCGACTATCTGCACTACTCCTTCTAAAGAGACGAAATTATTATTGTCTTATTGGTGAAACATTTATCGTCTTCATTCTCTTTTTCGTCTCACTAGTGTCCTGGTAAAATTGGGACAAGTTAAATATTTTTCCGTGGAAATCCATAAAAAATAGACACTTTTCCACGAATTATCAAAACTTTTATAGACCTTTGCATCTGAAATAAAAAACTAAATCATTATGATGGTTGCTAGAGAAAAAGAAATAAGCACATTGCAAGGGCATTGCCATGAGCAATAGAGAGTAGAATAATAAACAGACAAACAGATAAATCGGATTTTATGAAATCAAAAACAAGAATTAATTTGACAAAACTATTCGCAAATATCCTTTTCATTAGTATTGTAATGCTCTCCATAACATCGTGCAACGGCGATGATGGAGATTGGGATGATATGAAATGGAAAATAGAGACTCCTTCCGTACGTAAGACTAATGGCATAATTGAGGTTTCAGAAAATGGAGGTACCTACATTTTTGTATGCCGGAACTATTCTTCTTTTTGGTTTTCCAATGTTTCCGAAGACGGAATTGAAGTCCTTCCTCCATATATGGATGCTGACTACCCTATTGTTTTCAGCGAGAACTTCCGCGCTGAGATACACGGCAACCGAATGACTGTCATTTTCAACGCCAATAAGACTTCTCAGACCAGGCAATTCACCATAGGCGTAACCGCCGGGGACATATTCGACACGTTTAAGTTCAAGCAATTGGGGCAATAAGGAGATCTGAATTCAGCGCCCTCAGCGTTGAAAATTAATGTATGCTTGTTGCCCCATTGGGGCGCTGGGCCAAATAGTATATCATTGCCTTTGTAAGACTTTTGTAACCCCCTAAAGGCTTGATTATCACAAAAACTGGAAAAACACCAGCTGAAGAGGTGGCACTTTGTGCCTTGATGCTAAATTGTCAAGAGACTGCCTGAAAGCCAGCTTTCGCAGATCTCTTTACAACTTATCATCATTCATCCTGAATCACCTCTTCATCTGGCAAAAACACCGTTCCGCTACGCTCCACTGAAAAAAGGCTGCGCGAAGTAGCGTTAACTGCCTGCATTCCCTTAGTTTTTTTAGCGAAGCGGTGTTTTTGCCACGCTGATGGCAGAGTTTCGGAACGAAACCGTGGTATGCTTGACTGCTTTGCGAAAGCTTGCTTTCAGGCAACAGCAGGCAGGCATACCACGTAAGGTCATAGACCTCTGACATCAGCAGTGGTGTTTTTCTTGTTTTTGTAAGATTTGATAGATTTGGACAGATTTGAATGATTTCTCGCCGCAGGCGACTACAACCCGTAGCAAGCCATGGGAGTGCCACTGAGTGGCAGAAATCTTACAAATCTATTCAAATCATACAAATATGATCTAATCTAACATGAGTATCTTTAGCGTCACGTTCAGCATTTTATCTTTCAACGCAGAGGCGCCGAGGCGCAGAGGCTCTGGAGATAAGAAGAGGACGCGAAGGCATAGCCATTGACGCTCTCGCGTGAGGACGCAGGGGCGCACGAACGGCGCAAGCGCCAGGCTTCGTGCTCTCCAGAGCTCGCAGAGAATTTCCCAGCCGGATGGCCTCTTCCCCTCCGTCGCCAGAGGAGTTCTGGCTCCCCTCATCGGGCACGGATGGCCCAAGGGCAATCCTCTAAAGGCCCTCTTCGCCCCCTAATCACAGCCTCGCGAAGCGCTGTGATTATCCGCGAACTCACCGAAGGTCAGCTGCAATGAACTCCAAAACCTCAAAAAACTTCGCGCCTCGGCGCCTCTGCGTTGAAAATTAATAAATGCTTGTTGCCCCATTGGGGCGCTGGGCCAAATAGTATATCATTGCCTTTGTAAGACTTTTGTAACCCTCTAAAGGCTTGATTATCACAAAAACAGGAAAAACACCAGCTGAAGAGGTGGCACTTTGTGCCTTGATGCTAAATTGTCATGAGACTGCCTGAAAGCCAGCTTTCGCAGATCTCTTTACAACTTATCATCATTCATTCTGAATCACCTCTTCATCTGGCAAAAACACCGTTCCGCTACGCTCCACTGAAAAAAGGCTGCGCGAAGTAGCGTTAACTGCCTGCATTCCCTTAGTTTTTTTAGCGAAGCGGTGTTTTTGCCGATGGGATGTCTGAAGTTCTTGACCTTGGTCTGGAACTGGTTGACAGGCTGATGTGGATGTGAAAACTCGTTTTCAAACGGACACAGCTGACTGCCAACCCAATCAGGTGTCGAAGACAACAGATTCAGATATCCCAGAGGTGTTTTTCTTGTTTTTGTAAGATTTGATAGATTTGGACAGATTTGAATGATTTCTCGCCGCAGGCGACTCTAACCCGTAGCAATCCATGGGAGTGCCACTGCGTGGCAGAAATCCCACGTTCGGCTGAGCTCTCGATGTCAGCGCAAAGTTGCGCCCACATCTTTCACCCATGCCGATTCCCTGTTTCTTATGGCTCGGGTGAGGCCGTTAAGGTTAAGGTTAAGGTTATCGTTAAGGTCAAGGTTAAGGTTCTAACTCCCCACTTCGCGCAGCCATTCGAGCGAAGCGAGGCCCTCTCCCTAACAGGGGAGAGCGGGGAGAGAGGCCCTTAATTCTTAACTCTTAATTCTTAACTACTACTGATAATTAGTGTGGTTTGACCATTTTTTTTTCTTCATTGACGAGAATGCGCGCTTATGTGCAATATAATAGCAGTACATTTGCAGCCGAAATAAAACACATTTGTTTCAGTACTTTACAACCCACGACAAAATAACATTTAACACAAAAAAACGCATGAAAAGAAAACTACTTTTCGCGGCGATTATGATCGCCAGTGCATTGGGCGCAAACCTTTATGCACAAATCTCTGCTGACAAGGTGTATACCATTGCCAACAACAACGATGCCAATATGTTTATGCAGGACAATGGCAACCAAAGAGTAGCATTAGGCAGCAAGAACGACAAATCGTATTGGAAATTTGTTCCAACGGGTAATGCCGATTGCTATTACATCCAAAACGCCGTCACGGGTAAATATATCCAAGGCTATACCGCAACCGAGCAGGAAGTGGCCACAGGCGACACTGGCGTAGAGTATTATGTGAAGGCCGATGCCAGTGGTAGTCTTACTGGCAAGTTCCGTTTTGCCGTGACAAGTCTTGAGAAACATGATTTCTCCGATGGTACTTTAGGTCTTAATTGGAAGAACAACAATACGGTTCAGAGCTTCGCATCGGTGGCAGGTGGCAATCCCCGTTCCGCTTGGATTGTCACTGAAGTAACGATGACATTTCTTCCTGGCAAAACATATACCATTGCCAACAACAACGATGCCAATATGTTTATGCAGGACAATGGCGGCCAAAGCGTAGCATTAGGCAGCAAGAACGACAATTCGTATTGGAAATTTGTTCCAACGGATAATGCCGATTGCTATTACATCCAAAACGCCGTCACGGGTAAATATATCCAAGGCTATACCGCAACCGAGCAGGAAGTGGCCACTGGCGATACAGGTGTAGAGTATTATGTGAAGGCCGATGCCAGTGGCAGTCTTACTGGCAAGTTCCGTTTTGCCGTGACAAGTCTTGAGAAACATGATTTCTCCGATGGTACTTTAGGTCTTAATTGGAAGAACAACAATACGGTTCAGAGCTTCGCATCGGTAGCCGGTGGCAATCCCCGTTCCGCTTGGACTGTAACCGAGGCCGCTATGCCCGAGGAGCCGGAGGTTTTCACTTTCGATACCAACAAGAAATATTCCATTGTCAACTTTCAGGACAACGCCTATTTCATGAAGGACGGGCGCACGGGATGTGTGCTCGTGGAGACAGGCCTTACCTCCAACGCCCTATGGCAGTTCGAAGCCTCGGGCACCGACAACTGCTACTACGTCCGTAACGCCCTCACCGGCAAGTACATGCAAAGCACGAAGACGAACGAGGATCCTGTGCTCACCGCCGATACGCGCCTGGAGATAATGGTCGTCAACGACCTCGCCAAGGGTCTCGACGTATTTGGCTTCGCCTCCACCGACCAGGACGACCTCTCCTTCAAGGACGACAAAACCTTTGGTGCCAACTGGAATGCCGGTGGCTATGCCCAAGGCTATGCCGTGACGCTCGGCGGGCGTGACCGCTCTTTCTGGAAAGTAGCAGAGGTCCCGACCGTAGATTTCGCTGACGACGTGGACAACACGACCGCCATCACTGACGCTGCAGGCAATGGCAAGAATGCGGTGGTCACACGTTCGATGGCCAAAGATATGTGGAACACCCTCGTAGTGCCTCACGCCATGAACGCTCAAGCCATTACCCGCAACTTCGGTGACGGAGCAAAAGTGGCTGAGCTGACTGATCAGAGCAATGGAAACCTCACATTCTCCACTGTCGATGCCATAGAAGCAGGAAAACCTTACCTGGTGAAGCCTACAATCGATGTGGTGGCCATCATCACGATGAACACCACCGTTGCGAGCGGCCTTACGACGTCTGGCGAAGGTGACTATCAGTTCGTAGGCATTTATGAGCCTACCGTCATCGACACCGACGATTACTTCATGGCTGCCTATAACACGCTCATGAAGAACGGTGCCGGAGGACAGATGAAAGCCTTCAGGGCGTATTTCCAGGCCACCTCAAGCCAGGTTAAGGCACTGGTGGGCTTCAGCGTAGATGAAACAGAAACGGGCATCATCGCCCCCGACGGCACCGTCTACGAAGATACGCGCATTTTCAACCTTGCCGGTCAGCAAGTGAATATGAACAACACACGCAAGGGTATTTACATCATCAACG
>JAEEGG010003688.1_pt1 | contig 38007 bp, 31 predicted proteins | sample 9134161 | NCBI WGS metagenome assembly JAEEGG01 (sample SAMN16246543, study PRJNA631951) | gut metagenome | biome: gut microbiome; feature: rumen; material: CR-attached | host: Bos | place: Iran: Karaj | collected 2018-10
GTCACAACGGCATTCTTCACCGTCTGTGCATCGGCACCTGGGTAGCTACCCATCACCACGATGTTAGGCGGTGCAATATTCGGATACTGCTCGATAGGAAGCGAGACCAGTCCGATAAAACCCAGCAGCACGATGAGGATAGATATCACCGTCGACAGCACTGGGCGTTTAATAAAATTCGTAAAAGTCATTATTTCTTAACTCTTAATTCTTAACTCTTAATTACTTCATAGCTCCTACGATGTCGCCAGATGTCATAGCCTTAGCCTGCTCGTCGATCTTCTGCTGGTAGCGCTCTGGAGTAATGGGCACAATCTCCATACCATCGCTCAGCTTGGTGATACCGTTGGTCACGTACTTGTCGCCAGTCTTCAGTCCGCCAGTCACGATGTAGTTCATACCATCGTTCTGTGGAGCCACCTGAATCTCGCTGTACTTCACCTTGTTGTCGCTGCCTACCAGATAAACAAACTTCTTGTTCTGTACCTCTGATACAGCACCCTGTGGGATGATGATAGCCGACGAACTGGTGTGAGGGATAATGATAGAGCCCGAACCACCGCTCTTCAGTACGCGCTGTGGGTTCTGGAACAGTGCGATCATCTGCACACTACCTGTAGCAGCGTCGATCACACCACTCATCTTTGTCACAGTACCGTCGAGATCGTACATTGTACCATCGGCAAGCTTCAGCTTAACTGGTGGGAACTTAGCCACAGCAGCAGCCTGACCGCCTGCATCCTTGCTCATCTCGAGTGCGTCCTTCTCTGTTACTGAGAAGTAAACCTCCATAGACGAATTGTTAGATACGGTTGTCAGCACGTTGCCTGTGCTTACTAGTGCACCTACCTTATAAGGCAGAGTACCTACCACGCCAGCAGCAGGGCTCTTCACGTAGCAGTAGCTCAGCATCTCCTTGGCTGATGACAGAGAAGCCTCTGCCTGAGCCAGTCCAGCCTTAGCCTGCTCGTACTGATTGGTAGCGCTCTGCAGTTCAAAGTCACCAATCACACCGTTATCGTGCAGTTTCTTCGAATTTTCATAACTCAACTTTGCAGTATTAACACTAGCCTGAGCTGTATTAACGCTGGCCTGAGCCTGACGCACCTGAGCCTGATAGGTTACATTGTCGATTACGAACAATACCTGTCCGGCGCTTACTGTCTGACCTTCCTTCACATTGATCTGTGTGATAAATCCTGCTACTTTAGGACTGATCTGCACATCCTGCACACCCTTGATAGTTGCAGGATAAGTGGTCTGAGTTTCAGAACTCTGAGTACCAACTGCAGTAACAGGATACTCGTTGTCGCCAAACTGAGGGCGACCACCGCCGCCACCGCACGATGCCAGGATCAGCGATGCAGCAGCCATTACCAAAAACTTACTTTTCATCATACTAACTATTTGTATCTAATTTAATCTCAAAAAAATAAACGCAACCCGAAAACTTTCAGCATTACGCAGGGTTTTCGGGCTGCAAAGTTACTAAAAATATATCTTGAGATATATCCTCTGCAATGAAATTTAACAAAGTTTATTGCCTATAACTTTAGCAACTAACTTTTTAACATTTAGAGAGGGAATACAAGGCCAACGCTCAGTGTGCTCTTGCCATCGTACTGAGTCTTGTAGTTGTACTCTGCCTTGAATGTTACACTCGAAGTCAGGGGTACTTCTACACCTGCACCGATGTTCAATCCCATCTTAGAGTCGCTGGCATCACCGCTCCAACCAAGTACATTCAGACCAGCCAAAGGATAGATTGTTACGCTGCTATTAGCCAGGTGGAACAGATACTCTACATTTACATTACCATTCCAAGCGCTTACACCATCCTTAGCAAAGAAATAGTTGAACTCGGCCACACCACGTACGTTCTGAGCAAACTCATAACCATAATTAGCACCGATACCAACATTGTTTGGCGAATCAATCATGTAATCGAAGTGAACACTTGCAGTTGATTTACCTACCTGTGCGAAAGATGCTACACTGAACATCATTGCGCAAACTACCATTAAGATCTTTTTCATAACAGTTGTTTTTTAAGAAATTAATTAATAATACAAATACTCTATAGTTTGATATAGATTTTCTTTCTGTACAGTACATAGCCGATTGCGAAATTCAGCAGTACAAAGTAGATGGCGTATGCCAGCGACGCCCACTTGAGTGCAGGGATAACAGCGTGGATACCATTATACACCACCTCCGACACGCCAATATTTCCTAACAAAATAGCCAGCAACTCGCTCGACACATATAGCGCCAATGCATTTACGCCAAACACATGAAAGAATGTGGTCCAGCCGCTCTTCTTCTGTATGTCGATCACATACATCAGCACAGCCTGCAACAGCGATGCCAGTCCGCAAGTCATCATCACATAGCTGGGACTCCATATACGCTTGTTAAGCGGCAGTCCGTAACTGAGCAGATAGCCGCCTATCACGCAGATGGTACCAACCACAAACAGGGCTATCACCTTCTGCTCAACCGTCTCGCGCTTCTTAATCAGCATACCGCAATAGAATCCTAGCAACACATGTGCCACACTCGATATTGTTCCCATCAGTCCCTCTGGGTCTACGGGACTCTTGTGGTATATATGGTCGTAACCAAACAGGTTCAGATCTACCTGTGCCAGCACGTTCACGCTGGCATCCTCGGCATATCCGTTGCCCAGTATCAGTATTGCTGTATATATCACCAGCAGTCCTATTATAACTGGCACTGTGTACTTATGATTACAGAACAGCGCAAACAGCGACACTATACCATAACACAGCGCAATACGCTGCATCACAGCCCAAATGCGCAGATGGCCGAAGCACAACAGATCGCCCTCGATAGCGTGATCGAACCAGTTGATAAACAGTCCGATGGCAAAGAGCAGCACCGTGCGCTTCACTATTCGGCGAATTACCAGTGGTGTGGGCTTAAACTCGCTCTTTACCAGCGACAGATAGCACGAGATACCCATGATGAACAGGAAGAATGGGAAAACCAGATCACAGGGCGTCATGCCGTTCCACTTAGAGTGTCCCAGCATCTCAAAACTCTCGCCCCAACCGTTGTTTACCAATATCATGCCTGCCACGGTGATACCTCGCAGGATGTCGAGCGACAATAGACGTTGACTGTTACTTGCCATTAAACATTAAAGATTAAACATTAATGATTATTTTATCATCTCCATTACTTCTTTAGCTACATCTACGGGGCTGCCTTCTGGGGCGGCTGAGTATGGAGTCTGGTCGAGAGTCCAGGGCTCCTCGATTGCATAGTAGTCCAGCTTAACCTCCTGTGGCAGAGCCATTGCAAACAGCTCGGCAGCAGTCTTGGTAGCATTCGGGCCACCACCCAATAGTTCTGGTTGTGGTGCGGTCTGGGCCTTCATCTGTGCAGCCAGAGCGTCAAAGTACGCCTTCCAGCGCACATAGTAGAAGTCCTTCAGCAGTCCCTGCCACTCCTTGTGGGCATAGTCGCGCAGACCACCTGTATCAGCGCAATAGCGGTTACCCCATGTGGTTATCTGTACGCGCGCGTTCCACTCATAAAGCTTTTTCTCATCGGCGGTATTACCGGCATTAACAGCGTCCTGGGTCCAGTGGCCTACACGGAACTCCGAGCGAGTGCCCAGCAACTTGTCCTGCATCAGCAACATGTTCAGGAATCGCTCCGCATCCTTGTCAAACTGCTTGCGACTGAAAGCCTTATAGTCAGCGATAGTCTTCTGATACTGTATGCGTGCCTGATCGGCGAGTGCCTGTCGAGTGATATCCACCAGATCGTATTCGAAATTGTTGTTGCCACGATACTTCTCAGCCACGCTGTTCATCAGTTTGGCAGCCTTCCTGGTATCAGCAGGATCGTAGTAGTTCTTCATCTTCGACCAGCTCGATGCCTGGAAATTGTTCAGTGTAGGTCTGCCGCAGAATATGCTCTCGTGAGGGCCCTGCTGGTTGTTTCCTGCCGGACAGTTATAGATGCTCTGTGCAAGAATCATCCAAGCCTTCTCAATAGTCTTATCCTCTACTCCATAGCGCGCCTTCACATAGTTCTTAACCCAAGCCTCTTTGCTGAACTTCTCGGCACGCCAGGGCAGCTCGCTCATCAGCTCGAACATCACAGGATTGTTCTCGCTTCCTTCCATCGTGAAGCCTATGCCCTTGCAGTTCTTCTTGCCAGAGTAGAAGTTATCCAGGAGTTGGTCCATACGTCCGTGTAGACCTACGTTGGCTCCGAAGTTCTCCAACAGACAGAACAGCCACTCGTGCTGTTTGTAACCCTGTTCGCGCTTCCAGATGCTGGGGATACCGAACATGGGGCGACACTCAGAGAACAGGTCGAGCACCAAAAGATCGCCCGTCTTCATACCGTCCACCATTGCCTCGCGTGGATTCTCTGTCCATCCCTGTATCACCCACACAGCCTTAGGATTCACACGTTTCATAGCCTGCATCATAGCCTGGCCGGCCTTGGCATAATCTATATTCGGGTCGTCGTTACTCTCGTGGAATGGGTCCATCGAGTAGTAGTCGGCCTTGCCGAAAAGCTTTGTCAACTCATTATAATATAATGTAGCGATCTCGCCGAATCGCTCATCTGTAGGCAACAGATTGGCAGGACGCTGGAATCCATTCCACAGTCCTGCATCAGCCACGTTCAGTCCTAGTCGCTGCTTGGCGTCGTGAGGCACCATTCCGCAGTATCCGGGCAGCACGGGGTGCATACCCAGCTGCTTCATACGTGCCAGTATCTGCTTCTGCAGTTTCTCCTGTCGGGTGTACCACGATGTGGGCAGCGGACCGCCCCAGCCCTCCAGGTTGTTCATCTCCCACCAAGCCAGGAATGCAGGTCCGGCTATAAACTCGCCCACCTCTTTCTCTGTGTATCCCAGCTTCAGCAGCATATTGCGCCACACACACTCCTCGCCAACGATAGCCAGCGGAAGGTTTATACCGTGCAGCGCCATCCAGTCGATCTCCTTCTCCCAGCGCTTCCAGTCCCAGAATGCCATCGAGTAGCTGAATGTGCAGTAGTTAAAGTCGTATCGCAATGTGAGATCAGTCTCGTGACGTTCTTTCTTGGTCACCTTTGGTAGTGCAGCAGGCAGCTTTGCCTGCATCTGATTCCACGAGAGGTGCACACCAGCGTAGTACTTCAGATACCAGTTCAGTCCCGATGCGATGTTCACCCATGAGTTTCCGCGGATAACCACCTTCTGCCCCTGCTGGTCAAGCTCAAAAAAGTCCATGTCGCTCTTTACCAACTGAGTCTTAAACTTGGCCGAAGCCCCCTTGTCGATACGATCAATCAGTTCGTCCACTGGATTGGCGAACGCCTGCATTGATAGCAGAATTCCTATAATAGTTAGTAGTTTTCTCATAATTATATCAGTTTCATTTCCTTTGCTTTTTCCATCAGTAGTGCCATCAGTGGTTCACGTTCATTCTCCACCTTATTATCCAGCACAGCATCCTTCAGATACTGCTTCAGAGTGCCCACCTCGCGACTTGGCGTCAGGTGGAACATCTCCATTATCTCGTTACCATCGATAACCGGCTGTAGCAGGCGTACGTAGTCCTTCTCTTTCAGATCCGTCAGTTTTTCGCGCACCATACGGAAGTTCTCCAGGAACATTTTTTTCCTCACCTCGTTTTTCGATGTGATATCAGCCTCACACAGCGTCATCAGGTCCTCAATGTCCTCGCCGGCATCGTTCAGCAGTCGGCGCACAGCCGAGTCAGTCACAATATCATCGGCTATGACTATCGGGCGCATATGCATCTCAACCAGTTTCTGCACATACTTCATCTTCATATCCATCGGCAGCATCAGTCGGCGGAATATCTGCGGCACCATTTTCGCACCTATCAGGTTGTGGTTATGAAATGTCCATCCGATAGCCCCGTCCCATCGCTTCGACTTGGTCTTACCCACGTCGTGCAGTATCGCTGCCCAGCGCAGCCACAGGTTGTCTGAGTGCAAGCACACATTCTCCAGCACCTCCAGCGTGTGATAGAAGTTATTCTTATGCGCGCGTCCGTTCTTCTGTTCTACTATATCAAGTACTGACAGCTCTGGCAGTATTATCTGCAACAGTCCGCAGCGCTGTAGCAGTTCCAGTCCTATGCTCGGGTGCTTGGCAAGTATTATCTTGTTCAGTTCGTCCTTTATGCGCTCGCCGCTAACAATCTTTATTCTGTCAGCCATACGCTCCAGCGCCAGATATGTCTCGTCCTCTATCTGGAAGTTCAGCTGTGTAGCAAAGCGCACACAGCGCATCATTCGTAGCGGATCGTCGCTGAATGTTATTCCTGGCTCCAGCGGTGTGGCTATTATGCCGTCCTCCAGATCAGCCAGTCCGTTGAACGGATCTACCAGTTCGCCGAAACGGTCCTTGTTCAGACATATAGCCATAGCGTTGATAGTAAAGTCGCGGCGATTCTGGTCGTCCTCCAACGTACCATCTTCAACGATAGGCTTGCGCGAATCGTGACTATAGCTCTCTTTCCGGGCACCTACAAATTCCACCTCGTACTCCACACCTTTCTGGCGGAATTTCACCTGTGCCGTACCAAAGTTCTTAAATACAGATAGGTGAGCCTTCTTTCCCACCATGCGCTTCAGCTCTTCGGCCACCTTGATACCGCTGCCAACCACAACCACATCAATATCGTTAGAGGGGCGCTCCAGGAATATATCCCTGACGTATCCTCCAACCACATAGCACTCCAGGCCCAAATGGTCTGCAGCTTCGCTTATCTGGTGGAATATTTCCTGATTTAATATCTCTGCTAACTCTTCGTCGCTATATAGTTTCATCATCAATAAATCTCTTACAGGGTGCAAAGATAGACAAATTCTTTCAATCTACCAACTATTTAAGCATTAATATACATTTTTACGACTTTTTCTTTCAATCTTTCATTCTTTCATTCTTTCATCGCGCCAAAAACACGCCTAAACAAGGCCAATAATAATATTAATATTATTATTGATTATTTTTTGCCTTAAAATCTAGCAGTGAAAGATTGAAAGAATGAAAGACTTTCGCCGCTTTTTGCTCTAGCCGAACTAGATTGTCAATCTACCCGGAGTAGATCGCTCGTCTACCCGGAGTAGAGTGGACTGTACACTAATGCATCATCGAGTATTTATGCATATTCTTCTCTATTTCGGGATATAGAGGGTCTAGTTGTACTGATGGATTCGCTAAGGAGTAACCCAGGAAGTTGGCGATGAAGCGGCTGGCGCTGTCGGCAGGGACTGAGCCCAGATTGGCCGACTCGCGATAGTAGGCTTCCATCTGAGGATTAGAGGGTGGTTGTAACAATGGTTTCCAACCGTAGAAGGCCAGACAAACCAACATCATAGCAGCTATAATTAGTATCGTTTTCTTCATATATTGTTAGTAACCATTTATGGTTGATGGTGCAAAGTTATGACTTTTTTTGAAATAACCTTAGGTTTTTGCGATTTTTTTTGTACTTTTGCCCGCAAAAGTTATAATTCAGACATACAAATGGAACCAATTAACGACTTTTTCTCGCTGTTGAGCTCATTCTTGTGGGGATGGCCGATGATGATATTATTGTTGGGAACGCATGTGTTTCTGACATTCCGTCTACGCATACCACAACGAAAACTATTTACGGGTATAAAGCTAAGCATAAAAAAGGACGCAAAAGCCGAGGGCGACGTGAGTCAGTTTGGCGCTTTGGCTACCGCGCTGGCTGCCACCATAGGTACAGGAAACATTGTAGGCGTGGCTACGGCTGTGGCACTAGGCGGCCCTGGCGCAGTCATGTGGTGCTGGCTTACGGGCATATTCGGCATGTCGACCAAGTATGCCGAGGGACTGCTGGCGGTGAAGTATCGTGTAAAGACAGCCGACGGCAGGATGCTGGGCGGACCGATGTATGCACTGGAGCGCGGACTGGGTATGAAGTGGCTGGCTATACTGTTTGCCATATTCACAGCACTTGCATCATTCGGCATAGGCTGTACGGTGCAGGCCAACTCGATAGCACTACTGGCGAACGAAACGTTCGGCGTGCCCACCTGGATAGTAGGTATACTGATATGCCTGCTCACAGCATTGGTGATACTGGGCGGAGTGAAGGCGATAGCCAAGGTGTGCACCATATTGGTGCCGTTTATGGCCGTGCTATACGTGATCGGATGCGTGGCTATACTGTGCTTTAATTATAATTATGTGTGGCCGGCTGTGCAACTGATAGTCGACTCGGCATTCAATCCTGCAGCAGCGGGCAGCGGACTGGTTGGAGCCACGGTGATGATAGCTGCACGATATGGTATAGCCCGCGGACTGTTCAGCAACGAGAGCGGACTGGGCAGCGCTCCTATTGTGGCTGCTGCGGCACAGACTCGCAATCCGGTGCGACAGGCGCTGGTGAGCAGCACGGGCACATTCTGGGACACGGTCATTATCTGCGCGCTTACAGGACTGGTGCTGGTTAGCAGCATTCTGGCCTATCCCGACATAACATTCGACGACGGTGCTGCGCTGACCAAGGTAGCATTCTCTAAAATCCCCTACATAGGCGCCCCGCTGCTGTCGTTCGGCATACTGACGTTTGCATTCAGCACCATCATTGGATGGAGCTACTACGGTGAGAGTGCGGTTAACTATCTGGAGGGGCGGAAAACCAACCGATTCTATCGCATTCTGTTCATTGTGGCACTATTCTTCGGTTCCATCATCAATCTTGACATAATATGGAACATAGCCGACTGTATGAACGCTCTGATGGCGATCCCAAACTTAGTGGCTCTGATACTGCTGAGCGGTGTAGCTGCACGCGAAACGAAGAAGTATCTATGGGAAGGCAGACTAGACGATGAGATGGAGGAGATTGAACATTAAACATTGAACATTGAATATTGAATTAAACTAACTAATATATTATCAGAATTATGAAAAAGAACTTGGTGATTTGGGCCGTGGCATTGATAGCGGCTGTAGGTGTGACAACTACGTCGTGCGGTAGCAAGACTCAAAAGGAGGAGAGCAAGGCAGGACAGGTAAACAATTTCCGCATTAAGCGCGGTACTAACATCAGCCACTGGCTGAGTCAGAGCGAGCAGCGTGGCGAGGCCCGCCGCCTGCACATACAGGAGGACGACTTTGCCCGCCTGGAGGAGCTGGGATTCGACTTTGTACGCATCCCCATCGACGAGGTACAGTTTTGGGATGAGCAGGGAAAACAGTTGCCCGAGGCTTGGAGACTGCTTAACAACGCTCTGGACTGGGCACAGAAGCACCATCTGCGTGCCATCGTAGACCTGCACATCATCCGCGCACACTACTTTAACGCAGTAAACGAGGACGACAAGGCTGCCAACACTCTGTTTACATCAGAGGAGGCACAGCAGGGTCTGCTGAACCTGTGGAGTCAGCTATCGACAGTACTGAAGGACCGCAGCTGCGACTCGGTGGCTTATGAGTTTATGAATGAGCCTGTAGCTCCTGAGCACGAGCAGTGGAACCAACTGGTGGCCAAGGTACACAAGGCTCTGCGCCAGCTTGAACCCCAGCGCACACTGGTTATCGGCAGCAACCTGTGGCAGGGACACCAGACTATGAAATATCTGAAGGTGCCCGAGGGCGACAAGAACATCATCTTGAGTTTCCACTACTACAACCCGATGATCCTGACCCACTACGGCGCTTGGTGGACACCACTGGGCAAGTATAAGGGCAAGGTGAACTATCCCGGTGTGCTGGTATCGAAGGAGGACTACGACGCTGCTCCTGCAGAGATCAAGGCCGAACTGAAGCCCTACACCGAAGAGATTTGGGACATCAGCAAGATTCGCGAGCAGTTTAAGGACGCTATCCAGGCTGCACAGAAGTACGACCTGCAGCTGTTCTGCGGCGAGTGGGGTGTTTACGAGCCCGTCGACCGCGAACTGGCCTACAACTGGACACGCGATATGCTGACCGTATTCGACGAGTTTAACATCGCCTGGACCACATGGTGCTACGATGCCGACTTCGGATTCTGGGATCAGCAGCGCCACACTTATAAGGACCGTCCACTGGTTGAACTGCTGATGAGCGGAAAGAAACTTGGAGAGGAGTAGAACATTGAAGATTGAACATTGAACATTGAAGATTGAACATTGAAGAAGATTATTTGGGCCGTGTTGACGGCAATCATATTAACAGCTTGCGGCGAGAGTAGTACCCGAAAGGAGATTGCTCGCCGCAAGGCTGCTCTTGCAGAGAAACAGCAAACAGAGTTGAAGAAGGCGCAAGACGAACTGTGGAAGACCGACAGTCTGCTGCAGATAGCCGAAAAGGAGCTGGCCGCGATGACACCCGAGGTAGAGGCACACAAGAAAGCCCTGAAGGCCACGCCCGAAGAGCTTACAGCTCTGACACAGCTACGGGTGCGCCGCGACTCTATCCGCACACAGTACGAGGCACTGGGACTGAAAATCAGATACATCCATAAGAAAATTAAAGAGGTGGAAAAGTGAAAAAGTGAAAAAAAGTAGCTATTCGCTATCCGCCTTTCGCTAAAATTTAGTACCTTTGCAGCCGATATGACTCAATTTGAAAAGACAAACGCTCAGTTTGAGCAGGCTCTTGCTGAGTGCAGAGCGCTGTTTGAGAAGAAGCTTCATGACTATAAAGCCTCTTGGCGCATTCTGCGTCCAGCATCACTCACCGATCAGTTGTTTATCAAGGCCAAGCGCATACGTTCGCTGGAGATCAAGAAGGAATCTCTGGTGGGCGAAGGCATTCGTCCGGAGTTCGTGGCACTTATCAACTACGGTATAGTAGGACTGATACAGCTGGCTAAGGGTTTTGCCGACACCGTAGACATCACCAACGACGAGGCCATGGCTCTGTATGACGAGCACGCCCGCGAGGCACTGGAGCTGATGAAGCGCAAGAACCACGACTACGACGAGGCGTGGCGCGGGATGAGGGTTAGCAGCTATACCGACCTGATCCTGACTAAGATAGAGCGAATAAAGGAGATCGAGAACTTGCAAGGCGAGACACTCGTGAGCGAGGGCATCGATGCCAACTATATGGACATAATAAATTACGCGGTCTTTGGAGTAATTAAATTAACTGAGGAGAACGACGACGCAACAGCATGAAGAAAGCTGCCGTTAACATCTGCCGAATAGTGCTGGCTCTGACATTTATCTTTTCAGGATTTGTCAAGGCCGTAGATCCACTAGGCACTCAGTACAAGATGCACGACTATCTGGTGGCGATGGGACTGGGCCGACTGGTGCCCGACTTCACCACGCTGGCATTCTCGGTACTGCTGGCAGCCACAGAGTTTTTCCTGGGCATCTGTCTGCTGTTTGCCATCCGTCGCCGCATAGTGTCGAAACTGGTGCTGGCCATCATGGCGGTGATGACGCCGCTCACACTATGGCTTGCTATTGCCAACCCCATCAGCGACTGCGGATGCTTTGGCGATGCACTGGTGCTGACCAACTGGCAGACTCTGTGGAAGAACGTCGTACTGCTCTGCGCAGCCATCGTGGTGTGGAAGTGGCCTCTGGAACAGCCCCGACTGATCAGTCAAGCTAACCAGTGGATTGTGATGAACTACTCGCTAGTGTTCATTCTGCTGTTCATATCGGCCAAGAGTCTGTACACCCTACCCCAGTTCGATTTCCGTCCCTATCACATCGGAGCCGATATCCGCGAGGGGTGGAACAAGATGATGGAAGGCGAAGATTCGCCATACGCCGAGCTGTTTATAGAGCAGGCTGAGGATGGCGAAGACCTGACCGAGCAGATACTGAACGACGAGGGTTACACCTTCCTGCTAATAGCGCCCCATCTGGAACAGGCCGACGACTCGCGTCTGGACGAGATAAACCAGATGTACGAGTATGCGCTCGACAACGGATACCCATTCTACTGTCTGACAGCAAGCGGCGAGAAGGCGATGGAGAACTGGCGCGACCTGACAGGAGCCGAATATCCGTTCTGCCAGACCGACGACATCACGCTTAAGACCATCATACGCAGCAATCCAGGACTAGTGCTGATGAAGGATGGCAAGGTGATACGCAAGTGGAGCCACAACGACCTGCCCGAGGAGGAAGAGCTGACCAAGAAACTGGAGGACAGCGAGCTGGGCCAACTGCCCACCGAGACTGTGACCACCAAGATGCTCTGGGTAATCACATGGTTTGTGCTGCCACTGTTGCTCCTCACAATCGCCGACCGACTTTGGGCTTGGACCAAGTGGGTGAGACGAGAGAAGAGAATTGAGAATTGAGAATTTAGAGAGAATAGAGTTTTATACATATTAAATTATTTATTAAAATTATGAGAAAGAAAATTGTAGCAGGAAACTGGAAGATGAACATGAATCTCCAGGACGGTATCGCTCTTGCAAAGGAGCTGAACGAGACTTTGAAGGCTGAGAAGCCTAACTGTGGTGTAGTTATCTGCACTCCATTCATCCACCTCGCTTCTATCGCACAGTTCCTCGACCAGGACATCATCGGTCTGGGTGCTGAGAACTGCGCCGACAAGGAGAAGGGTGCTTTCACTGGTGAGGTTAGCGCCGAGATGGTAAAGAGCACTGGTGCTCAGTACGTTATCCTGGGTCACTCAGAGCGTCGTGAGTACTACAAGGAGACTCCAGAGATTCTGAAGGAGAAGGTGCTTCTGGCTCAGAAGAACGATCTGAAGGTTATCTTCTGTATCGGTGAGAGCCTTGAGGAGCGCGAGGCTGGCAAGCAGAACGAGGTAGTAAAGGCCGAACTCGAGGGTTCAGTATTCAACCTCTCTGAGGAGGACTTCCGCAAGATCGTTATCGCCTACGAGCCAATCTGGGCTATCGGTACCGGTAAGACCGCTACTGCTGAGCAGGCTGAGGAAATCCACGCTTACATCCGTTCAATCATCGCTGAGAAGTATGGTCAGGCTGTAGCTGATGACACTACTATCCTCTACGGTGGTAGCTGCAAGGCTAGCAACGCTCCTGAGCTGTTTGCTAAGCCCGACATCGATGGTGGTCTGATTGGTGGTGCTTCACTGAAGGCTGCTGACTTCAAGGGTATTATCGACGCATTCAAGTAAGAAAGTGAAACGATTTATCATCATAATGACGCTCTGCATCGGCTGCTCAATGGCGGCCGATGCTCAGTCGTCGTTTACGCAGAGACTGCAACAGAGCAAGAGTGGCGAGGGTAAAATCACCGTCACCCAGGATAAGGCTATCGACGAACTGGTGAACGGTCCTGCCGTAGTACCAGCCAAGCCAAAGACCAATACCACAACCACTCAGCCCAAAGCGACTGAGAAAAAGGAGAAAGACAAAGAGAAAGACAACAATACTGCTACAAATCAAGACAAAAAGACAGAGCAGCCCAAGGTAGTTGTGGTTGAGCACCACGACTCTACCACCATCGACACTACCCCCGAGGAAATCCAGAAGAAGGTGCTGAAGGGCGTGAAGGTGGCCGGATACAGAGTTCAGGTGTTTGCCGGAGGCAATACCCGCAACGACCGCATCAAGGCTGAACGTATTGGCAGCGAGATTAAGGGATTGTTCCCCGGAGTGCCTGTCTACGTACATTTCTACTCACCACGATGGATTTGCCGCATAGGCAACTACCGCACCTACGAGGAGGCACACGCCGTGCTGCAGCGCGTAAAGAGCAACGGTTACCAGTCGGCCATCATCGTTAAAGGTAAAATCACCGTATCATACTAATGAAGATCGAGATAAAAGAATACGACAACGAGAAGTATCGTGAGGGAATCGAGGAGTTAGCCGATCATTACGAGAAGATACTCAGCCTGTTGGGCGAGGATCCCACCCGCGAGGGACTGGAGAAGACACCTATGCGCGTGGCCAAGGCTATGCAGACGCTGACCAAGGGCTACCACATGGATGCCCACAAGATTCTTACCGATGCGCTGTTCAAGGAGGACTACAATCAGATGGTGATTGTAAAGGACATCGACTTCTTCTCGCTGTGCGAACACCACATGCTGCCATTCTACGGCAAGGTGCATGTGGCATATATACCGAATGGATACATCACCGGCCTGTCAAAGATAGCCCGCGTGGTCGACATATATTCACACCGCCTGCAGGTTCAGGAGCGCATGACTCAGCAGATAAAGGACTGTATCGAGGAGACGCTGCACCCATTGGGCGTGATGGTGGTGGTAGAGGCCAAGCACATGTGTATGCAGATGCGTGGCGTACAGAAACAAAACAGCATTACTACAACAAGCGACTTCAGCGGCGCCTTCAATCAGGCCAAGACCCGCCAGGAGTTTATGAACCTAATACACAATAATCAAATCTAAAACTAATCAAATATGTATCAAGCAGAGAACACCAATTTCAAGACCAACCGGTCGTTCACCCAGGAGTTCACACGCAGCTGTCTGGGCCGTATCATCATCGCAGGCGTAATACTGCTGGTTGCCATGCTTGTGGCTTACTTCACCGCTCCCAAGGAGGATGATATGAACATGGAGATGACCGACAACATCATGCAATGCCTCGAGGTAAATACCGATGTTAAGGGCGATGTGGTGGATGACTATGTTCACAATCTGGCGTTCATCTTTACCACTGCCGATACTACTGTGATACCAAAGGATATAATCGAGACGTATTATAAGTACAATCGTCTGGAGTCATATCGTCACACATTCTTCTCGACCACTTACATCCACAACAATATGCATCCTGAGGGCACACGTGTGGGAGTCGGTGTATTCGGACTCATCATACCAACCGTACTCTACAAGGACATACTGCTCGACGTAGGGCCTATACACAAAGGCTACGAGCAGAAACTGGACCATGTGGTTGTGGAACCACAAGAAGTCGATCTGGGCGTAACACCCGAGATCACCGAGTTCCACTACAAGCGCAATCCGGATGACTAATCTCTCACCAAGCTGATTATTAACTATATCATTATATGAGACCAACCACCATTTTAGGCATCACACTGATGCTTTGTGCCTCCGTGAACGTGCAGGCACAACCTAAGAATGACAACAAGAGTGAGAACTTGATCACCGACATGATCGACAACCCCATGCTGTGGGCCGATGTTCCCGATCCCGACATCATCCGCGTGGGCGATACCTTCTATCTGGTATCTACCACCATGCACCTGATGCCTGGAGCTCCCATCATGAAGTCGAAGGACCTGAAGAACTGGGAGACCGTGGGTTACATCTTCGACAAACTGACCGATTCGCCCAAGTACGACCTCTCGCCCACCGAGGGTACCGTCTACGGCCGCGGCCAGTGGGCCACATCGCTGAAGTATCACAAAGGTAAGTTCTATGCGCTGCTGGCTCCCAACGAGGCCGGCTCTATGGGCGACACCTATATCTTTACAGCCGACAAGGCCGAGGGCCCATGGAAGATTGTTTCGCGTATGCGCCACTTCCACGACTGCTCGCTGTTCTTCGACGACGATGATCGCGTGTACGTAGTATATGGTACGGGCGAGATGATGGAGCTGAAGAAGGATCTGAGCGATGTAATCGAGGGAACACATCGCCACATTTTTAAGCGCGAGGCCGACGAGACCGGACTGCTTGAGGGTTCACGTATGATCAAGCACAACGGCAAGTATTATCTGCTGATGATTTCGCACGTATATGCTCCGGGGCGCCATCGCCGCGAGGTTTGCTATCGTGCCGACAACATACAGGGTCCTTACGAGAAGCGCACCATCCTGCAGTCAGAGTTCGGTGGTTTCTCATACGAGGCTCAGGGCACCATCGTCGACACTCAGGATGGCGACTGGTACGGCATAATCTTCCAGGACCGCGCCGGTGTGGGCCGCGTGCTCACCGTTATGCCTTGCCGCTGGATCGACGGTTGGCCAATGCTGGGCGACGAGGAGGGAAAAGTACCCGCACGCGTTCGTCCGCTTAAGAGTGGCGAGCCAGCCAAGTCTATCGTTTGTGCCGATGATTTCTCGGGCGAAAAGCTCGGTCTGCACTGGCAGTGGAACCACAACCCTGTTGACAAGGCTTGGAGCCTGACAGAGCGCCCAGGCTACCTGCGACTGAAGACCGCCCGTGTGGTTCCCAATCTGTATCTGGCTCCCAACACGCTTACTCAGCGTATGGAGGGCCCCAAGTGCACAGGTTCTGTTGCCCTCGATCTGTCGAAGATGAAGGATGGCGACATTGCCGGTCTGGCAGCATTCAACGACAACTCGGCCGTGATGGCCATCAAGAAGGTGGGCAAGAAACTCACCCTGGAGTTGAGCGAGCAGAAGGTAAAACTGAGTCAGCGCGAGAAGAAAGTTGAGAATGTAGACATTAAGGTTGTTGAGAGCGTAGAGCTTAAGCAGCAGAAGATATGGCTGCGCATCGATGCCAACTTTGTTCCCCGCACCGATATCGCCAACTTCTCTTACAGTCTCGACGGCAAGGAGTGGACCAAGATCGGCGGCGACTACCGTATGGGATTCGACTGGCAGCGATTCTTCATGGGTACCAAGTTCGGTATCTTCAACTATGCCACCAAGAAGGCTGGCGGATATGTGGATGTAGACGAGTTTGCATACAATAAACATCAATAATAACTATGAACAGAGTAACAATAGCCATTCTTGCCTTGCTGGCACCAATAGCTATGTGTGCACAAGGTGTAAAAATAGAGTTCTTTACACCTTCTGTTGTACATGTGGTTAAGTATCAGGGGCAGGCTGTATCGCCCCAGAGCAAGGTGATCATCGCCAAACCGCAGGATGTAAAGCTTACCCGCAAGGGCAACGCCACATCCAGTAGCAACCTCACAGTGAAGCTCGACGACAAGACGGGCTGCATCACATTCCTCGATGCCAAGGGAAAAGTGCTGCTGCGCGAAAAGTCGCACTCGTTTGCACCGCTCAACCAGACGTTCACACTCGACAAGGACGAGGCCATCTACGGACTGGGCACCATCCAGAACGGCAAGATGAACCGCCGCGGCGAGCACAAGCGCATGGAGCAGAGCAACCTTGAGGACTTCCAGAACGTCATCCAGAGCATCAAGGGCTGGGGCATCTACTGGGACAACTACGCTCCCACCCAGTTTGACGACGATGCACGCGGCATGTCGCTCACCAGCGAGGCTGGCGACGTGATCGACTACTACTTTATGTATGGCGGTTCGGCCGACGGAGTGATTGCCCAGATGCGATTCCTTAGCGGCGACGTGCCTATGTTCCCACTATGGACCTACGGATTCTGGCAGTCGAAGGAACGCTACAAGACCGCTGCCGAGACCGAAAGCATAGTTGATAAATACCGCGAGCTACAAGTTCCACTAGACGGTATCATCCAGGACTGGCAGTACTGGGGTTCAAACTATCTGTGGAATGCGATGGACTTCCTGTCGGAGGACTTTGCGCGCGGTCCACAGATGATTAAGAACGTTCACCAGAAGCATGCCCACTTTATGATCAGTATCTGGGCCAGCTTCGGGCCTATGACTCAACAGTTCCGCGAGCTGGATGCCAAGGGTCTGCTGCTGCCCATCGAGACATGGCCTCAGAGTGGTATCTCGCATGTATGGCCACCCATCATGGAGTATCCTTCGGGTGTAAAGGTGTACGATGCCTTCAGTCCCGAGGCCCGCGCCATTTACTGGAAATACCTGAAGAAGCTCTACGACTACGGCACCGATGCCTGGTGGATGGACTCTACCGATCCCGACTTCTTCAATCCGCGCGAGAGCGACTACCAGCACCCCGTAACCGGCGGCACCTGGCGCTCGCTGCGCAATGCCTTCCCACTTGAGACCGTGCGCGGCATCTATCAGTCGCAGCGCAAGGACGATCGCGGCAAGCGCGTGTTCATCATGACCCGCTCAGCATTTGCAGGACAGCAGCACTACGGCTCTAACATGTGGAGCGGCGATGTGGCTTCATCATGGGAGATGCTGCGCAATCAGATACCTTGCGGACTTAGCTTCACACTGACCGGTAACCCCAACTTCAACACCGACATAGGCGGATTCTTCTGCGGCTCTTACAACACCAAGGGCGCGGGTTCTGCACCCAAGAATCCTCAGTTCCAGGAGCTCTATGTGCGCTGGATGCAGTACGGACTGTTCTGCCCTGTGTTCCGCAGTCATGGTGCCGATGCTCCACGCGAGATATGGCAGTTCGGACAGAAGGGAGAGCCCGTATACGATGCTATCGAGAAACAGATTCGTCTGCGCTATCGCCTATTACCTTATTTATATAGTACCGCCTGGCAGGTTACCAGCAACAACCAGAGCTACCTGCGCCCGCTGTTCAGCGACTTTGCCGCCGACAAGAAGGTGTGGGATTTGACCGACGAGTTTATGTTCGGCAGCAGCATTCTGGCCGCTCCTATCGTAGAGGCACAATACACTCAAGAGAAGATTATCCGCGAAGACGCCATGACTGGCTGGGAACGCAAGGAGGTTTCGGGCGAGTCTGCCGCTCAGGCAGACTGGGGCGAAACAAAGACCGCTACCAAGTATCTGCCTAAGGGTGCTAACTGGTACGACTTCTGGACCGGAAAGCTGTATAAGGGCGGACAGAACGTGGTGCTGACCACCACTCTGGATAAGGTTCCGATGTTTGTTCGTGCCGGTAGCATCCTGCCGCTCGGTCCTGAGATGCAGTACGTTGGCGAGAAGTCGTGGGACAACCTCGAGATACGCATCTATCCCGGTGCCGATGGCGAATTCTCGCTCTACGAGGACGAGGGCGATGGCTACAACTACGAGCAGGGTTACTACTCAAACATTATCTTCACCTGGACCGACCGCACCCGCACGCTGCACATCAGCGCCCGCCAAGGTGGCTACAAGGGTATGCTGCTCGACCGCAAGTTCACGCTGGTACTGCCCGATGGCACCATCCGCACCATCGACTACAACGGCAACCAAATAGAACTTAAGCTTTGATCCGTATGGGGCTCGCGCTCGGCGACGAAGGAGACGCTTTGACCTTGGTCAAAGAACCCTTGGGTGAGAGCCCCCAAAACGGGGAACGAAAAAAAGAGAGGCTAAAAACCTCTCTTTTTCGTGATCCGTTTGGGGCTCGAACCCAAGACCCCAACATTAAAAGTGTTGTGCTCTACCGACTGAGCTAACGGATCGACCTTAAACTATGCTCTCATTCGAAAGCGGGTGCAAAATTACAAACTTTTTCCGAATTGACCAAATTTATTCGGAAGATTTTTCTTCTTCGGCCTCAATTTCCTTATCTTTTGTCACATATTGCTGGTAATATGCTATCAAAAGTGTGGTCAGCGGCAGCGCAATGATAAGTCCTATAAAACCCAGGAGTGCGCCCCAAACCGACAGCGACAGCAGCAGTATGGCAGGGTTCAGTCCCATAGCCTTACCCATCACCTTGGGCGTAACTATCATGTCACAAATCAGCTGCACAACAATGAATACCAGCAGAGCCAGCGCCAATATGCCCCAGAAGTTCTGACCAGTGTCGGCCGACTTGAGCAGCGCCAGCAGCACCGTAGGTATCAGCGCAAAGGTGTGCAGATATGGCACCAGGTCCATTATACCTATCATTATGCCCAGACCGATGGCCATCGGGAAGTCGATGATCGTAAATCCGATGCAGAACAGCACACCCATGATGAGCGCCACCGTGCCCTGTCCGCGCACGTAGTTGTTGAGCGCCTGTCCGGCATCCTTGCCCAGTCCCTGCCAGAACGGACGGTTCTTCTTGGGGAAGATGCGAATCCAGTTGTCGGTCAGATACTCGTAGTCCAGCAGTATGAAGAACATATATAATAAGGTGATGAGCGACGCTACGACACCGATAATCACCGTAGCCGTCTGATCGAGCACGCTAAACACTCTGGGCAACACCGTCTTGAGTCCGTCGGTAAACGTGTCGCTCTTGAAGAACTTCTCTATCTCGCGGTTGTTCTGCTGTACCCAGTCCTGTATGGCCCCGGGTATATCCTTGATGTGAGCCTCCTTCTGTACATAGTCGCTCACCAGTCCGCCCAGCTTTTCAAACTGCTCTATCATCGGCGGCACTATCATATAGATGATTCCGGCCAACACAGCTATCACCACTATCAGCGTGATAACTATGCTCAGCGCGCGATTGCCCACATGCAGCTTATGCTGCACAAAATTCACCATCGGGTATAGCAGATAGGCAAAGAACCACGCAACGAAAAACGGCAGAAGCACGCTGCTCAGGTAGTTAACCAGCAGCAGTATGCCCAGCACCAGCAGGCCTGCCCCCACCCAACGCACCAGTTGGTCAAGCGTTATTGTCTTTTCTCTCATTTTCTTCCTTTATCGCTTTTTGATAACACTCTCGGCACAGTGGCTCATACTCGGTAGTCTCGCCCAGCAGCACGCGCTGCTCGCTCTCCACCTTGCGATGGCTCACATAGGCCAGATTGCCGCACTTCACGCAGATGGCGTGCACCTTGGTCACGTCGTCGGCAATGGCACACAGCGCAGGCATGGGCCCGAAGGGTTTCCCCTTGTAGTCCATATCCAGTCCGGCCACGATCACTCGCACGCCGCGATTAGCCAGTTCGTTACACACATCCACGATGCCGTCGTCGAAGAACTGAGCCTCGTCGATGCCTACCACGTCGATATCGCTCGACAGCAGCAAAATGCTACCTGCCGAGTCGATAGGAGTGCTCTGAATGTGCTTCTGGTCGTGGCTCACCACATCCTCCTCAGAGTAGCGCACGTCGATGGCGGGCTTGAATATCTCCACCTTCTGCCGTGCAAACTGAGCCCTTCGCATTCGCCTTATCAGCTCCTCCGTCTTGCCCGAGAACATCGAGCCGCACACCACTTCTATTCTGCCAGGTCGGTGTGCCTCACCTGTTAAATTCTCTGTCATATCTAGGTGCAAAGATAAGAAATAATTAAGAGTTAAGAGTTAAGAATTAAGAAAAAATGAAGGGTTACGGCAAAATTTCTTAATTCTTAACTCTTATTTCTCAACTTTTTCGTATTTTTGCCCTTGTTATGGGCATATTATACATCGTACCTACACCAGTTGGCAATATGGAAGACATGACATTCCGTGCCATCCGCATATTAAAAGAGGTAGATCTGGTGCTTGCAGAAGATACTCGCACATCGAGCAAACTGCTTAAGCACTACGACATCCACCCGGGCCAACTAATGTCGCACCACAAGTTCAACGAGCACGGCACGTCGGCCAACGTCGTGGCCCGACTGCAGGCTGGCGAGAACGTGGCGCTGATAAGCGATGCAGGCACACCCGGCATCAGCGATCCCGGATTCTTTCTGGTTCGCGAGGCTGTACGCGCTGGCATCGAGGTGCAGTGCCTGCCTGGAGCCACAGCCTTCGTACCCGCACTGGTGGCCAGCGGTCTGCCCTGCGACAGGTTTGCCTTCGAGGGATTTCTGCCGCAGAAGAAGGGGCGCCAGACCAAGCTCGAATCGCTGAAGACCGAGGAGCGCACGATGATATTCTACGAGAGCCCCTACCGTGTGGTCAAAACTCTGCAGCAGTTTGCCGAGGCCTATGGCCCCGACCGCCAGGTAAGCGTTTGTCGCGAGATATCCAAGATACACGAGGAGAGCGTTCGCGGCTGTCTCGAGGAGGTGATAGCCCACTTCAAGGAGCATGAGCCCAAGGGTGAGATAGTAATCATCCTGGCTGGAAACGACAATAAATAATTAAACAAATAAACAGTAATTATTATGAAGAAACTATTTATCTTTGCAATGTGTGCCATGACATTGGCAAGTTGTAATGAGGGGGCCAAGAAGGCCGAGAATCAGGCACGCGCCGAGCGCGACTCACTTAACCAGGTAATCGCCCAGAAGGATGACGAGATCAACGACATGATGACCACACTGATTGACATCGAGGAGGGATTCCGCGAGATCACCGAGGCCCAGAACCGTGTAACCCTGGCCAAGAATGGCGAAGGCACCAATACCAAGCAGCGCATCACCGAGAACTTCCAGTTCATCCAGTCGATGATGCAGCAGAACAAGGACCTGATCGCAAAGCTGCAGCAGCAGGTGCGCGAGAGCTCTTTCAAGAGCGATAAACTCAAGAAGATCATCGCCGATCTTACCGAGACTATGGAGAAGAAGGACCAGCAGATAGCAGAGATGAAGGAGCAGCTGGAGCTTAAGAATATCCACATCGGCGAGCTGAAGTATACCATCAACTCTATGCGCGAAGATGCTCAGGCCATGCAGGACGAGAACGAGGCACAGGCAAAGACCATCAACGCTCAGGACAAGCAGCTCAACACCGCCTGGTATGCATGCGGCACCAAGGACGAACTGAAGAAGCAGAAGATACTGACCAAGGACGGACTGTTCAGCAAGAACAAGATACTGCAGGGCGACTTCAACAAGGACTACTTCACCAAGATCGACATCCGTGTTGACAACACCATCAAGCTCTACAGCAAGTCGGCCAAGCTGCTCACCACTCACCCATCCAGCTCATACACACTGCAGCCCGATGCCAACAAGCAGCTCATCCTGCGCATCACCGATGCACAGGCATTCTGGAGCACCAGCAAGTATCTGGTAGTACAGGTCAAGTAAAAGCATTACACATATTATATATATAATAGTCGGGTGCCCCAGTATCGGGTGCCCGATTATTATTGTGTGGCATTTTAAATATTTTTATGAGTAATACTTGCAATTTTCAAAATATTGTCGTATATTTGCCCCAAATATTACTACTAAAAAAAATTTTGGCTTATGAATATTAAGAGTCTATTAACCACGATGATCTTCTGTCTGGCCGCCTCTTCGGTTCAGGCAGTACCCGCAAAACCAGGCGTTAAGAAAACAGTCCGCCAGGCCGATGGCACAGTAATAGAGCTTACGCTTCGCGGCGATGAGCACTTCGCATTCTACACCGATGCCAAAGGTAAAGCATTCAAGCTTCTGTCAGGCGATAAGTTGCAGCCTATGACCTCCGATCAGGTGAGCGATACCTGGGCCAAATGCCGACAGGCACATAGCATTGACCGCCCAGCCCGCACCCGAGGTATTGGCGAATCTTCATCTGCCACCACGGGCAAGCACCGCGGACTGGTAATCCTGATGCAGTTTCAGGACCTGGAGTTTGTAACCCCCGAGCCTAAGCAGGTTTTCAACCGCTTCTTCAATGAGGTGGGCTATAGCGAATACGGGATGTCTGGCTCTGTGAAGGACTACTTCCGTGCGCAGAGTTACGGTCAGCTCGACATCGACTTCGATATAGTAGGCCCATATACCACTACTAAGTCTATGGCATATTATGGCGGACCCGCCACATTAAACGGCGAGCCAATGGTAGATGCCCATCGACGAGAATTTGCAGCCGAAGCAGTAGAACAGGCAGCAGCCGATGTGGATTATTCTCTATACGACTGGGATAACGACGGCAATGTAGATCAGGTATTTATCATCTATGCCGGCTATGCCGAGGCCGAGGGAGCCGCCCCCGAAACCATCTGGCCGCACGAGTGGTCATTAGCAGGATTAGGTCGGGATTTCGTATATAATGGTGTGAAAGTCAGCACCTACGGATGTGCCAACGAGCTGAGGGGCGATGGAAGGAATAATACGGGCATTCTCAACGGCATCGGTACAGCCTGCCACGAGTTCGCCCACTGCCTGGGACTGCCCGACATGTATAACACCGAAGCTGAGCATACAACGTTTGGCATGAACTATTGGGACGTAATGGACTCAGGCAACTATCTTAACGACTCGCGCACTCCTGCGGGATTCACATCTTACGAGCGCTGGTTCTGCGGATGGTTGCAGCCTACAGAGCTTAAGGGCGATATGATCCATATCACCGACATGAAGCCGCTGGCCGAGGCCCCCGAATGCTATATATTATACAATGATGCCCACAAAACTGAGTATTATCTGCTGGAGAATCGTCAGAAAGTGGGTACCGATACAGGTTTGCTTGGCCACGGACTGCTGGTGCTGCATGTGGATTATAACAAGAATATATGGAGTAAAAACAAGATTAACATTGATCCCGACCATCAGCGCATGACTATCATCCCTGCAGATGGCGCATGTATCGAAAGTACGAGATCATTAGCAGGCGACCCGTTCCCCGGAACTTCAGGAAACACCGCTCTAGCCAACTATTCCTCACCAGCCTCTACACTCTATAATCCTAACACCGATGGCAGTTACTATATGAACAAGCCTATCGACAGCATCACCGAGAACGAGTATGGCCTGATATCATTTGTGGCTCTGCGTCCTGATTTCGCTATGCCAGAGTCAACCGAAGCCATCGAGGTTAAGGGCGAGCCATCGTTCGTCATCACATGGCCTGCTGTAAAGGATGCCGCAGGCTATCAGGTAGAGCTGTGCGAGCCATACACCATCAGACCTGAAGATGCAACCCTGTTTAAATCAGACTTTGCCCTGACTCAGACAGAAACTGAAGGTACCACCAGCATATCGTCACGTCTTAATGATTATGGTTTAAAAGGTTGGACCGGCAGCAATCTGTTTACCTCGCCTAGCAAGCTGCGCATCGGCACCCCTAATCAGTATGGCGAAATAAAAACAACAGCATGGAAGCGTCCATCGTCAAAGAAAGTTACGATTGTGTTTGGAGCCGGACTGGTAGATGGCATACCCACCCGAACCGCGATATATCTATATCACTACAACCAAGGCGATCGTCAGGCATCTGGACTTGGATATAATGTCGGTATTGGCGAAGACGGAAATTATATGATTTCATTCGACGATGTCGATTACGACTATTACTATATTCTTATCAGACCTGAGGATCAGATGTACCTTAACTACTTTGCAGTCTTAGATGACATCTGGACCGAAGAAGAGTTAGGCTTTGTCGAAGGCGTCGACGCCGGTAAGGATGCAAAGAGAACTGCTATCTACGAAACCAGCTCTAACAGCATCACTCTGACCAATCTTAACACCGAGAGCCTGTACCTCTATCGCGTGCGCGCCAAGAGTGCCGAAGGTTTCTATTCTAAGTGGACCGAGGAGAAGTCATTTGAGTTCGACACCAGCGGCATCAGCAGCATGCTGATTACCCCACGCGCCGGCAAGATCTACGACCTGCAAGGCCGCCCCCGCGGCACCGACCCATCCGCCCTACCTAAGGGTATATACATAATCGGTGGAAGGAAGGTCGTGAAATAGAAATCTATCACTTTTAAGCATAACAGCCTTATAATCAACGAGATAAAACAGGTGATAGATACTATTTATCTATCACCTTTTTAAGGTTGGATGCAAGGTTCTTTGTAAAGATGCTTGCATTTGCCCTTTAACACACATACTCTTACAAAGACGTAGCTTTCAGAGTGCAAGAGGTCTATGTTAAAAAAGTAAAACAAGTTGTTTTACTATGCAGCAGATAGCTTATATACAAGGAAAAGATGGCGTTTTATAAAGTAAAACAAGTTGTTTTACCTTGAGTGATAGTAGTGATAGATAAATAAAATCTATCACTCCACATAACAAACTGATATTAAACAAGTTAGAACGAAAAGTGATAAATTTCTATTTTTTCGTCTTCTTTCATTCGATGTACACGCCCTTAGGCAGGAAAGAAGCATCTTTGCGTTCAGACGACTTTAGTCTATGATAGATATCCCGGCTGATGAGGTCTATCGGCAACTTTGCAAAGTCGGGAGTGTTTATAGAGTTTACACTCTCCATATCATATTCCTTTGGATTAAGTTGCGGCAGACGGAATGGCTTTGAGGCCTTCCCGCTTTTATCGATATGGGCAAAGTATAGTTGGGTATAAAGTCCATCATCGCGTCGACTGGTAAAGAGTATCCAGTGGGAGTTAAGGCTCCAGTTATGAAAACTCTCTGCATCAGCACTGTTAGCCTCAGTCAGCGGATATGTCTGCCCCGACTCCAGATTCATCATCCACAAATCGGCCTCTGGGTGCCAGATGGGGAAACAGCCATAGTCGCTAAGCGTGTAGAGCAGATAGCGGCCATCATAGGATATGCGGGGCATGTTGGCACTCTTACCCATGGCGCGGGCATTGATGATGGTATCAACCTGAGTGCCGAGTCGGCCTGTAGCTGCATCGAAACCGATGCGGCAGATGTTATACTTTACGTCCGTGTACTGCCGCCAGATGGTGTCGACTCGCAGGGCCGAACAGAAGTACAGCCAACGGCCATCGGGCGAGAACACAGGATAGTTCTCAAGATGATTCCTGGTGGCCACAATGCTGTCGAGCATGATCTGATGTGTGGCGGTACTATATATGATAATGTCGGACTTATCATCGTAGACCTCTACCCTACGGCTGTTGAGCTGGTGGAAGTTCTGATGGGTCTGGTTGGTGGAATAAGCCACATACTGGCCCGAAGGATGCCAGAAGGGATAGACCATACCGCCGCCCAACTGCTCGTTGCGAGGGGCAAGTACGTCTATCTGACCATCGTGGCCAACCACCGTTGCGCCATGTTCGCCACGGATATGGAAGGTGAAGCTGGCGGGATCAGTACGATTAGTGGTGTGGCAGTTCATACAGTCGCCATCCACACCACGGTTCTCTATGATAGGCGTCTCGTCGAAATTGCTGAGATTGCGCTGATACAGCCCCATCAGTCCGTAGGTCTCGTAGCCGGGTGGAATGAGGCGGTAGGTTACTCCCCACTCGCCCAGCGAGTCGCTGCTCACGTAGATAGGAAACGAATGATATTCGGCCCATTCGCCGTCCTTACGCGCCCTGACCGTAACCATCAGACTGTCGCCAGTATTAATGCGCAGCAACTCATGCCACTCGTCTAAATCAAATTTGGCATAATCGCCATTGCATGACAATTCGCCCCCCTTAGTCCCGCGGACTATCACATCCAGCTGGTCAACGCTGTCGTTGCTTATGTAGAAATTAAGCGGAGCGATGCCTGCAGGAACCGTCACTCCGACATAGTCGGGAGTGATATCTGGCAATCGGTCAATCTTTGTTGGATTATCAGGTACCGAACCACATCCACAGAGCAGCAACAGGACAATTATTATGGGTAATACAGATTTCATTTGCGAAGTTGTTTAAGTTTTATCAGAGCCTTGGTGTGATAGTACCAATACGATTCACGATAGGGAGTGTTCTCGATAGACGATGGAGCCATATCGCCCGATGTCTGCACCTCCTTCAGGATAAACGCCGTATTGTTGAACAAATCGCCGTTGACGGCAAACGGCAGCGAGTCGTTGGGGTGTTTTAATATCCAGTAGCCTATCACAGCCTCTTGCACAGCCTTTGGCGTGAGCTGCCAATTGTCGCGCTGTCGGAGCATCAGGGTGTATTCTGTCAGGTGTTCCAGGTCAAGGCGCAACATCTCGTAGGCCAGCAGATAGTCGGCGGCCAACTTGTTTTGCGGATTCTCCTTGGCCAGTTGGGCCAGTATCTGGTCTTTGGCCTGAGCCAGCTCGTCGTTCGACTTCTGACGGAGCGAGCGGTAATGCTCTATGTCGATATCGCCGCTGTTGCGATAGAACAGCGTGGACTGCAGCATCTGCTGATACTTGCGCGCCACTTTTTCATGTCCGTTTATCAGATTGGTTTCGGCCAGTCGCTTATAGAGTCGGCCGCTCTTATGCCCGTGAGGCAGTCGCTGCTTGGCATCGAAGGCAAATCGCTCGGCGCTGTTAATCATACCCAGGTCGAGACTGATATCGCTGAGCGAGTAGAGCGTCATCGGGTCCATTCTCACGGCGTCCATCAGCAGTCCGTCGGGACTGTCCTGCTTGTACAGAAACATGTCGTTGAGCAGAGCGCCGCGCTTGGCCAGGGCATAGTTGGTGCACCAGATGCCGCACATGGTCTGTGGCTCGTGCTTGTAAGAATATGCCAGTATCGACTTCCACTTCTGCGCACGCACCATGTAGTCGTAGGTTATGACCTCGCGGAACTGCTGGTCCGACTTATACGCCTGGGGGATAAACACGTAATAGAAGGCTAATGCCGACGGGATGACAGATACAGGGTAAAGCCACACCCAGCGCAGACGGCACAGCTTCATCAGCTGCCAAACCAGCAACTGCAGCGCCACGCCGACGGCCGCCACGACAGCAGCTCCCAGCCATCCGATATAGAAGAACTGGGTGACAAACGATACGATGTATTCCCACGCGCCCTCCATCGAGCTGAACTGCTGGCTAAGGTAATAGCCGTTCCAGCGGAACAGATGCGTCTGCTCGTGATAGTTCATCAAGGCCCGATAGGGGAACAGGCACAGCACAAACACAGTAGCCGCCAAAGCCAGCGACCATGCTGTTTTCCATATCTTTCTGTACGAGCCTGACTTCATATCGACTGAGTTATTTGATTACCTTTTTCCCACCGATAACATACACGCCCTTTTTCAGAGCGCCGGCATCGGTACCATAACAGCGGCCCTGCAGGTCGTAGATAAGCGGCGAAGATTCAGGCTTATATACCGGACTGGCGACACCCGAAGCTGCAGCCCCTGATTCTGGGCGACATGCCACAAACGATATCCATCCCAGTTTGTTTTCGGTGATGTTTTCGATAGGCTTACTCATCAGCTTCCTACCATCCAAGTTGGCATGATAGAGTATGGCTGCGGGGCAGGTATTGTTAGTAAGTGCCGTGTTGTTCTGGATTCCGGGGAAGGGGTCGCCAGCAAGATCAGATGCCAGCTTACTGCTACACACACCGTCGGCAGGAATAATCGTCATCATCTGCAGACTGTCGTAGGAGTTTACGGTATTATTTCTCCACTTGTTACGGTTGAAGTTAACATGCAGCACCAGGAGTCCATGACCATACAGACCCGAATCGAAGCCCTTAAGCTGGCGGTTCTCCAGCAGATAGAACTCGTTTCTGTCGAGCTCATTATACAGTATATACGCCTCGGCCGAATAAGACAGCGGACGCATATTCTTGACAGTGGTCATCTCCTTGATTTCCTTAGGCTCAAGCCAGCCCGCAAACCAGCGTTCGTAGGATGTATAGCCGGCAGGAGTACAACTATTGTTATTGTAGTTACCCTGATCCATGACAGACCAGACGCTCATACCGAAATTCTTGCCGTCGAGGTCGTAGAAATCAGGCAGTCCCAGACAATGGCTGAACTCGTGGCAGGCAGGGCCGATACCGCTCAACACGTCGCCGCTGGTACCACGCAGTTCGCTACTACATGCATAGGTGTTAATAACCACCCCGTCGAGCTTGATGTTAGAACCAGTGGCGCTCTCCAGTTCCCACTCGTGAGGCCAGATGGTATCGGCAAACTTTCCGTTTGTGGAGTGATCGTAATTCTCGCCATAGCCGGCATAGATTACATACACCTGCTCTACCTCGCCATCATGATCCCAGTCATAATCGGCAAAGTTTACCATTCCGTCGGCCGAACGGCATACCTCCTTAATCATGTCGCCAGGATTCTTATCATTGGCTCCGCTCTCACTATGACCGCCATAATATGCCATCTCGTGGGCAGTAGTATATGGGCCCACCACATCAAAATCGATAGTAAGCTGGCCATAGCTCTGCTCTATGAAGTAATCTCTTACCGACCCCGACATGCCATAATCGGAATAGAACTCCTTATTGAAGTAATCGTCGAACACAGCCTTGGCATTAGGAGTGACAAAGTGGTTATCGGGAAATTGCACCAGGATTACCAGGCCCTTCTTATGCCCGACAATTCCTTTACCAGGTTCGCCGAAGCCTCTGGTCCGGCCAGCAGCCCTGGCAGCTCTGCGCGCAGCAGCCTTGGCCGCACGCGCCTTCCAGACCAGTGCCACCTCGTCGCTACCAATCTCACGAAAACCACCCTTATCGTCACGCGTATAGGTATTACCCTCCTCGTCGGTAAAGTAACTATAGTGTTCGTCGCCACGATGGGTCAATACCAGCTGTTTGCCGTTTTTTTGGCTTATAGATATTTTGCCAGGATAGGCTGGATTAGCCAGCGCGGCCACCCAGCCTATCATAAAACATATAGATATAACAAGTACTCTTCTAGTCATCCGACTAACTAAAATTATTTAACCACCTTCCTGCCATGCATGATGAATACACCCTTTGGCAAGGCAGATGGGTCAGTTCCCATATTTCGACCATTGAGGTCATAAATGTATTTAGAGGTCTTTGTCATACCGGTATTCTTCATCTCAACGGGCTTAATGCCTGTAACAACACCATCAAGATTTACTGTCTCGCCAGGAAAGCCTTCCAGACTTCCGTCCTCATGCTTGACAATCCTATAACCGATAGCTCCAAGTCCTTCGGTTTTTACAGGCTGATAGTATGTATCCTTTTCTGCTTTCGAAGCAAGGTAAGCAATGTATGTACCAGCAGGAAGATCGGTAACGGTGATATACTTATTCTTGCCATCCATACCATATCCATAGGCAATACCCTCATCTACAAATTTAAGGTAATTATATGTGTATTGCACGCCAGCCTCATTTACAAGCACAAGATCAATTACACCCTTAAAGAAAATCTGACTGTAATTAATTATCGTACCTGTTCTTACCGCTATGCGATTATTAAGTGCAACAAGCGCCTCGACCTCATAGTTTTCAGAGATACAAATTTCTGAGTATTTGGGCAGCAGACCTGCTTCTTCAGGATATGGAGTAATGCCGATTAACATTCGCTGGCTTAAGTTGAAATGATAAGATCCGTTTTCGGTTGGAGCAAGGTCAGAAATGTCATAATACCCGTTACCTGTTCCATCCCAGCCCCAGTTAACATATACACGGCCTTCGCTATCAATACCAGAAAAAATGAATGCATGACCACCGCGATTATTATCATCAAATGCTGCATATAGAATCGGGCGTCGGGCCGACAACTCTTTGTAAATCATGTTCATCCATCCCTCCTGACTATAGAAATCGCGCATGTGATGATAAAGATATGCCTGATCGAAACCAAAGTTTCTGACCATACCGATAGCAGCCTCATTTAACGCAGCCGAACTACCATCAGAAGAATAATCCATGTGGCAAGAGAAACCACAGTCTCTCATGAGCTCGCCTATAGGGCGCTTCTCCTCATCAGAATAAGAATGATTAGGATTGTAGGTATCAAGTATCTGGTCCCACATAAAGGTGGTCGACATATCAACATTAGTCATACTCTGACCACCATCGAGCGAATAAGAACCTACACCGGTTGACTTCTCTGGGTATTTATAATAGTTCAGTATCTGTGCCATAGCAGTGGCTACACAGCCTGTAACAGATTTTCTTACACCCGCCATCGGAACCAATGCATTATATGGTTTGCCCTGGCCCCAGGTGCTGAGCACAAAGTTCTCTACCGGGGTATATTTGTCGCCCCTTGTACGGGCTTTTCTGTTGTTTCCATCCTTAAGCGAATTGTTGATAGCACCGAACCACCATTTCAGTCCGTCGGGCATATCGTCTGAATTGAACTCGCTGCTAGAATACCCTAATACCGGGGTAAACGCGTCGTCATTACTAACCACCACAAATCCGGCGCCTTCCTGTGGAGTGTATACGCTGTATGCATCTGCCGAGACAACCTTGTTTACCGACAAATGCTGATTACCAAAAGCACGTGCTTTTGCGTTAAAACCTGTAAGTTGATTAATAGCTATCGACTGTTTCTCCTGTTCTGAGCGCTCATTGGCCATAGCAACACAACTTGAAGCAATTGCAATAAGTAATAAAAAACGTTTCATATGGTTTACTGGATCAAACATTATGGATTGAATTACCTGGATCAACCTGACGATGACTCTCAGGCAATGAAGTACTCTTTTTCTCGGGCTCCTCCCCATTATCGCAACTTGTAAGCATCATTCCTATCAGCAGCATTACAGTTGCCATCATCATCAATCTCTTCATATCTACATTGCTTATTGGATTTTAAAAGTAATCGGGGTGCGAATTGGCGCACCCCGATCGCTTATTGTCGTACAGTATAATTACTCAGCTGTGTACTCCTCAAGCCATGTCAGATAAGCATCGGCTGAGAAGAACAGATAGCAAGGCACCTGTGTAGCTCTGCTACCCCAGTCGGCCATAGTAAGCTGGAGTGAACCATCAGGGAAGATAAGCGCATCCTTTGTAAGCTTACCATAAGCAAGGGGCTTGATAGAGAATGCACCATATTGCCATGCCATACCAAGATTCATAGCACGAAGCAGAGGACCCTTTCCTGCAACGATATCAACAACTGCAAGATGTTCTTGCTCATCACAATCGCCTGGATCGTTATATACATAACCTATATAACCAATTCCATCATTACCAGTAGCTACGTGTGAATAAGGCAGTGCGAAGCGATAACGGTCGCCATCAGCCGTTGTAGTCTTGAAGCACTCGGTTACATAAGCCAAAGTCTCGTCAACACCGAACAGAGACGATACGATACCATCAACCCAGTAGCATGTTCCCAGACTCTCCCACTTAAGGATAGTATAGTCTACTACAAGTGCCTGAGGAGCATCGATATAGTTGCTCTTGTCAGCATCGGCAATCTTAACTGACAAGCCATATGACTTACCAGGAAGAGCGTTTGCATTAGGAGAAACTGTGATTTCGGCTGTTGTAGCACCCGAAGCGAATGTTACTGACTCAGGAACATTAAATACACCAGCAGTATCAATCTTAGCGATACCTACTGTTGAAGCTCCATTAACGTTCTTACGAGCGATTGTAACGGTGAAAGCCTCCTGTCCGGGCTCTACCTCCATGAACTTGGTAGCAGCGGTTGCGCCCTCAATGTAAGCCTGAGCCTTATTGGGATCATCGGCAGCACCACGACCTTCGTATTCATAGTCGCTTGAGCAGGAGCTGGCCGTGAAGGCCATTGCTCCGATCAATGCGATGTATGCATATTTAAAAACTTTCTTCATAATTCTTCGTTTTTGGGGATTAATTAATACTTACCAGCAGCATACTGTCCTACAGGTGATGGACCAGTTACAGACTGAGTAGGATCAGGGTTGTTCTTACCCTTCAGAGCGTTGTTGTTGTTAACCTCTGTACGTGGGATAACCATGTTCATAACAGGCTTGATACCCTCGCAGTTAATCTTGAAGATATCAGCTGGAGCATTTGTACCCTCGTAATTCTGGATGAATCCAGGCTTCAGGCGCTTGGCTGATGGGAAAGCATTACCCTCACCCCAGAACTCGATTCGCATCTGAGTGAGAACCTCAAGCTGGAAGTTGCGGAGATCGGTACCACCGTACTCGTACTCAGGATCACGATAGGTCTTCATGAACTCATTCAGCTTGGCAATACCAGCGGCAACACCCTGTGAAGCACCTACTGCCTCGGCCTCGATGAGATACATCTCCTCAATACGCATTACAGGAACATCGCTTGCACCACCAATGCTATAGGTCTCCCAATCGCCGTTGAGACAACGGAACTTAAGTGCCAGACATGCAGGAGCACTCTCGATATAAGAACGATCGCGGCTGGTCTTGTACTCATAGTAGTCGTACTTGGCTGGATCCAGGAATACGTGCTTACGGAAGTCGCTCTTGTTGATTCTGTCATACAGAGACTTGTCGATTGAAGGACGAGTCAGAGAAGCATAACCCCAGTCGGCCTCACCAGACATCCAACCTACGAAGTTACACAGGTTACCCATGTTCTCTGCATCATAGTGGATATACCACATCCATCCTGGGCAAGCCTTAGCAAAACCTGATGCAGGATCCTCGTACTCATCAGCAGTCATAGGACGTGCGCCGTTAGCTGTTGCAGCATCGATAGCCATGCGAGCGTATTTGGCTGCATTAGCAAAGTCCTTATCCCAAAGGTGAACCTTTGCACGGATACCATATACTACAGAGAGATCAGGAAGCATCTTGCTGGCAGGAGTCCAATTGCTGAGTGTACGCTCTGCAATATCCAGGTCAGAGAGGATGAACTTAACAAGCTCGTCGTGAGTTACACGAGGATTGTTCTTAGAATCCTCACCCTTTGTCTGCTCAGTTACGATGGGCACTGTCAGACCAAGCACCTGAGAGCAGTCTGTGTACTTATTAGCTACAGGCTCGAAGAGAACCATCAGCATGTAGTAGTCGAAAGCACGCATAGCGTATGCAGCTCCAGCCATACCCTTAAGCTGGTCTGTTACGCTCTCATCTTCTACGTTTACAGTGCTGATAACGTCGTTAGCAGCCTTAACGAAGCGATAGAGTGTGAACCATGAGAGGTATGAAGGATAACTGTTATCAGCCATGTTACGGTTGAAACAGTTGTATTCACGATACCAGTCGTAACCAGAGTTAGATCCGAGGGGATACATATCACCCATCATCTCTGTCATCGAAATCATAAACTGTGGATAAGCCATATCGGTCTCGTGAGTCTGCTCACCATAGACATAATATCCCTGAGCCATCTGTGATGGAATACCACTCAAAGAGGCCTCCAAGGCTGCCGACGATGCACCGATCTGCTCAGCTGTAGCAACACCCTCCTCGGGTACAGTCTCATCAATACAGCTTGTCAGTGTGAATGCGGCTGACAAAGCCAACAGCGAAAATATTTTATTCATCTTTTTCATATTCATTCTGTAACTTATATGTTGGTTTTAGAACTGAAGTGTGATACCACCTGAGAATGTACGCATTGGAGAGTAGCGTGTAGCGTTTGTTGTCTCGCTATAAGACTGACGTGGGTCGAATCCCTTACGCTTTGACCAATAGAATACGTTTTCAGCAGCAACATAAACGCGAAGTGAGTTGATCAGGGCTGCCTTTGTCCACTTTGCAGGGAAGGTGTAACCCAAGTTAATGTTTTCGATGTTCAGGTAGCTACCGTTAGTCAAGAAACGGGTTGACATGCTAGCAGCATTTGTATCATCGAAGTTCCAACGAGGAATTGCATTGTTGGGGTTCTCAGCTGTCCAAGAGTTCAGGATGTCCTTGTGGAACTTGTAACCTGCATTTGAGCTTGTTGGAGGAGCCATGAACTGAGCATAGGTTCCATCATACTGATGTCCACCAATCTGGAAAGAGCAGTTAATAGCAAAATCAAAGCCATAAGCCTGAATGCTTGTACCGAATCCACCATATACTGGAGGAATAGTAGTCTTCTTAGAGATATAGTAATCAGCATCAGCATAAGTAGTGGTTGTCTCGCGACGCAGGAACTTACGACGGGCAAATGGATCATCATTCTGACTAGCCAGCTTATTGCCTGCACGGTCGTACCATACATCGTTACCAGCCTCATCCTTCTCATACACAGTCTTATACCACATAGACTGACCATCCTCGCTTACGCCAGCGAACTCCTTGATGTACCAAGTATACATTGACTGACCCTCGGTGATGTAGAAGTTACCAGAGTTGTAACCCTCGTAAGCCTTACCGTCAGCATCGAACATAACGGTTGTCTTCTTATCGTCGTGCAGCTTGCTGATGCGGTTCTTCAGAGTAGCGAAGTTCACGTGAATGTCCCAGTTGATATTCTTAGTGTGAACAGCATTGTAAGTGAAGTCGAGCTCAACACCAGTGTTGTACAGGTCACCTACGTTGTCGTAGTAGCTAGAGTAACCCAGTGAAGGAGCTACAGAGAATGAGTACAGCATATCGGTGGTCTTACGATAGTACCACTCCAAGCTACCAGTCAGCTTCTTGAACAGACGGAACTCGAAACCAGCGTTGATGTTGGTATTGGTCTCCCAAGTAATATCCTTTGTACCCTTAGTTGAGAAAGAAGTACCGAGGTTACCACCTGAATTTACGATATCGAATACATCGGTATAGCGATATGAGTTCAGGTTGTCGCCAGATGCAACAATGTTATCGTTACCCTGAGAACCGATAGAAGCCTTAAGCTTCAGCTCATCTACCCACTTGATACCGCTCATAAACTTCTCCTTGTTCATCAGCCAAGCAGCACCTACTGACCAGAATGTACCCCAACGGTAGTCAGGATGGAAGCGTGAAGAAGCATCACGACGCAGAGAAGCTGACAGGAAGTACTTAGTATCGTAATCGTACTGAGCACGACCGAAGTAACCCTCGTTGTTGTAACGAGCCTTGTAAGAATAAGCGCTCTGACCATCAACAACAGCACCGCTCAACTCCTTGTTCTCCTGTGAGAACATCTTGTTCTTGCTTGCGCCTGTGATGTAGTAGCGGTTGTCATAGTACTCATGACCGAGCATAACGCTCAGGTTGTGAACATCAGCAAATGTATGAGCGTAGTTCAGAATCTGCTGGATGTTGTAGTCGTAGCTACGGCTGTGATATTTCTCAACAGTACCACCAGTAGAAGAGAACTGTCCATAATATGGGTTGTAAACATATGTACCACGAGTCTCATCGAGGTTGTATGTAGCATTGATAGTCAGAGTCAGACCTGGCATGAATGTGAAATCAGCATAACCATGACCTGTAGCTGCGTTACCCTCGAAGTTACGAGTGTTGTGACGAGTGTCGAAGATTGGGTTAGCGTTGAAGATGAATGGACGACCCTGACCAGCGTTTGTGCCATCACCATAGTCCATCATCTCAAGACCGTTAGCGTCGATCTTAACGCTACCGTCAGCGTTGCGGATGTAAGCAGGATAGATAGGAGCCATCTGGCTAGTGAAAGCCCAGATGTTACCAGTAGAGGTTGAAGAACCGTTGTTGCCCAGTGAGTTGTGATCGAAACGAGCATAGCTCATGTTAGCACCAACCTTCAGCCACTTCTTAGCCTGATAGTCAGACTTCAGACGAGCAGTGAAACGCTGCATGTCGCTGGCCTCGGTGATACCCTCGTTCTTGAGGTAACCCAGAGAAATGTAAGTGTTTGACTTATCGGTAGAACCTGCGATAGATACGTTGTACTCCTGACGTGTACCGTTGCGAGTACCAACCTTATCCCAGTCATCGGGAGTTACATAGTAATCACCAATTACACGACCAAGTGTAGCGTTGGGGTTCATCTTACCGTCCTGACCAATCAGGAACTCACCCTCGGGAACAGTCCAGATGTTGTAACCCAGACCACCGTTAGCGTTATCACCGTACAGACGCTGGTTAGCCTGATACCAAGCCTGCTCAGCTGTCATACCATCGGCCATCAGCTTATTCTTGTAAGCTGCATAGTGCATCTCGTAGTACTTGTCGGGGCTCTCGATAGTCTCGTAGTACTGCAGGGCACGTGTGTTAACACCGAACTTAGCGTCGAAAGTAACAGTAGCCTCACCGCTCTTAGCCTTCTTTGTGGTAATCATAACTACACCGTTAGCACCACGAGCACCATACAGAGCGTTTGAAGCAGCATCCTTCAATACAGTCATTGACTCAACATCAGCAGGGTTGATGTTAGCAAGGTCACCACTATAAGGAGCACCGTCAACGATGATCAGTGGAGCCATACCTGCATTCAGTGAGCTGAAACCACGAATACGGATGGTTGGTGAGCTTGATGGGTCACCAGAAGCGCTTGTAAGCTGTACGCCAGGTACTGCACCAGCAAGGGCACCTGTTACGGTTGTAGCCTGAGTAAGTGAAATCTCTTCTGCACCGATAGCCTTAGCAGAACCGGTAAATGCTGACTTCTTGGCTGTACCGAATGCTACTACGATAACTTCGTCGACCATCTTGGCATCAGCCTTCAGGAATACGCGCATACCATTCTTTGCCTTAACGGTCTTACCCTCAAAACCAAGATAGGTAATCTCCAACTGGTCCTTACCAGCAGGAAGGGTAACATTGAAACGACCGTTTACGTCTGTCAACATACCAGTACTGGTGCCTACCACCTTAACGGCAGCACCAATGATGGGCTGTCCGTCTTCCTGTGAGAGGACTGTACCAGTAACTTTCGTCTGAGCCAGTGCGGTTCCTACACAGAGGAAGAGACTGACAAAAAACAACGTTAGTCTTTTTTTCATAAATTCTCTCTCTTTTTGTTAATTATAAATGTTAAAACTAAATATTCTCTCTCACGCGTACATTATTATATATATGCACAATTTGTGGGCGGAGGTGTGACACTTTGCACACCTTTTGCCACTATCAGG
>JAEEGG010003689.1_pt1 | contig 37998 bp, 36 predicted proteins | sample 9134161 | NCBI WGS metagenome assembly JAEEGG01 (sample SAMN16246543, study PRJNA631951) | gut metagenome | biome: gut microbiome; feature: rumen; material: CR-attached | host: Bos | place: Iran: Karaj | collected 2018-10
CCATATCTTCCATATCTTCCATATCTTCCATATCTTCCATATCTTCCATATCTTCCATATCTTCCAAACCCTTCCAGCGCATAAGGACAAAAAAAGAGAGGGCTGGAATAATCCAGTCCTCTCCATGACCAGTCAGCTTTTCAGCCTATGCTCACTTTTTCTTCTTCTTGAGAAGGATGAAGCAAGCTGCGGCTGCTGCCACGACCAGGACGACGATCACGATGATCAGGCCGACGTTGGACTTCTTGGCGGCTGCTGCTGCGGTTGTTGCTGCGGCTGCTGCTGTTGTGGCTGCTGCGGCTGCAGTGGTTGCTGCTGTTGAGGCAGTTGTTGCTGCTGTTGAAGCAGTTGTTGCTGCTGTTGTAGCTGCGGTTGTAGCTGCAGTTGCTGCTGCGGTTGTAGCTGCAGTTGCTGCTGCGGTTGTTGTTGCTGCTGCGCTCTGAGCTGCCTCAGCTGCTGCTGCAACGGCTTCCTTTGTTGCCTCGGCTGCTGCCTCAGCTGCTGCCTTCTCGGCTGCAGTGACAGCGGCATCAAGCTTAGCAAAGGCCTCGACGTACTTCGGGAGCTCAGCCTTGACCAGCTCAACTGCATAATCGACATCAGCCTCTGTGATATCCTGCGGGAATGTCAGGACTGCTGTGCCCTTGCCGATTGAGAGCTCTGTGCCCTGGAGGTACTGGCCGTATGCTGCGTAAGCCATCTTGGCTGCATCTGCGACCTCTTCCTTTGTGATGAAATCAGGATATGTGATTGTAGCAACCTTATCCTGGTATGAGATCTTTGCATCGAAGCCGTAGAGGCTGATTGTTCTCTCAATTGCTTTAGCTGTAGTAGCTGCTGATGCTGCTGAAGTTGCTGCTGCAACCTGGACGGACTCTGTTCCGCCGATCATTGAGTTCACATAGTACTGGATCTCTGAAGCTGCGACATTCACTGCATAGTCAACATCTGCCTCTGCCAGATCGTACGGGAACCTGAGGGTTGCAACACCTTTGTCGACTGTCAGCTCTGTGCCCTGGAGATAATCGCTATAAGCCTGATATGCGAGAGCAGCTGCCTGCATGGCCTCTTCATTTGTGATGAATGAAGGATAGGTGATGATTGCACAGCGGTTTGCATAAACGATCTTTGCCTGATAGCCGTACAGTGAGAGTGTGTACTCGAGAGCCTGTGCCTCTTCAACTGCAGGTGCCGGTACTGGAACAAGCTCTGCCTGCTGTGAAGCAGCGATCTCGGAGAGAGCTGTGTCGACATAAGCGAGAACCAGATCCTCAGCGAGCTTGTAGTCCTCTTCGCCCCAGTTCTCAGGATATGTGAATGTGATCTTACCCGGCTGATAATCATATGTGACATAGTCAACCAGTGCAGGATATGCGGTGATTGCATATGCGAGTGCAGTGGAAAGATCTTCCTCTGTGAACAGAGCTGTAGGATATGTGACCTCTGCCTTTCCGACTGATGCCTTGACGAGGACCTCCTGGTTTGCAAGGAGATAGCGCATGACGATCGGCTCGACGACAGCTGCTGAAGGAGCTGGCTCAGCCGGTGTCGGTGCCGGAGTTGGCTCCGGTGTCGGAGCAGGTGTCGGCTCTGGGGTCGGTGCCGGAGCTGGTGCCGGTGCTGGCTCTACGGGAGCTGGCTCAACAACTTCACCCGGTGTAACACTTGCGGTCTTACAACCGACAAGAGCAATGGCCATTGCGATGACCAAGATTGTCAGAAAAATGGATTTTGAAAAACGTTTCACGTGTTTCCTCCTAGACGTTCCAAAAGACGTTCTCAATATATAACAATGTTATAATATCACAAGCTTTTTGATGTGAACACACAAAAATGCGCTTTTTTAATCAAAAAGATGGTGATTTGTCTAAAAAAACCCGCAGGACTGCGGGTTTGACATTCAAAGGGACTGAATTACATCAGGTCCTTCGGCTTGCGGGCTGTGTTGCCGGTTTTGACACAGTAAGCAATGTGATGGAGCTTTCCGTTCTCGAAGATTGACTTTGTCTTGATCTCTCCGCCCCAGCGGCTGATCAGAACCTTTGCACCCTCACGACGTGCGTTCTTAGAAATAGCACCTGCCATATTATTCCTCCGTTCTGGATTTTTTACACAATAACAGACGTAATATAGAACAAAACAAGGTCTTTAGTCAAACCCTAGGATTGAACAAAATACATCCGGGAGATATTTTTACCACATGGGCAGGAACGTTGCAAGGAAAATCTTCCTTTTACCGGTGAAAGGATATCAGAAACTCATCTCCCCCCTCCTCGGAGGGAACTGCATCTACTGCCCCACATGCTCAGAGTACTTCAACCGGTGCGTGATGCGCTTCGGGATAATCAAGGGCACGATCCTGGGCATCAGCAGGATACTCAGGTGCAGCAGGCTCTATTACGGAGGACCTGACGATGTGCCGGAGACTTTCAGCTTCAAGGAGATCAGGGCAAGGAGGATAGCCTTCAGGCGCCACGGGAAGGCGCTTTTCTGAGAATCAGGTCCTGCTGATATCCTTTATAAAGGAGATAAGGACATTGAGCGCGTTCTGGTTGTTGCCGCCCTCGGGGATGATCAGGTCCGCGTACTCCTTGGTCGGCTCTATGAATGACGCATGACCGGGCCTTACGACCTCCAGGTACTGCTTAACAACGCTGTCAAGCGTCCTTCCCCTCTCGTTGATGTCCCTGAGGAGCCTTCTTATGAAGCGGATGTCATCAGGTGTGTCGACATAGATCTTGAGGTCAAGCAGCTTCCTGATCTCCGGGTCGAACAGGACCATCAGGCCCTCAACTATGACAAGCGGGGCGCTCTCCATGTGGATTGTCTCCTTCATGCGGCAGTGATGCACGAAGTCATACTGCGGCATGTCGATGGCCTCACCGTTCTTCAGGGCGCTGAGGTGCTTGTGCAGAAGCTCCATGTCAAAGGCATCGGGATGGTCGAAGTTGTAGGCGGTGATGTTGGAGTTGTTCACGAAGACAGCGCTCCTGTAGTAGTTGTCCTGCGGTATGAACACGAAGTCAGGGCAGACCTCGCTGATTTTCCTGACGATGGTTGACTTGCCGCTTCCGGAGCCTCCTGTGATCCCTATTACCTTGACCTCTCTCATCTCATGCCTCCGTGTAGAAGTGATAGACGGTGGTGCTCTCGAAGAGCTCGCCGGGGCTGACGATGCAGGACGGGAAGTCCGGTCGGTTCACGCAGTCCGGGTAGAACTCGCTCTCAAGGCAGAAGCCGTGCCGCCTCTCATAACCGCACTCCCCGTTGAGGAAGTTGCCTGTATAAAGGTGGAAAGCTGGCAGGTCGGTGAAGGCCTGCATCACCCTTCCGCTCCTGGGCTCGCGGACACGGATGAATCTGGCAAAGCCTCTTCCCGGTCCGTCGATGCGGTCAATGACATATGCATGGTCATAACCTCTTGCGGGTGTGAGCTCAGGGGCATCGATCCTGCTTCCGAATGTGTTCTCGGAGGTGAAGTCCCATGCTGTTCCGTCCACGGGGACGATCCTGCCGTCGGGAATCAGGCCGGGGCCGGTTCCCACCACGTTGTGGCTGTCTATGATGGCAAGATGGCCGAGTATGTCGTTGGACGGGTCTCCGGTGAGGTTGAAGTATGTGTGGTTGGTCAGGTTGATCGGGCACCTCTCGGTGCAGGTAGCGCTGTAGTGGATCCTGAACACCCCGTCCTCTGAGAGGGAGAAGCGGACCCTGATGTCCGCGGTGCCGGGAAAGCCGTCTTCCTCCTCGGAGACCTTGATGAAGCACAGAAAGCCGTCATCCATGTGCCTGATGTTCCAGATCCTGCTCCAGATGCCTTTTGGGCCGCTGTGCAGGAAGTTGGGGCCATCGTTGGGTGTAAATGAGTAGCGTTTGCCGTCAAGGACGAAGGAGGATCCGCCTATGCGGTTGGCGAAGCGGCCGACCGTCAGGCCGAAGAACTTGTCGGATCCGGTGATGACCTCCGGATTCTCAACGGCGCCTGGGAACGGGAGGGTTATGTTGGCCACGTTGCCGTCACGGTCGGGGGTGCAGATCGATGTGACCGCACAGCCCAGGTTCAGGATCGAGAAGGAGTAACTCCCCTTCCTAAAGGTGTATTCCTTGACATTCATGGCTTTTCCCTCTTATCTCTCGTCGGCACTCTTGCTCTTGAGGACCGCAAGGTACGCGCTCTGCGGGATCTCGACGTTTCCGACAAGCTTCATGCGCTTCTTTCCTTCCTTCTGCTTCTCCAGGAGCTTCCTCTTTCGGGTCATGTCTCCGCCGTAGCACTTGGCGGTGACGTCCTTGCGGAAGGCGTTGATGGTCTCACGGGCGATGATGTTCCCGCCTATGGCTGCCTGGATGGGGATCTTGAACTGGTGTCTGGGAATCTCCTCCTGGAGCCTCTCGCATGCCTGGCGGCCGCGTGAGACGGCATTGTCCCTGAAGACCAGCATGCTCAAAGCGTCGCAGGCCTCGCCGTTGACCAGGATGTCCACCCTGACCAGGTCTGTCTTGCGGTACCCGATTATCTCATAGTCAAAGGATGCATAGCCGCGGGAGATGGACTTGAGCCTGTCGTAGAACTCAAACAGAACTTCTGCAAGCGGCATCTCGTAGATGAGCTCCACCCTCTTTGTGTCTATGTAGTTCATGCCGCTCTGCACACCGCGCTTCTCCATGCACAGCGTGATGATGGGCCCGACATAGGCGGTAGGTGTTATCACACTTGCCTTGATGTAAGGCTCCTCGGCATAGTCGATGCGCACCTGGTCCGGATAGTCTAGCGGGTTGTCTATCTCCATGACCTCGCCGTTCTTCATGTGGATGTGGTAGCGGACCGACGGGCTTGTCAGGACAATGGAGAGTCCGAACTCGCGCTCGATCCTCTCCTGGACGACCTCAAGGTGCAGCATGCCCAGGAAACCGCAGCGGAAACCCTGTCCCAGGGCCACCGAGCTGTCCTTCTCATAGACAAGGGAGGCGTCGTTGAGCTTCAGGCGCTCAATGGCGTCCAGAAGCTCCTCGTAGTCGTTGGTGTCCACAGGGTATATGGAGCTGAAGACCACAGGCTTGACGTCCTTGAAGCCCTCGCAGGCCTCAGCGGCTGGACGGGATGCCAGCGTTACGGTGTCACCTACCCTGATGTCGCTTATGTTCTTGATTCCGGCGATGAAGTATCCGACATCACCTGCGTTGAGGGTCCTTGTGCGCACCAGGTTCAGCTGGAAGATTCCAACTTCCTCTACCTTGTACGTGGCATGGCTGTTCATGAACATGATCTCGTCGCCTTCGGAGACCTTGCCCTCAAAGAGCCTGAAATGGACTATGACTCCGCGGTACGGGTCGTAATGGCTGTCGAAGATCAGGGCCTTGAGAGGTTTCTCGGAGTCCGCCTCGGGAGCCGGGATGTACTTGACGATGGCCTCATAGAGCTCATCCACCCCCTCACCTGTCTTTGCGGAGACCTTCTGGGCCATGTCCGGGTCAAGGCCAAGGTCATGGTCGATCTGCTCCAGGCAGGACGGGATGTCCGCGCTTGCAAGGTCTATCTTGTTGATCACCGGGATGATCTCGAGGTTGTGCTCCATTGCCATGTAGAGGTTTGCAAGTGTCTGCGCCTCCACGCCCTGTGATGCGTCAATCAGTAAAAGCGCACCCTCACATGAGCTGATGGCACGGGAGACCTCATAGGAGAAGTCCACGTGGCCCGGAGTGTCTACCAGGTTCAGCTCGTACTGCTGCCCGTCGCGGGCGGTGTACGGGATGGTGACCGCCTGGCTCTTGATGGTTATGCCGCGCTCACGCTCGATGTCCATGTTGTCCAGGATCTGCGTCTGCTCGGGACCACGGGTGGTCACAAGCGCGGCCTTCTCGATGAAGCGGTCGGCCAGCGTGGACTTGCCGTGGTCTATGTGCGCTATGATGCAGAAGTTTCTCTTGTGGGCGGTATCAACCATCTCTAAACCTCAGAAATTACAGGATGTCGGAGTTCTTCGGGCCAACTGCCTCGAAGCCCAGGAGCTCACGGACCTCGTTGTCATCCAGAGTCTCCCTGGAGACAAGAGCCTGGGCAAGCTTGTCAAGCTGGTCCTTGTGCTCGGTCAGGATCTTTGTGGCGTCGTCCATGCACTCCTTGAGGATCTTGTTGATCTGCTCGTCAATCCTCTTGGCGGTCTCCTCGGAGAAGTCCTTGTGCTGCGCTATCTCACGGCCCAGGAACAGAGGCTCACCCTCTGAGCCGAGGCTGATGAAGCCCAGGTCGCTCATGCCCCACTCCGTGACCATGCGGCGCGCGATGTCCGTGGCCTGCTTGATGTCGGAGCTCGGACCTGTGGAGGTCTGGCCGTTGAGGATCTTCTCAGCCACGTAGCCGCCCATTGCCATCTTGATGTGGCTCATCAGGGCACTCTTCTTCATGTAGGACTGGTCTGTCTCAGGAAGTCCCATGGTGACTCCGCCGGCGTTCCCGTGCGGGATGATGGTGACCTTGTACAGCGGATCGATGTCCGGCAGATAGTAGAACAGAAGCGCGTGGCCGCTCTCATGGTATGCGGTGAGCATCTTGTCCTCAGGTGTCATGACATGGCTCTTCTTGGCAACGCCCAGGACCATCTTGTCCCTGGCCTGCTCGAAGTCGATCATCTTAACCATCTTGCGGCCCTGCCTTGTTGCGAAGAGAGCAGCCTCATTGACCAGGTTGGCAAGATCAGCTCCGGATGCGCCGGGAGTGGCACGTGCGATCTTCTTCAGGTCGACCTCCGGATCTGTCTTCACGTGGGATGCATGGATCTTGAGGATGTCCTCACGCTCGTTGATGTCAGGAAGGGTTATCGCAACCTGCCTGTCAAAGCGTCCCGGTCTGAGAAGAGCCGGATCAAGGACATCGGCCCTGTTGGTGGCGGCTATGACTATGACGCCTGTTGTGGTGTCGAATCCGTCCATCTCGACAAGGATCTGGTTCAGTGTCTGCTCTCTCTCATCGTGGCCTCCGCCAAGTCCGCTTCCTCTGGAGCGTCCTACGGCATCGATCTCATCAATGAACAGGATGCACGGTGAGTGCTTTCTTCCCTGATCGAAGAGGTCCCTGACCCTTGCGGCTCCCATACCGACGAACATCTCGACGAAGTCCGATCCGCTGGTGTGGAAGAAGCTCACGCCTGCCTCGCCTGCGACCGCCTTGGCGATGAGGGTCTTACCGGTTCCCGGAGGACCCACGAGCAGGACTCCCTTGGGGATCTTGGCGCCGATCTCGGAGTATTTCTTCGGGTCCTTGAGGAACTCGACGACCTCCTGGAGCTCGTATTTGGCCTCCTTCTGGCCCGCCACGTCCTTGAAGGTGATCTTGATGTCCTTGTCAGTGTACTGCTTGGCGTGGCTCTTGCCGAACTGCATCATCTGGCCGTTTCCGGTGGTCTGACGCAGGAGCATGATGGTGAATCCGATGAAGATCAGCCAAGGCAGGAACTCAAGTATTATCGCAAGGATGGAGACATCGGCCTCGGAGCCTACGATCTCGACGTTCTTTGACTCCAGCAGGGAAAGCAGTGTGTCATCCCTGTACGGGATCCTTGCCTTGTACTCAGCACCGTCAAATGTGGTGAAGATGATCAAGGTGCTGTTCTTGATGTTTGCCCTGTAGACCTTGCCGTTCTCCACAGCTGTCTTGAATGTCGTGTACGAGACCTCGGCGGCTGTGTTGCGTGATGAGAACAGTGTCAGCGCGAACAGGATGAGAAGACCTGTGAATATGATCAGGCCTATGCGGTTTCTCCTGGATTTGAACGGGCTGTTCCCGCCCTGGTTCATGCCGGGATTCGGTCTCTGGCCGCCGCCTCCGTTGGAGGATCCGCCACCGCCCTGCCTGGGACCTGAGTTGTCCCTGGGTCTCCAATATGCATCAGGATCGTTCTTTCCTTTCTGGTTGTTCTGAGACTGGTTGGAATTATCCTTGTTTCCTGACTCGATGCCGGAGAAGCTGTCCGGTTTCACGTGCTGCATCTCATCAAACGGTGTCTCCTTCCAGAATGACTTGGCACCGTTGTCCTGCTGCTCTTTGTTTTCGGGAGTCTCTTTTTTGAGCTCCTCGTCTCTTTCGTTGTTGTCCATAAATTAACCTTTAGAGACAATATATAAAGGAAAATCGTTTGGGGCAAGAGAAGTTCGGAACTTCACACAAATTCTATCTTTCCCGCCATATATTGCTCCGAACACCGCACAGATGCCCTCCCGGTCCTCAAGGACGGGCACACGGCACCTGAGAACGGCAGGGATCCCCATGTCCTGCAAGAGTCTGCCCACATTCTTCCAGCCGCCCTTGAGACGGATCCTGTCACCTTCCGACGCGAACCTGAGAACTGCCTTCCCCTGGAATAATGAGGGGTCCATGTGAAGCGAGAGAGATGCGTCTTCCTTGGTCCGGGAAAGATATCTCCCAGCAGCATTTCCACTTCTGAAAACCATGTTGCCCGGGAGGCTTATCTCACAGTCATCATCTTCCGGAAGCCCGGCACGGAAGGCATTGTAGAGCTCATTCTCATCAGGGTCAGTGAGATAGAGTCTGCCGTGATAGACGGTGAAAATCGCTCCGTTTGCACCCACTGTACAGTCAGATCTGTCTGCGACTGCCTCAAGTACCCTGGAGAGAAGTGTCATGGGAAGCTCCGTCTCAGGGAAGACGGAATCCCATAAGAGGTAGATGATCCTCATCCTCTCGGAGACGGTCTTTCCATCAAAGTCTTTAAGGCTGAATGGAATACTGAAGAATGTTTCTGACAGGCTCCCAATTCTGTCCGAGGCAGTCTCCGCAAGGGCGAGAATCGATCTCTCAAAATCAGGCCAGATAGCCTGAATCTCAGGTATGGCTTGATTTCTGATAAGATTACGTGTGAACCGGGCATCTGAATTAGTGCTGTCAGTGCTCCACTGAAGGCCCAGCCCTGTGTTATAGTTCTCCAGCTCAGATCTTGTCATGTCAAGGATCGGACGCACCAGATGGCGCCTCTCATCCTTCTCCCGGATAGCCGGGAGTGTGACCGACGGGGAGCCGGACTTAAGTCTCATGAGGATGGTCTCCACATGGTCCTGCCTGTGATGGGCGGTAAGGATCCAGTCCGATCCGGTTCTCTGTCTCTCCTCCTCCAGGACCTTGTAGCGCAGGTGCCTTGCGGCATCCTCGGTTCCGCCTCCTCTCCTGGCGGCAAGGTTCTTCACCTCCCCGTCATCAAGTTCCCTGACAATAAGACTCACTCCCAGCTTATGGCAGTTCTCCCTGTTGAGCCCGATCTCTCTCTCAAGCTCATCCGCCTCACGGAGGCGGTGGTTGACATAGACCGCGTTTACCTTTTCTTTTCCGAGGGTCCTGACACACAGCGCAAGAAGGGCAAGGGAGTCACAGCCTCCGGAGAAGGCAACAAGGACAGTGCTGCTCCCGCTGATGAGATTATTGATTTTCTCAGAGAATGCCCTTTCTGTTGAATTCAAGCTGAAGCTCCTCCACAGATGCGCCGTTGATGTATTTCACTATTGCCTTTGCCGCATCCTCGATGGCCTTGTCGATGGCCTGTTTCTTCTCGCCCTCAGGCTCAATCCCTATGACATGGTCAACCACTTCCGTGCCGGGGGCCGGACGGCCGATTCCTATGTAAATGCGGATGAAGTCGCTGCGGCCCAGATGCTCTGCGATGCTGGCAAGGCCTTTCTGCCCGGATGAGCCTCCGCCCTTCCGGATCCTGAGCCCGCCGGCAGCCAGGTCCATGTTGTCACAGACAACGACAAAGTCGTCATCGCTCTTGAAGGAGCCCATGATGTTTCCGCTTGCGTTCATGTATGTCAGCGGCTGGACCAGAACGGCCTCCGGGCTGACCTTTGCCTGCCTGTATAAACGGAAACAGCGCTTTTTCAGTGTGACCTGAAAAAACGCTGCTGCCTGTTGCACAGCATCAAAACCTACGTTGTGACGCGTGTGCTCGTACTTAGAACCCGGATTTCCAAGTCCAAGAACAATGATCATACAATCTGGAAATCAGCATGGACAAGTCTGCCATACATGATGTTTTCCTGAAGGGCCTTGAAGATGCACTTGTATGTCTTTCCGCCTACTGCGATCTCGCACTCCTTGCCGATAGCAAGCTTTCTGAGTGTGAGGTCAAAATCATGGGCGTCAAGGATGATGTGGAAGTTGCCTTCCTTGCCGTACATCTCTGCAGGAAGCTTGCCTGCACGGACGAGTCTTCTGGATCCGGCTGAGCCGAAATCCTCTGTTCTGAGCTCTGCGTTGATCTTGATCATTTTTTTCTCCTACTCTCATTGGCTCTGTGACCAATTACCATTGATTTACCCTCGGCATTGCCTCAGGCTCTAAGAACATAGCACAGAACAGGATGCTTTGTCCACAGATTTTTGCTATTATATTTATATGGTAAAACGCTCAGGCATAATCAGGATCATCCTGTTTGTCATTGTCATTGCCCTGATCGCGGTCCTTGCACTGGACACGACAGGAGTCATTGACCTGACCTCATTGTTCTCGAACTCAGGCAAGGCAAATTTCATCCCCTATTCTGAGTTCACATCATCCGTTGAGACCGGCAAGATCTCAGAGGCAGTCATCCAGTCAGGGAAGATCATCTTCAACACATCTGACGGCTCATTCGTCACAGACAATCCGGAGTCCCCGGAGCTTGCGAGATGGCTGATGGAGAAAGGCGTGAAGGTCACAACCAAGACCGGAATCTCTGTCTCCGTCATGCTGGATGTGCTCTTTGACGTGATCTTCTTCGGCGCGGTGGCGTTCGGCATCTTCAAGCTCATCGATTACAGCAGAAAGACCTTCAAGGTGGTGCACCGCACAGGTGTGGGCTTCTCAGACATAGCAGGCATGGACCATGTGAAGGCCGACATGATGTTCCTGGTCGATGTACTGAAGAACCCCTCCAAGTACGCCTCAAAGGGACTCAGGCCGGTCAAAGGCGTGATTCTTGAGGGAACGCCCGGAAACGGAAAGACCCTCTTCGCCCGTGCCCTTGCCCAGGAGGCAGGCGTGAACTTCATAGCGACCAAAGGAGCAGACTTCCAGAGCGCCATGATGAGCATGGGCGCGAGGAAGATTAAGATGCTATTCAACAAGGGAAAGCGCCACAGGCCCTGCATCATCTTCATAGACGAGTTCGACAGCATAGGAGAAAGAAGGAACTACGCCGGAACCGGAATAGACAAAGAGAACAACCGCATCATAACAACCATGCTCAACGAGATGGACGGATTCACCGCGAACAACGGGCTTCTGGTGATAGGCGCCACCAACAGCTATGCCTCACTGGATCCCGCTCTGGTGCGTCCGGGAAGGTTTGACCTCAAGTACACAATAGGTAATCCAGATGCCCAGACACGAGCAAAACTTATAGAAATTTACACTAAAGGCAAGAATTTCGCCACTGATATCAGTCCGGATGTTCTGGTGCAGGCCTTTGACTGGCTCTCCTGTGCGGCTATAGAGGCCATCCTGAACGAGGCTCAGGCGCTGTGTCAGATGACTGGTTCAGGAGCCATTACAATGGACCATATCCTCGGGGCAGCTCACAAGACAGGGGCAAAGCTCAACATAAGATTCCGTAAATAGTATCCTATTTGCGTTTCGTTTGTTTACGCTTATATAAGGAGTTCAACATGAACAAGTTTTCAAGATCATTATTATTGCTGGCCTGCGTTGTGCTGGCCGCTTTTGCACTCACATCATGCAGCACCCTCTCAGGGTCAGGGAACACAGAGAGCGCATCGACCACAGTATCGCTCTCCGGCAACGGAACCATCTATCTCAAGGCCGACATCGTGACCTTCAGCATAAACGTCAATGAGACTGAGCAGACCACAGCGGAGGCCCAGCAGGCAGCCAACAAGAAGATGACCGCCATCCTGGAGATTCTGAGGAAGTTCAATATCGAGGATGACAAGATCTCCACCACAGCCCTGAACTTCAGCACCGAGTACTACTGGGACAACGGAAAGCAGGTCAAGGTCGGCGAGAGTGTCAGCCAGACAGTGTATGTCACCATGGAGGACATAGACGCCTTCCCCGTCCTCTCGGACGAGCTCGGGACAAAGCTCAACGGCATCTCCTTCTACAACGTGCGCTTTGACTCAAGCAAGAAAGCCGCTGCCACGGCCCAGGCCAGGGAGCTTGCATACAAGAACGCCCTTGAGAAGGCCGAGCTCTATGCCAAGTCAGCAGGTCTTCAGGTCGTGCGCCCGATTACAATCAATGAGGGATACTCATCATTCGCCACCGCGAACTACAAGAGCGCGGACATCATGATGATGGCCGAGGCCGCAGCGGCACCTGAGCCTACATACGGCACACAGACCCCGACCGGATTGCTCTCTGCAAGCATAGACGTCAACGTGGTCTTCGAGCTCAAGTGATTTATTGACTTTAGACGGAAGATGATTGTAGTATTCTTCCGTTCGCTGGAACTTTGGCCGTTAGCCCAATGGTTAAGGCACCGGGTTTTGGCTCCGGCTACAGTGGTTCGATTCCACTACGGCCAGCATCAGAAGCTCACTCTTATGGCAGTAATACCGTCCTTGAGGGTGAGCTTCTCTCTTTCTGTCAGAAGTATATGACAGCTTCCGCTTCCGGTCAGAAGAAGGCGCTCGCCTTCAAGCACCTCGATGTCAGGCCTTCTGTTCACCAGGTCAAAGTCGTTGCGGAAGGTCCACTGTGAGACATCCTTCCTGTAAATTCTCTCAAGATCATCAAGGCTGTCCAGCTCCGGAATTGAGGGCCTCTTGTCCAGCGCCTCATAGGCTTCCCTGGTTGAGGTCTTCTCTCCGTCAGTGATGATAATAAAGCCCTTCAGATCTTCTCTTGCTTTGATTTCATGAACTTTCTCACCTAATCCGGCTACTGTTGCAGCCCTATACTCAGAGATAAAGAAAGGCACATCACAGCCCACCTTTGCCCCGAGGCTCATCAGCTCGGACTTTGGAAGACTGATGCCGGAGATGCTGTTCAGATACAGTAAAAGAGTAGCAGCATCGGACGATCCTCCGCCAAGGCCGGCCTGGCTTGGAATGTTCTTTGTCACCTTGACGTGGATGCTTTTGTCAAAGCCTGTCTCCTCATGCCAGAGCCTTGCGGCCTTGTCCAAGGTTGATTTTCCCTTGGGGCATAGATGCTCCAGCCCTGAGACATCGGCATTGAACGGCCCGTCGGAGACTGAGACGTCGAGGATATCGCAGAGACTGCAGGTCTGGAAGATCGAGGCTATAGGATGGTATCCGTCAGATCTTCTTTTTCCGACCGCCAGGTGCCAGTTGACCTTTACAGGTGCTCTCAGCTCCATAGTCCAAGCCCCCTCATGCGCTCAGTTGTCTTTCCGTTCCAGTCCACGTTTGCCTGCGGATTTCCCGGGCTGGGATGGATGATGGATGCGACAATCCTGGACGGATCGGTGTTCACGGACGCAAGCTTCTCCTCGGCGTACTTTCCGATTCCTATCAGAGCCCTAGGGTTTATCAGATCAATCACATCGCTCAGGTATGAGTCGCACACATTCTCTAGTGCCCTTCTCTCCTCCATTGGAAGATGATCGGGTGTGAAGTTCTTGGCTGTCTTGCCCTTGTCCAGGAACCCGAGCGGACAGTAGTTGAACATGCTGTGGATCCTGAAGAAATCAGCGGGATCAGGCCATCTTGTCTGGATCAGGCCCCAGAGACGTTTGCCGCTTCCCTCAGAACGCTTGATAGCCATCCCAAGGACAGGTCTTGACGGGTGCTCCCTCCCTGGCTTTCCCACTGGAAGATCCAGCTTCAGGTAGTCCCTGACCGCATTGACCTCCCCGAAAGGGACTCCCGTCTGCATCATCCCGAACGGACCGGGGTTCATCCCGAGCATCAGGATCTGCGAGTCCTTCCTGATATATCTTCTGAGAAAGGCCTCGTGCATGTCCCAGGCGTAGACAAGCGGGTCATAGATATATCCGTCGTATGAGAATGAGAGGCTTTCCACATCATCGCGTAGTTTTTTGGTCCGGTTGATCAGGTCTTCCGTGAATTTGCTTTCGCTTTGGGTCATATGTGTATTATCGCTTTCCCGGAGGCACTGTGCAAGTGAGTATTGATCATGCATTTTTATTGAAAAATCTCTCATTAAATTACCACCATTTACATGGAAATGTGGTAGAATAAACGCATGGAGGCATAAAGATGGCAGCAAAAGCAGATCCTAAAGCGGCAAAGGCGGCTCCTAAGGCAGCTCCTGCAGAAGACAAGAAAGAAGTGAAGGAAGTCCACGAGCTCGCCTTCTACGAGGGCAAGGGCTGGGGCGTCAAACGTCAGGGAAGTGACAAGATCATCAAGTACTTCAAGACAAAGGTCGAGGGTACAGAGTACATCGTCAAGGTCGCAGGCAACCAGGGAACAAGGGTTGTCATCAGACTCAAGAACGGAAAGTTCCAGAAGTTCGACAATGCACTGAGAGCACTCTCATATGCAAAGACCTCGAAGGAAGCGGACTGATAATCCGGTCACTTTAATCTGAAAGAAGACAGGGCTTGTCTCTGTCTTTCTTTTTTTATAACCTTCAGCCATGAGATCAATCGAGATTCACTGCTGCGCCAAGGAGAAATCAATCATGAGCTTTCCCATGGGCGCCCTGTGCATCAAGACAGAGATCAACCATGCCGAGGGTCTTCCCAAGGCAAGCCTCCATGAGCATTTCTGCCATGAGGATCCGGTGCGCGCCGCAAAAGAGGCAGCCATGCGCAAACCCTGGGCGATAGGCCTTTCCGTCTACATCTGGAACTCCGAATGGATGAGGCTCTTTGCCAGTACAGTAAGGAAGAAGGATCCCGGCATACTGATCTTCGCAGGCGGACCCCATACCACCGCTTACACCGACTCATTCCCCACATGGCTTGATTTCGCAGTCCTGGGAGAGGGCGAGGTCTCTACAATCAGCGCGCTCTCTGCGATTGTATCCGGCAAGAAGCCCGAGAACCTCCAGATGGAGGGACTGATCACCCGCAACTATGTCTCCCCTGTCAGCTCGAGGCTTCCCGAGCTCTCAAAGCTCCACTCCCCGTTTCTTACTGGAGAGGCATCAGGAGTCCTGAAGAACTATGACTCCGTATTGTGGGAGCTTACAAGAGGATGCCCTTTCGCATGCGCCTTCTGCTTTGAGTCAAGGGGTAAGAGGACAGTCAGGGATTATCCTCTGGACAGGATCGAGAAGGAGCTTGACTACCTCATAAAGAACCATGTCGAGAATGTCTTTGTCCTTGACCCGACATTCAACCTCAACCCGGAGCGGGCCAAGACAATCCTGCGCCTGCTTCTCAAGAAGGCCCCTCAAGAGATGCATTTCACCTTTGAGATCAGGGCAGAGCTTGTGGATGAGGAGCTTGCCGACATGTTCGCGGAGCTCAACTGCTCGCTTCAGATCGGACTGCAGAGCAGCGACGAGGAAGTCTTGAAGACCATAGGAAGGAGATTCGACAAAGATCTTTTCACAGAGAAGACACGCCTTCTGGCATCACGTGGCGCAGCTTTCGGCCTGGACATAATAATCGGACTGCCCAAGGACAACCTCAAGCGCTTCAGGAACACTGTAAACTATGCCGTCTCCCTCATGCCCAGCAACATCGACTGCTTTTTGCTCTCCCTGCTTCCGGGAACCGAGCTCGCCATGAGGGCCAAGGAGTACGGACTGGTACCCGGACAGGATGTCGAGAGAACAATTTTGAGTACCCCATCATTCACAGAGAAGGATATTTCCATAGCATTGTCTGTAAGACGGGGCATGGATCTCTTCTACACTAAGGGTCAGAGCTGTATGTGGATCCACTGCATCCTGGAAGCCCTGAACATCACCGCCTGCAACCTCTTCTCCCTTTTCGTGAAGTGGATGGACCAGACCGGACGCTCAGAGGAAGAGGACATCTGGGTGCTGCAGGATGATTTCGTGCAATCACTTTTCGAGAAGACGCAGAATGCCAAGCTCCTTCCCGCGATGAAGAGCTTCATGGAGCTTCATCAGGGAATCTGCTATGTCACAGACACGTGCGAGCCGGCCCAGGTTGACCTGTCATACAGGCCTGAGGACCTGGCCCTGCTGGATGAGATGAGCCTTGCTGAGTTCGTCAAGTCAAAGAAGATGCACAGGTGCTCACCGACCATCGTCATGGAAGGGTCTGAGATAAAGTTCTATTAAGCGTCTTTTATGAACTTATGTTTTGAACAAATGTTCAAATGTAACCTTTTTAACAAAGTTTAGTAAATTTTTCTTAATTTTCTATTGTATGAATTACTAAACAATGATACCCTAAAGTAGGTTTTGTGTCCGAGGTCGCAGATTTTTCTCCCCACCCCAATCCTGAAAGGTGCGACCTGGACACAAAACTATTTTTTTATCTTGATGTAGACAAAAAACAACTTCTAAGTTAACATCTTATTCGCATGGGCGTGTAACTCAGCGGGAGAGTGCTACCTTCACACGGTAGAAGTCGTTGGTTCAAACCCAATCGCGCCTATAGACAACAGAGGGACCTTCGTGGTCCCTCTGCTTGTTCATGGGCAAATAATACTGCTCACGGCCTCGGCGCAGCGCATGCCGTCTACAGCGGCGCTGACAATGCCGCCTGCGTACCCTGCTCCCTCTCCGCAGGGATAAAGGCCGGGATTCGAGATGCTCTGAAGGGAGTCAGGATCCCTTACTATCCTCACGGGGCAGGATGTGCGTGTCTCTGTTCCGATCAGGGTCGCCTCACTTGTCATGAAGCCGTTGGCCTGGCGGGAGAAGACAGAGAAGCCTGATCTGAGCGCATCGGAGCAGAAATCAGGAAGAACCTCATCAAGGTCAGACGGTGTGAGGCCCGGCGCATAGCTTGAAGGGGCCGTGTCTGAGCTTGATCTTTTTGCCATGAAGTCAGTGAGTCGCTGGGCAGGGGCCTTCTGGGTGCGCCCTGCGGCGATGAAGGTCCTCTGTTCAAGCTTCTCCTGAAGCTCCATCATGGAAAGGCAGCCGGAGTCCGGAAGGATGCTTGTGGGAAACTCCACGACCATGCCGCTGTTTGCCCACCTGGAGCCGCGGTTACTGGGTGACATGCCGTTGACTACCACCTGATCCTGATCCGATGCAGCCGGTACCACAAAGCCTCCGGGGCACATGCAGAAGGAGTAGACTCCCATGCGTCTTCCCTGGACATCCACCTGGGTCGAGAAGCTGTACTCGGCTGCGGGAAGATAATCGCCGCGGCCTTTGGGACTGTGGTACTGGATCTGGTCGATCAGATGCTGCGGGTGCTCAAGGCGCACTCCCATGGCAAGGCTCTTGGCCTCCATGGAGACATCCTTGTCCTTCAGCATCCTGAAAGTGTCACGGGCTGCGTTGCCGATGGCCAGGATCACAGGACCGTCAAATGAGAGATCCTCTCCGGTTGCAAGGTCAACAGCCTTGACGCCTGTGCATCTTCCGTCACGAATGACAATGTCCGTGACCTTTGTCTGGAAGCGCACCTCTCCTCCGTGTGAGATTATGGCATTGCGAATGTTCTCAATTATCTTGGGAAGCTTGTCCGTCCCGATATGGGGATGGGCATCGCAGAGGATGGTCTCTGAGGCTCCATAGCGGACGAATGTCCCCAGGACCTTGGAGTTCTCTCCCCTCTTCTTGCTCCTGGTGTAGAGCTTGCCGTCAGAGTAAGTGCCGGCTCCGCCCTCTCCGAAGCTGTAGTTGGAGTTGGAGTCCACAACATCCTGGGTGCTGATCTTTGCGATATCCACCCTCCTGGAATGGACATCCTTGCCACGCTCGATGACAACAGGCCTTATCCCATGCTCAAGAAGCGTCATGGCGGCGAAAAGACCCGCAGGCCCGCTTCCCACAACAATGACCTGGCCGTTGGCAGGATCTGCATCCTTCATCTCAATGGCCTCCGCAACAGGGGCCTCAGGATTGATCCTGCAGACAAGGTCAACCATTATGTCACGGCGCCTGGCATCGACAGACCTGCGGAGGATGACGTACTCATCCCCTTCTCGGATACCCAGTGCCTTCTCAAGAGCCCTGCTGTCAAATGCCTTTTGAGGCGGAAGCCTCAGCGTGATGTCCTTCTGCATACCTGAATACTATAGAATATCGCTTGAAGATGAAACATCTTTCTGCTAAAACAGACCTGTGAACGCACTTTCCGTATACAACATCTCCAAATCAGTCAAGGATGACTATCTGTTCTCTGAGGTGAGCTTCGGTCTTGAGGCCGGTGAGCATCTGGGGATAATCGGAAAGAACGGGGCCGGAAAGTCCACCTTCCTGAAGCTGATAGCAGGCCAGACAGAGCCGGATGACGGGCAGATAACAATAAACAACTCACTTCGCGTAGCCTTCCTTGAGCAGGAGGTCAGATTCCCTGAGGACTGTACCCTTGAGGGATTTCTCAGGCTGAGCAAGGACCCGCATGTTCAGTTGCTCGTGCGTTACGAGTCAGGAGACCATCAGCTGATGGACAGACTTGAGACCCTGGGTATCTGGGACATAGAGGACCGCTACAGAAGGTACCTGACCGAACTTGGAGTAAACCGCCCGCTTGATGAAAAGATGGCATATCTATCAGGAGGAATGCAGAAAAAGGCAGCTATTGCCAGAATCCTGGCCATTGAACCGAATATCCTTCTTCTTGATGAGCCTACAAACCATCTTGACATCCCGGCCATTGAATGGCTTGAGAGCCACCTCGGATCAGAGCAGTTCACGGTGCTGCTTGTGACCCATGACAGGTACTTCCTGGACAGAATCTGCAACCGCATCATGGAGATCGACAGGCGCAAGGTTCATTTCTATGAGGGAGGCTACACCAGCTTCCTCGAGGGCCGAGAGCAGAGGATCAACGCACTTCAGAAGGAGCAGGAGCGCCTTGCGACAATCCTAAGGCGTGAGCTCGAGTGGCTCCACAGGGGACCCAAGGCCAGGACCGGAAAGGACAGCGGAAGAAAGCAGCGCATAGAGGACATGCTGGGCCAGCAGACCAAGGCCGAGGAGGAGTCCAGGGCATTCTCAAGTATAGCAAGGCGCATGGGGAAGAAGATCCTGGAGCTGAAGGATGTCAGCGCATCAAGAGGAGGACGCCAGATACTGAAGGGCTTCAACCTGGAGTTCGTCAAAGGCCAGAGATTCGGAGTCATAGGTGAGAACGGAAGCGGCAAGAGCACCCTGCTTGAGGTCATGACCGGAAACCTCTCCCCTGACAGCGGAACGGTGGACACCGGCGTGAACACCGTATTCGGCTACTACGACCAGAACTCAGTGAACCTCCCGCTGGACAAGACCCCGATCGAGTTCCTGTCCGACATCAGCGAGCTGATTGTGCTCTCATCAGACTATGCCGTCACCCCGGCAAGGTTCCTGGAGCTCTTCGGCTTCCCCTCTTCGTTTCACAGGCTTCCGATCAGCGTGCTCTCCGGCGGAGAGAAGCGCAGGCTGTACCTTCTGAGCACACTTGTCCGCAACCCGAACTTCCTGGTCCTGGACGAGCCGACCAATGACCTGGACATAGATACCCTGAGGCGCCTTGAACAGTATATCCTGGACTTCAACGGCTGCGTGATCTCAGTCAGCCATGACAGGGCCTTCCTGGACCGCACCTGCACAGAGCTCATCATCATGCCCGAGGCACGCAGGTTCGAGGGAAACTACTCAGATTATCATGAGAGCGTCCAGGCCCAGGGCAAGGTATCCGCGCCAACGGCTGAAAGCCAGAACAAGGACCAGAGCAGACGGCGCGACCATCAGAAGAAAGGCCTCTCCTTCAAGGAGAAGCGTGAGTTCGAGGACCTGATTGCGGAGATCGAGGCCCTTGAGACGGAGAAACAGAAGCTTGAGGACTTCTTCACCTCAGGCCAGGTAGACCAGGGCGGACAGAGACAGAGGCGCTACAATGAGATAGGCCAGAGGCTCGAGGCCTGCTATCCAAGGTGGGAGACTTTGGCTGAGCTTGCCGAATGATTACCTGCTGTAGCCCAGCCTCATCCTGACAGTCAGATGATCCACGGGCTTCAGGCCGTATTCCTGTCCGGCCTCCTTGAAACCATATGAGAGCTCAACCATGTTGCCGAAAGCGTCAAAGGCCACGCCGAACTCAGGATAGCCGTACCTGTAGTTCGCCCTGAGGTCGAAAAGGCTGAACAGATTGAGGTTCAGGCCTGCATCGACATACCTCAGCATCTCAAGAAAGCCGTACTGCCTGTCGCTGACAGTCTCCAGGTAACGGTTGATGCCCGTGAACTCCAGATAGACGGTAGGATCCACGTAGTCCCACCGGGGATTGAACTTGGCCGCAAGGCTCAGTGAGAACGGAGTGTAGACCAAAGCCGGCATGTTCTCGTCATCGTTGTTTCCGTTCCTGAACAGAAGGGCATCCTTGTAATTGGCATAGTCCTTCATGTAGTAGACCCCGTTTAGGTTTTCAGCCATGGTGCTGAACTCCAGCATGCCGTCAAGTATGCCTAGAGTCACGCCCAGGTCCAGCGGAACAGCAAATCCTCCGCGGGCAGGCAGGAAGTTCATGCCATCAGGATTCCAGAGGACGGAGGTCAGAACCGACAGCGTCAACTGGTGCAGGTACACCTTCTCAGCAAAGCGGACAGCCCCTCCGATGTCCAGGGTAAGATTGTCGGTGTCAACGATGCGCCTTCCATAGGCGAAGGAGAACGCGTAATTGACCTGAGGCACATAGCCGTTGCCCGCAGGGGAAGAGGCCTGTCCTGTCTCGCCATCGACGATCGGAGGCATGGCATGGATCCCCGCCTTCAGGTTAAATCCGAAAGCGAAGTTCCCGATGATGGCTCCTGTTCCGATATCACTTGTGAAAACATCACTGTATCCGGTCCCTGAAGCCATCACAAGGCCCAGAACATAAACAATCCAGTCATTTCTGTCAGCCTGGAACTTGGTGATCCTGGACAGTGCCTCGGCGACGCTCCTGTCCTTCACCGCCTCGGCGATGTTGTATGAGGAAGACTCCAGATAAGGGAGCTCCACGGCAAGGCCGCCTTTGGCAAGGCCTGCGGCATTCACGAACAGGCTGTAATTCAGCCTGTCACTGACATTGACGGTGGTGGGCCTGAAGGCATTGTCCGTCACCCCGGTGTAAGGTCCGTCCTCGGTTGCGCCTGCAGCGAAGAGGGACGCACATAGAATCATGAAAACCAAAGCAAGAACAGTCTTTCTCATGTGCCGCCCCCTATCTCAGGACACCGCTGACCAGACCGGGGATGTCAATGCGGATGTCGTAGATGTATGTGATCATAGTCAGATCGGAGATTACCCTGTCGAGATCAGACTCGCAGTTTGTCAGGACCCACTTGTAGTCAAGGTGGCTGTACCACCTCTTGTAGGCCTCGTCATCCTCCTTTGACTCCTCCGCCTCCGGGAAGTCATCAGGGTTGTTCTCCCTGTAGGTGTCCAGGATCGACTTAGCGGCGTCCAGGACATCGTAGATGAGACATATAGAGATCTTGTCTCCGAGCGTCTGGTAGGTCCTGCCTCCGACATAGGCGACAATGCCGTCGTATATGTATCTGAGATCATTGATGTTGAACTTCGAGGATGAGCCGCCTCCCTGGCTGCCGCCACTGCTCTGACCGCCTCCTCCGCTCTGGCCTCCGCCTTCCTCCAGGGCATCGTCCAGCTTCTCGAGGGCTATCCTGAGCCCCAGCTCATAATGGTTGAACACGATGTCCTTGACCTTGTCCACGATCATGAAAACATCGTGAGTCTGGACGGGGATGACCATGTCGAACTCCCTGGTGGCATCGATGATGGATCTCACCTTTGCGGTTGTGCTCTCAATCACAGGGCTCTCGGCCAGCATGTTGATGATGTTGACCCAGTCCAGGAGCACGTCGAGGTTTTCCAAAAGCTCGCTCATCTCCTTCCAGCTGTCAAGGATCCCGCCGAACTTGCGGTATGCCTCATAGCCCGAGTACGCGTATCCCTCATATCTGGAATCAAGGACAGCCCTGATGGGTTTGTCGGAGAGTCCTGTTGCCTTTGCCTTCTGGATGTCGGTCACAAGGGCCTTGGTGAGTGCGATCAGCCTGGGATCGCCGTCAAAATCATCCGTGTTCTTCGTGCTCTTCAGGACAAACGTCTTGCCGGAGAAAAGAGACGGATCCACTGATGCAGAGCCCGGATTCTCGTTTGACTCATCCTCCGGCTCGAAAATCATGAACGGATAAGAGATCTTCTGCACGCCGGCATCCATCAGGAAGAGCCTTTCCGGAAGCCTCAGGCAGCTCTCATACTTGCCGACAAAGGCCTCCACGGTCTTCACCGTGTCGTTTACAACAGCCTCACCTGCCTTCCCCAATCCCGCGGAGCCAAGGCTGCCCATAGTCTGGCCAGCGCTCATTATCTCATCAGCGCTGCAGCCCGCCATAAGTGTGACTGCCGCAAGAGCAAGCAGCCCAAGCAATATCAGATGCCTTCTCATGGGTATTCCTCCCTATCTCTAATATCCTTATGCCCAATCATAATATAACAAAGGATATTCCGACAGGTTACAATCAGCGATTTACGTTATTTAGGTATTCCTCCATGGAGATCATTGGCCTCTCCAGGGCGGCTATGGTCTCATCTGAGAGCGAAAGGCTCTCAGAATACTCCTCTCCCGCCTTCCTGAAACGTCTCAGAAGAGGCTCTGCCACCACAGATGCCTGCGGCACATTCAGAAGCGGAGCCTCCGGGACAAAGACCATCACCGGGTTGCCGAAGCAGTTCCTGCACATGATCCTCAGGCCCTCGAAGTTGCCCTGCCAGTGCGGAAAGCCGCATCCGCTGATCACCAGGGTATGCTTCTTGGAGAAATCAACCATCGTCTCATGCCTGACCGTCCCGTCCTCCAGCCTGACCATCCTCGTGGAGGTCAGCGGCAGGGTCCGGTCCAGGACCGCCTTCAGGTGTGAGGGCATGGCATAGCAGTAGAGCGGAAAGCTCCAGATGATGATGTCTGCCTCCCTGTACAGGTCCAATATGGCGTTCTGGTCATCCTCGATGACGCAGTGGCAGTCCTTTCTCTGCCAGCACTGGAAGCAGCCGCGGCATGGGGCGATCTTCCTGTCTATGACATCGACGATTGTTATCTCGTTGCTCTTGTCCTTATCAAGCCCCTCCAGGAAAGATCTTGTCAGGCGCATCGTGTCGCTTATTCTCTTAGGGCTTCCGTTAAGTACCAGTATCCTCATAAGACTCACCTCTGATGACAGGATATGGGAATTTACTCATCAGCACAACCTACTTATGGTGGAGTCGGCCTTGTCTGGAAAGAGACAATCAGAAGATAAAATGATATCATAACCTCATGGCAAACCCGGAGAACAAGGCAAAAGCCTCAGAAGAAAGATACAGACAACTGACAGAGACACCGGTTCCGAACCTGATCCTCAAGCTTTCGGTTCCGACCATCATCAGCATGCTGGTGACAGCCTTATATAACGCAGCAGATACATTTTTCGTAGGTAGGATCAGTACCGAGGCCACCGCAGCGGTCGGACTGTCATTCTCAGTTATGGCGATAATCCAGGCGCTGGGCTTCTTCTGCGGGCAGGGTTCAGGCAACTATCTGTCGCGCATGCTCGGGGCAGGAAAGCACCAGGAGGCCGATGAGATGGCGGCCACAGGACTTGCTCTTTCCGTGATAATCGGAATTGTCGTGGCTGTGCTCCTGAACTCCTTCATCAGGCCGGTTTCGGCATTCCTGGGGGCATCGGCCTCCACAATGCCAGACACGGTGAGCTACCTCCGGGTCATAGCCATGGGGGCTCCGTTCGTCATGGGCCAGTTCGTCCTGAACAACCAGCTCCGCTATCAGGGAAGCGCCATGTACGCCATGGTAGGGCTTCTCAGCGGCGCGATCCTGAACATCATACTCGACCCGCTATTGATATTCGTCTTCGGGCTGGGGGTCACAGGTGCCGCCATTGCCACCATCTGCGGCCAGATGATCAGCTTCCTGGTCCTGCTTGCAGGCACACACAAAGGCGCCAACATCCGTATAAGGCTCTCAAACATCCGCCTGAACGGCCATTACCTGATACAGATAGTCAACGGAGGAAGTCCCGCCCTCTTCCGCCAGGGCCTCATGTCCATAGCAACGGTCCTCCTCAACCGCACCGCCGGTGTCTATGGAGATGCCGTGATTGCCGGAATGAGCGTCACCACAAGGACCATGATGTTCGTCTCCAGCGCCCTGATAGGCTTCGGACAGGGCTATCAGCCTGTCTGCGCCTTCAATTACGGCGCGGGAAAGAAAGACAGGGTGCGTGAGGGCTATTTCTTCTGCGTAAAGTACGGCACTGCGTTCCTGATCACCATGTCCGCCCTCTGCCTGCTCTTCGCCCCTCATATCATCAGGTTCTTCAGGAACGACCCGGATGTCATAGCCGTGGGCACGGTGGCTCTCAGATGGCAGGCCGCGGCACTCCCTCTCCAGGCCATAGTGGTCATCACGAACATGATGCTCCAGTCGATCGGAAAGGGAGTCAAGGCATCGTTCACCGCATCTGCAAGAAGCGGCCTGTTCTTCATACCGCTGATCATAATCCTTCCTGAGGTCTTCGGCCTTCTGGGAGTTGAGATGACACAGGCCATAGCCGATGTCCTTGCCGTTACGGTCTCGATACCCCTAGCCGCCTCAGAACTCAGGAAGATGCGCTGATTGCCCTGACAGAACAATAATCATAAAAAACAGTTTCTATCTGCCATCAAATCATGTATCCTCTTACCTATGGGTAGAAAGGATGGGAAGAGGGTCAGGAATGCAGACCCGATGTACACGATTGTCCCGTACATAATGGACAAGCGTTATGATGCGATGAACATGATCAACCTGGATGTTCCGGTTGATCCCATAAAGGACTACATAAAGCAGCAGAGAGCTCAGGGAAGATATGTCAGCCACATGTCTGTCATCATCGCCTCCTATCTCAGGACCATGGCCCATTTCCCGCTCCTGAACCGGTTCATAGTCAACTGCAAGATATATGCACGCAAGGACATCCACTGCGCCATGGTCGTCCTCAAGGACGAGGACGGCGAAATGGAAGGCACGATGAGCAAGGTCAGCCTGGATAAGGAGGACACCATCTTCACCGTCAATGACAAGATGAACAGCTACATCGAGAAGAACCGGGAGGCGAAGAACAAGAACTCCACGGACAAGCTGATCAAGAAGCTGCTGGCCTTCCCGGGCCTTGCGAGATTCGGCGTGGGACTCTTCAAGTTCATGGACAAGCACGGCCTGCTTCCTGCGAAGATCATAGATGCCAGCCCGTTCCACACAAGCTTCACCATCACTAACCTGGCAAGCCTCAGGACGAACTACATCTATCACCACATCTACGAGTTCGGAACCACAAGCGTGTTCATAGCAATGGGCAACACCCGCGAGGTCCCCGTCAAGACCAAGGACGGCGTGGTGTTCAAGACGTGCATTCCACTTGGAGTGGTCATGGATGAGAGAATCTGCAGCGGACACTATTTCGCCGATGCCTTCAAGCGCATGAAGACATATCTTGAGGATCCGTCACTTTTGGAGAAGACATTCTCTGAGGAGACTGCCGGCTGATCAGTGCACTATCACGGAGATACTTGTCTTAGTCCTGTAATGGACTGTGACAAACTGTCCGCCTTTTTCCCATGAGTCAATGTCCTCACCTTCCTCATGCATGGGAAAACCATAAGACTCAGGTCCGAAAACAGCTCCTATCGCATAGACAATCTGCAGATAGGCATCAAGTGTTATTCCCTTATTCAGGTCAAAGGATATTTCCCCTCCACCGTTTTTAATGACCTCATCGAACTGCTCCATCTCAAGATCATATGCCTCCAGACTTTTATCCAGGTCAAGGTCTCCTATCTCAGGAAGAGTGACTCCGGTGGAGACGTTGAAGGCCTTTCTCGCCTTGGCGTAGAACGGTGTCATCTGAGTGTCTCCTATCTTTCCGGAAACAGAACCGTCACAGCTGACGGACAGGACCAGAGCTAGAACTGCAATAGACAATAAAACAAAAAGATTTCTTCTCATCCTGATTCTCCCATTACAATAACAAAACAAATATAATGCCTCTTAGGTATCAAGGCAAAAGGAATAATCGGAGCGTCACACATTCAGCTCCTGATCCTTACATCTTTTCAGCCTGTTCAGCTGGTTCGAGTACGACATCCTAAGTGAGATTCCGGCAACCATGAGGGTGCCGACATGAAGGCCGTTTCTTTTGTTCTCACGGACAAAGCGGATATGGCGGAATGCCAGGGCATCGTTCAGCCCTCTCAGAATCTGACGAGACGAGAAACCCTCATAGTCATCTATGGTTATGGACAGGTCAGCCTTATATCCCAGAGGAATGTTATTGAGAAGCTCAACCATCATGTCGGTGGTCTTATTCGAGATCTTGGGCTCGTCCATGAAATCAACGTTGCCGCAGAACAAGTCGCTGGCCTTCTTGAAGTGCATGGGGATGTCAAACACCTTGCGCTTCCTGTCAAGCCTGTAATATCTGGCGAGCTTCGATACAGTCTGCTCCATCTCTATGTCAGATGAGTTCTGCATCAGCTTTCTTTTATTCCTGTCAGGCATGTTAATTTCCCCCCATGTAGAATAGTACTCTCAGAAACAACGGTACAGCAAGTGGAAAGCATAGAATTCCCACAGGTGAGACAACGAGCATATGATGTCCTATTTGACAATAAATGCTATAAAAAGATGAAGTATCTATGTTTTTAAGATATATTATTGGCCTGAGCAGAGTGGATTTGCCCTCCGGCTCCCGGAAGATTAATCGGGCAGAGTGGATTTGCCTTCGCCTACCGGATGTCCGGCTCAGGCCGCCTCCGCTGCAAGACCCTGCACCAGCTCGGCTCTTGCCTTACGCTCCGATTCAAATCCACACCGAATGACCGTAAAACGCAAAGAGGGCCAGCTTCTAGCTGACCCTCTCGCGTTTCGGGCAGAGTGGATTTGCTCTCCGGCTCCCGGATGTCCGCCTTCCGGGCCGGCCTTGCTTCGGACAACACTCAGTTGTCCTCCTACCGCAAGGCTTCAAATCCACATAATCTGCCCCAGAAACAAAATGGGAGCTGGCTTTAGCCAACTCCCATTCGTTTCGGGCAGAGTGGATTTGAACCACCGACCCCTTGGTCCCGAACCAAGTGCGCTAGCCCCTGCGCTACTACCCGATTTGAAAAACCTTGTTCAATATATGGTTTTTGACTTTCAATGTCAACAAGACAGATGCATCAAGTTGGCCCATGTTACATTGACAATACTCTCCATATAATGATATTTTAGTTTGGTGCGCCCTCGCGTGGGCACAATACTTATTATCAAGAGGTCTTCCATGGCAGATAAGAATGTCCCTTCAGCAGACAGCAAGAACAGCAAGCTGAAGGCAGTGGAATCCAAGCAGAAGAATGAGAAGAAGGAGAAGATGTCCTTCAAGAAGCTGATCACCATCATCATCATCGTGGTGCTCGCAATGCTGATGGTCGGAGGCGTCTATTACGTCGTTGTCCTGGTCTCACAGTCAAAGGCAGAGAAAGCCAACTCATGGGGCTCATATGACGGCGAGTCAATCATGATCGAGAACAACAATGTGTTCTACAACACGCTTGTAAATGACTCAAACCTCCAGACAGCATACCTGAACGGTGATTACAACACCCTCCTCTCAAGCTACTACAGCGCATATCAGGCACAGGTCGCATTCATGGCACTCTCCAAGGACGCCAAGGAAGCTGGAATCGTCGCACCGCAGGATCTCGTCAATGACCTGATCATCAGAAGCGGCATCTACAACGGAGAAGACGGAACCTACAGCGCTGATGTCTTCAATGCATCTTCTGAGGCTGACAGGATCAGAGTCAACACATACTATACAAACTACTATCCGTACACAGCTGTCCTCTCAGACCTCCAGTCAACAATCGTCTCAAAGCAGGAGCGTGACTTCGTCGAGGATATGTCAAAGAAGACAAGGTCCTTCGAGTACTTCGTGATCAACTTCCTCGCCTATCCGAACGAGCTTGCCGAGGCTTACGGAAAAGAGAACCCGGATCTGTTCAGGCAGGCCAACATCTCAGTCATCAGCTGCACATCAGAGGAGAAGATCAACACAGCTTATGAGGCACTTCAGGCCGGTGACGAGTGGAACCAGGTCGTAGCCACATATTCCGAGGACTCCTATGCACAGAACGCAGGAGCTATCGAGGATCTGGCTCTCTTCTCAATCGTCCCGAACATGAGCAACGCCGGTGACATCGAGATCATCAAGGCCCTTGAGGTCGGACAGTACACAGCTCCGATCCAGAGCCCGAGCGGCTACACGATCTACAGGCTCGACGGTGAGATCCATGACGCTGACTTCTCAGATCCGGAGACCCTCGCAGCTGTCAAGTACTACATCAACCAGAACAACCCGGAGGAGGTCCTCCCCTACATCGACGCTGCAGTCGGAACAGCCTCAGCACAGGCACAGACCGATTTCGAGGGTGCCGCAAATGCAGTCAACGCAGAGATCGTGACAATCGCAGCTGTGGCGAACAACATCGGCGGAAGCCAGTATCTTGGAGGAATCGCAAGCTACGACTCACAGGGATATCTTGCCAGCCAGGCCAAGGATGAGGCAATCTCCAGAGAGCTGTTCACAGCTGAGGAAGGACATGTGACAGCAGCCCTTGCTGTTGCTGATATGGAGAACACATACATCGTCGCAAAGGTCGATCAGATCGATGACAACAACACAGCCAACGCATATGTGACAACAATGCTGTACAACTACTATGCATCACAGCAGCCCGCATATGACAGGATGAACAACGCTCTGGCAAGCAACCTGCATGTGAACAACTTCTACAACCAGTTCTTCGCAACGCTGTTCTCATCAACAACATGAGAATATTGAGCTGAAAAAACAAGCCGGGGCAGTTGCTCCGGCTTTTCTTTTATGATATAGAGATAACCGGCATGAAAGAGATAAAGAGCTGGCAGGAGACAATCAAGGGAGGATGGGCACGCCATCCCCTGTGGGCATATTCAAGACATCACTCATCATATGAGAGGGACCTCTATATCATCACAAGCAACAGCAAGGGGTGGACTGTCTGCGCGTCAATTACGGAGGCCGGAAGCTCTTACGAGTACCGGATCACATACTTTGACCGCAGCAGCAGCAAACTGCTCCAGAAGAGGATCCAGAGACACTTTCTGAGAAACCACAGGGTCCTGCCCGCTGCCTCAGAGAACCAGCAGAGCTCAAACTTCTCCTGCGAGGAGATGCGTCTCTCATTCATCAGGCACAACGCCAAAAGGAACATCCTTCTCTGTGCCCCTGAGCTGGAGTTCCTGGATGCACGCTTCACATTGATCCAGCCGGATACCCTTGAGAGCCTCTGCACAATGAGATCCTGGAAGGACACCAGGACAGCCTTCCTCTTTGACAGGAAGCTGAACTGCATGAAGGCTTCAGGAATCCTCAGGCTCGGTGATGAGACTGTAAGCATCTCTGAGGATGAGAATGCCTTCGCATCATTGAACATCATCCGCGGCCGCCTCCCGCGTAAGACATCAGACAGATGGCTCACATGCTGTCTCTCCATAGATGATCACACCCTTGGAATAGACATTGTCCCGGGCGGAGAGAGCACGCTTGTCTTTGACGGAAGGCTTCAGAGAATAGCCTCCGTGAAAGAGGAGACCGGAAAAGAGTTCCGCTCTTCTGACGGAAGACTGGAATTAAGCTTCAGCATCATCCCCTCCTCCGAGACCGTAAGTGACATGCAGTTCGGATACTGCACAGGCAAGGTAATCCTGGATGACGGAACTGTGATTGACATCAGGGATGTGCCTGCGGTGATGGAGACAACACACAGATAAGACAAAAACGGGACTGAGAGAGTCCCAGTCCCTTGAGTGGAAAACTATGACGCCTTTGGCGGATCATCAGGAGGGTCGTCAGGTTCATCGACCCTTAGGACCAAGTCATCGTCCTTGTCCAACAGACTTAACTCGTCCACATCATCGCTTCTCATCAGGCGCGTCACAACCATCTGCCGTGAAATGCCATAATTCCTAGCAATCTCCTTCACAGATCCTCCTGCCAGCCATGCCTCAGCCAGCGAAGAGATACTGATGTCGTCAAAGTGCAGGTACCACTCCTTCTTGTTTGTCCTGGCAGTGAAGGTCTTCCCGCAGTTCATGCAGACGAACCTCTGGATCCTGCCATGCTGTCCGGACTCGTAGTAACCGTGCTTCTTGAACCACACCAGTCCTCTTGGGATCTTCTCCGGGTCATTCCAGATGCAATCAGGATTCGGACAACCCTCAATCTCATCCGGCATCTCATCATAGCCCATTCAAGACCTCCGACAGTTTTTCTCTTCCTTCGGTGAAGGACAATCAAAGATTAAGGTCCGAAAAACCACAATGCAACAGGTTTTATAAATTAAAATACAGCAACGCTATACTTGTACAAACCGGATTACTAAAAACACTAGCCATCTTAATTCTTGTTGCTGGTGTAAATTATTTTTACTTGCCGGCTCAACCTCAGATGAAAATTTATGCACTTTCACAAAAAAACAATCATAAGGGTATTCACAAAGGCACTTTTCTGCTATGCTCTTGTCGTTATATGCAGAACATACAAGAATTTATAGACCTTGGTCTCTCAGAGAAGAGCATAGAGGCCATAAAGGCAAAGGGTTTTGAGACACCCACGGAGATCCAAAGAAGGTGCATCCCGGTGCTGCTCAGCGGACACGGGGACATGATAGGCCAGGCACAGACCGGAACGGGTAAGACCGCTGCCTTTGCCCTTCCCATACTCGAGATGATAGACGCAATTCCGGCCAAGGAGAGGCCCTCAAGCCCCATGGCCCTTGTCCTTGTGCCGACAAGGGAGCTGTGCATCCAGGTCTGCGACGAGATCCAGAGCCTGGCGCTGGGACGCAAGATCAGAACCAGCGCAATCTACGGAGGAGCCTCCTACAACATCCAGTTCAGGGACCTCAAGGCAGGTGTTGACATTGTTGTGGGAACACCCGGAAGAATACAGGACCACATAGAAAGAGAGACACTGTCCTTAAGCGAAATAAAGGTCTGTGTGCTTGATGAAGCTGATGAAATGCTAGATATGGGCTTTATTGAGGATATCGAGAACATCCTATCAAAGATGCCTCAGGAAAGACAGCTCCTGTGTTTCTCAGCAACAATGCCGGATCCTATCCTGAAGCTTGCTGCAAACTTCATGACCGACTTCGAGCTCATCAGGGTCCAGACCCAGGACATGACAAGCACCCTGACAAAGCAGATATTCTATGAGCTTTATGAGGAGGACAAGTTCGAGGCACTGAGAAGGACAATAGACATTGCCCCGGATTTCTACGGCCTTGTCTTCTGCAAGACAAAGCTCCAGTGCGACGAGATCGGCTCAAGGCTCATCTCCTCCGGCTACAACGCCGAGGTCCTTCACGGAGACCTCTCCCAGACACAGAGGGAGCTGATCGTGCACAAGATGAGGGAGCACCGCATCAGCATCCTTGTGGCAACCGATGTGGCCGCAAGGGGAATAGACATCCCCGAGCTTACGCATGTCATCAACTACAGCCTGCCGGATGAGCCTGAGAGCTACATCCACCGTGTCGGAAGAACCGGCAGAGCCGGCAAGGAAGGCCTTGCCGTGACCTTTGTCACACCAAGGGAATTCCGCAAGTTCTCCTTCATCAGGAAGATCGCCAAGTCGGAGATCGAGAAGAAGCGCATTCCAACCGTCAACGACATCATAGAGAAAAAGAAGAGAATACTCCTTGATGACCTTCTTGCCATGGTCGAGGAGGCGGAGAAAGGAAACTGCCCGCAGTCGATGTTCTCCCTTGCCAAGCTCCTGTGCGAGACACACCACACAACCAACATCATCGCGGCTCTTCTGAATGACAAGTACAACAGGCTTGTCGACCTCTCCGGCTACAGGGAGATCCGTGACCTCTTTGACAGAGACAGCTCAGATCGTCCCAGGACCGAGCGCAGGCTCAGACCCGCCTTCAGGCTCAGGGTGGACAGAAAGGCCCCCAAGGAACCCAGGACTCCGAGAGAGCCAAGGGCACCCAGGGCATCAAAGGGCAAGAGAAAGGCCAATGTGAGCAGGTTCAAGTGATACTTTCTCTTGGAAAACAGCGTCACTAGTTGTATTCTGAAGTCATGGAAACCATTTTCACCAAAATCTGTCAGGGAATCATCCCGAGCACCAAGATCTATGAGGACGGGACATGCTTTGTCATCATGGACATCAACCCCGTCAAGAAAGGCCACTGCCTTGTCATAGCACGTGAGGTCTACCCCAACGTGGCAAGCTGCCCGGATGAGGTCCTGACCCATATGATCCTTGTGGCAAAGAAGGTCGAGGCAAAGCAGCGCGCCGTTCTGGGAAACGACGGAAGCAACATCATCATCAACAACGACCCGGCTTCCGGCCAGGAGGTCCCGCACATCCACATCCATGTCATCCCGCGCTTCACAGGTGACGGAAGAAAGCACTTTGCCGATCATGACAAGTATGAGGACGGTGAGATGCAGAAGATCGGTGATCTTCTGAGGCTTAGCTGAGGCAGGTATGGCAAAATGTCCGTTCTGCGGAGCTGAGATCTCCGTTCCTGTTCATCACTCTGATGAATGCCCCTCATGCAACAAGGTCCTGCATTGCTGTAAATGCTGTTCTTTTTATTGCCCTGAAGCTCATTTCGGCTGTCGTGAAACAATAGATGAGCCTGTATGGGAGAAGGAGAAGGCAAACTTCTGCGATTATTTCAGGCTCACTGAGAGAGCTTCTGCAGGCAAGGATGATGAGCGTGCCAGAAAGTCACGTGAGGCGCTTAAGAACCTTTTTAATTTCTAGATATGGGTCTCGTCGTACATATCGGAGAGGACGCGCTTAATCACGGAGTCGTCCTTCTTCAGCGTCTTTGACCCGCGTGTGATCTTGCAGAGACTGACCTCCATGTCCTTGGCTATGCGCCTCTGGGGAGTTCCCTTGTAAAGCTCCTTGAAGATGTACCATCGCTTGGCTATGTCGGTGCGCTCTGCCTCCGTAAACATATCCTCGAAAAGACTGCGCATCTCCCTTCTGTCTGTTGTCTCAGAGAAGATGTCAATTATCTCGGAAAGATTGTCCATGGGTTACTCCTGATCCTTTTGTTACTACATATAGTAACATCTAAAGATGGCAGAATCAAGCCGGAAGATTACTAAACGTTTAGCTCACAGCATCGGGGCAGCGATCTTCGACAGCTGGGCAAGGACCTTCTGTCCCCACGGGCGGGCCTCGAACTCCTTGTATGTGATCTCCTTGCAGAGGTCGAACGTGTCGTTGAAGTCGGACCTGACATCATCCACAACCTTTCCGCCGTAGAAGACGGTACCGCTCTCAAAGTGCAGGAAGAAGGAGCGGAAGTCCATGTTGGCCGTCCCCACTATGGCAGTGCTGTCATCCACAACGAACATCTTTGAGTGGATGAAGCCCGGCACATACTCGAAGATCCTTATGCCGTTGGCAAGAAGGCGCCTGTAGTTGGCCCTGGTGTGCGCGTAGACGGACTTCTTGTCCGGGATGGACGGAGTGATGATCCTGACATCAACCCCACTACGGGATGCCAGGATCAGGGCATTGACCATGGAGCTGTCCAGTATCAGGTAAGGCGTGCTTATCCACACATACTTTCTGGCTGAGTTGACAATGCTTATGTACACGTTCTCGGCTACGGTGAACTCATCAAGCGGGCTGTCCCCGAAGCTCTGGATGTAGCCGTCATCGGCCTTCCACTTCGGGACAAGCGTGGGCATGTAAGGCGAGAAATCATCGACATGATAATCGGAAGGCGCCGAATAGGACCACAGCTGGAGGAACATGAACGTGTAGTTCCACACCCCGTCCCCTCTGAGGATGAAGCAGTTGTCCTTCCAGTGTCCGAAGCGGATGGACCTGTTGATGTACTCATCTGCCAGGTTCAGTCCTCCGCTGATGGCCACGTTGCCGTCTATGATGCAGACCTTGCGGTGGTCACGGTAATTGAGCTTGGGATTCAGCCTTGGCCTGACAGGATTGAAAGCAACGGCCTTTATCCCGTAGCTTCTGAGAGTCTTGTAGTAGTTGCGCGGCAATGTGGTGATGCTTCCCATGTCATCGTACATCAGTAGCACCTCCACACCCTCAGTGACCTTCCTCTTGAGGATCTCAAGCACCGAATCCCAGAAGACGCCCTTCTGGTAGATGAAGTACTCCATCAGGATGAACTTCTGTGCCTTCTCAAGCTCCTCAAGGAAGACCGGGAAGCAAGGATCGCCAAGCGGATAGTACTCGACACTTGTGTTTCCGAACACCCTGCTCTCGCTCAGGCCGCTGACATAGCGGGAGAGCTTGGCGTTGTCATCGGAGAGCACATCCTCGGCAGCCACTGATTTCGGGAACGAGTCTATCATGTGCTGGGACTGCAGCTCCTGATACCTGCGCATGCGCTTCTCCTGGACAATGCCCTTCTTCTTGTTCCCGAAGATGAAGTACATGCTGCATCCGAAGAACGGGACCACCATGATCAAAAGTATCCAGGATAGCTTGTACTCGGACGCGTCATCACGGATGAACACCAGAACGGAAACGATTATGCCTAATGCGGAGCTGACAATGCTCAGGCTGAACCGGGACTCCACGTAGGCCAGAAAGAGGTAGATCATTCCAAGCTGAACGAATATGAAGAGAAACGTCCAGAAGAACCTGCTGACAAGCAGCTTAAGAAGCCTTCTCATCTGTCTTTCTCATCAAGGTCCGTGTTGGGTTCTCTGTCATCATCATCGTCATAGACGGAGGTGTCCGGCACATCCGGGTCCTCATCGTCCGAGTAGTCATCCACGGACAAGGCATAGCCGTGCTCCACGGCAAAGGCCGCATCGTCGTCATCCAGGTCCGTATTCGGCTCCCTGTCGTCATCATCGATATCGGTATTGATGTCCTGTTTCTCATCAGAACTCAATAAAACAGCAGCACTGTCAGATTTCTGAGCATCAGCATATGAAGGCTTCTCAGACGGGGTAATGGCACCCTTCTCCGAATGATCAAAGTCAACCGCATCCTCAAGGCCCGGGAAATCCTTGCTCAGGGACACCTCTGTGTAATGCTCGTCCATTGCCTTGGAGAATGCCTCGCGTGTGGCGGGATTCTCAAGTCCCAGAAGAAGCTTGTCAAAGTAAGCTTTTGTGGACATACAGGTGGATGTGAACTTCTTTGATGCGCCCCAGCCGAGCCTGTCGATGGCCTGACTGATGTCCCCGTCGTGGACGCTCACCTGGGCTCCGTGGAGATAAGCCTCGGGGAACTTGGCGTTCCTGTCATCGATCAGCTCGTCAAAGACCTCCTTGGCCTTCTTCCAGTTTCCGGTGAGTATGTAGTACCATCCGCGGTTGTCCAGAAGACCGTTGTTCTCCGTGCCTTCCTTCCTGTTCTCCGTGATCAGGTCCTTGGCCTTCTTCAGATCGCCCATCTCCAGAAGATATGTCTCAAGGTTAATGGACAGGTTGTCGTTCTTGTATCCGGTGTTCCTCAGATTCTCCAGTGAGCTCACGGCCTTCTCACGCTCGCCCAGCCTCCAGTAGCCCATGGAGCAGGTCACCACAGCCACCTTGGCGTTGTCACCGGCCTTGGGGTCAGCGGCCACGGCCTCCAGGATCTGGACACCGCGCGACGGATCTCCCTGCTGGATGTAAGCCGATCCGACCATGTTGCGCCTTTCGGGGTCAAGGCCTGCCTTAAGTGCCTTCTCAAGGTTGTTCCATGCCTTGTCGAAGTTGCCCTTCTTGAAGTTCATGGCGCCGATTGACAGGAAGATGTAACCGCGCCTGAGGAAGATGAACGTCAGGATCAGGACGGCATCGGCCGCCAGCTTGATCCATATGCTGATCTTCAGGAACGAGATTCCGATTATGGCCGCCAAAAAGATCAGTGCCATCACTGTTCCAGTGTTGAGTTTCTTCTTCTGTACATCAGGCATCCTCTTCTACCCCCTCTGCTATGGAGAACTCGCATCCGCAGTATTGCTGCCTGTAGAGCCCCAAATCCCGGGCCATCTGGCAGCTGAGTGCGAAACCGTCCTTCTTCTTGAAATCAATCGGCTCAAAGCCCTCGAAGGCAGAGCCCACCTTGAAGATGTTCGCGCTGTTCTTGAACCTGCTGACAGTCAGCGTCGTGGTGAAGCACCCTATGCCCAGCCTCCTTGCCTCCTCACAGGCGGCCCTGAGGTTGAACTCAAAGCACTTCTGGCATCTGGCGCCGCCCTCAGGCTCGTTCTCAAGGCCCCTGACGAAATCAAGCCAGGCCTGATGGTCATAATCCTGGCGGACCACCTCAAGGCCTCCGAAATAAGAGGCCACCTTCAGGAGGTTCTCATACCGCTTGTCGTTCTCCTCCTTCGGCCAGATGTTGCTGTTTCCGTAACAGAGGACGGGCTCATAGCCCTCGTCAATGAGACGCTTGAGGCTGCTTGTGGCGCACGGGCCGCAGCAGCAGTGGACAAGAATCTTCTCGCGCATGCGATTATGATACTTCATATCTTGAAATTAAACCACACATGATGATAATTATGCACGGAGGATTTATGGCGTTATCTGGCAGCATCAGGGCAAACGGAATCACAGAGGGTGTGATCTGGAAGCAGCTTCTGGGCTTTTTCTTCCCGATTCTCCTCGGTACGCTGTTCCAGACCCTCTACAACACCGCGGACGCCATCATAGTGGGCAACATCCTCGGCAAGGAGGCCCTTGCAGCAGTCGGTGGCGGGACATCCACCACGATAAACCTTGTCATAGGGTTCTTCACAGGCCTTGCCTCCGGAGCCACTGTCATAATATCCCAGCACTACGGTGCACGCAACGAGCAGATGGTCCATGACTCGATCCATAACGCCTGGGCCATAGGTCTCTGGGGCGGAATCCTCATATCTGTGATCGGATACCTGACAAGCGTCCCCCTTCTCAGGCTCACAAAGACCCCGGATCAGATCATTGGCCTTGCATCAGAGTACATGCACATCTACTTCGCAGGCGGCTTCATAGTCGTCATGTACAACATCGGAGCAGGAATATTCAGGGCGTTCGGAGACAGCAGGAGGCCGCTTTACTTCCTCATAGCCGGCTGCATCACCAACATATTCCTGGACATCCTCCTTGTGGGCGTCCTCCGCATGGGCGTTGCCGGAGCCGCGCTTGCCACGGTGCTCTCCCAGCTGATGTCGCTGATGCTCGTCATGATCAGCCTCGCAAGGCGCAAAGACTGCTGCAAGCTGATTCTCAGGGACATCCGCTTCCACGGCCCAATCCTGAAGCGCACGCTGCTCATAGGCCTACCGTCAGGCCTCCAGTCGGTGCTCTACACCGTGTCAAACCTCATGATAGTCACAGGAATCAACGGCTTCGGAACCGATACGGTGGCAGCCTGGGCGGCATACTCCAAGATCGATACCCTCTACTGGATGGTCTGCGGCTCGATAGGAGTCGCGGCCACCACATTCGTGGGCCAGAACTACGGTGCAGGCTACATAGACAGGGCTAAGAAAGGCGTGCGGGACAGCTTTGTGATTGCATTCATCTCCACTTTCATAATAGAGGCAGTGGTGATTCTCTTCTCAAGACCCGCCTACCATCTCTTTGTCACAGATCCTGACGTGGTGGACATAGGCGTGCACATGATAAACCTCATTGCCCCGTTCTACTTCACATACCTTTTCGTCGAGATCCTCGCAGGCGCCATAAGGGGTACAGGCAAGACCCTGATCCCCACCCTCATAACGGTCTTCGGCATTGTGGGCATAAGGACAATCTGGCTGATCGTGGTCCCGCGCCTCTACAATACAGTCGGGGCAATCATCCTCTGCTATCCGGTGACATGGATCATCTGCGCTATTGCATTCGTGATATACTACAAGGC
>JAEEGG010003692.1_pt1 | contig 37992 bp, 25 predicted proteins | sample 9134161 | NCBI WGS metagenome assembly JAEEGG01 (sample SAMN16246543, study PRJNA631951) | gut metagenome | biome: gut microbiome; feature: rumen; material: CR-attached | host: Bos | place: Iran: Karaj | collected 2018-10
AACATTACATTAGCATGGTTTTAAGTGAATACCTGGTCCCAGATTCGCGGCCGCAAACAGGAAACCGTGGCCCGACCTGGACCACGGCACAAAAATACCGGCCCTGATGGGGGCCGGGGTAGGTTTAGGGGTACACCAAAGTATCCCCAATTTTCTATTTTTCTGCTAAATACTACTGTCGCGTTCTATTTTGGTAGCGATGGATGGAAAGAGTTCCTTCAGACAACCGGCGACGATGCGGAGGTCCTTCTGGGTCTGGTCATCATCGAACCTGAAATCAAGGCGCTTCTTGATGTTGTCTTTGTTCCTGCCAGTGACGCTCTGGAGAAGCCGGATCCATGCGGCCTTGTCCGAGTTGTGGAAGTTTAAGCCTAGGGAATCGAAGATGTAGTAGAAGAAGAGCACCTGCTGTCCCGTGGTCATACCGGAATCCTTCTCGACGGTCGACTTTGTATTGTAGCCAGCCAATGCGTTTCTCTTGGCCCGGATACGGTCGAGTTCCGAACCGTTCGTCTGCGAAACGACGTACTCCAGGGTATTCAGAATGGGATCCGCATCCTTATAGAAGTAGTGCTCAGTGGCATAGAGTAGGGCATCGATGCTCACATATCCCTCGGGCGGTTTCTGATTTGAGAAGTCATTCATAGCCCGTTCGGTCCGCATCTTGAGCTCGAGGATGATATCCTGGCGGGGATCGTAGTCATCCGGACCCTCCTGGACTGGCTGCTTGTCACGCCTGGCCAGTTCCTTCTCGAAGACGTTGAAATAGGGAATGGCTTCCGGGCTGTAGACGGCTTTGTTCTTGATGGCGCTGAGACAGCACCGGAGGTCTGGATTCTCGAAAGCCATTACGAAATAAACCGCGCCGAAGATCACCGTCGCCTCGAACCAGCGGTTGACCCGATACTCATAGTAGTTGAAATCGAAGAAATGGACCAGACGATGCTCTGTCGATGGTTTCTGGCTCTTCAGCCGCAGATCGTCCCAGATCTCTCCGACAAGAAGCTCGGGGTACTCCTTCTCATTCAGCCTGGCCAGAATCGTCTCCATGCAGTTGAACAGTGTAGGTGTCGGCAGGGAAGTGTCCTTCAACCTCTGGGCGCCTTCGACCTCACCGTTATAGAATTTTGTCACTATCGGTACAAGGAATTGTCTAACTCCTTGCATTTTATCGAGATCTGGTCTCGACCTGTAGAAGTTACGGATCCTCATATCTAAAGAGCTACTCCTTATTATCCTCAGTCTTTTCTGCTGTCTTGGGTTCCTCCATGATCTTGATGCGCTCGACGGCCTCACGCTTGCTTTTGTCTACGATATCGGCGTAAATCTGCGTAGTACCGACATTGGCGTGGGTGAGAAGATGGGAAACGGTGTAAATGTCCGTGCCCTCGTTCACCTGAAGGGTGGCGAACGTATGACGAAAACAATGGAAGGTGATGTGCTTGGTAATGCCCGCAGCCTTGACCCACTCCTTCAGCGGCTCATGCGTGTAATAGCGCTTGAGATTCTTGAAGACGAGCCCTTCCGAATGCTCTCCACATAACATGTACGCCTCGTCAGTGAGGGGGAGCGTCGCTTCGGTATCGGTCTTCTCAGTCCGGATCCGGATGCACCATCCTCCGTCCTGGGCTTTTACAATATTGCTCCAAGTGAGAGCAAGGATGTCACTGATACGCAGGCCTGTAAGACAACTAAACAGTGATGCGTTCTTCAGGTCCGGGACATCACAGGGCGTATTCGCAAGCATGCGGACCTCCTCCAGGGTGAGGAACTCCCGGCGTCCGGTCAACGCGGCGATGGGCTCAAGGAATTCGTTCACATTCTCCTGCAGGATACCCTCCTGGTACGCGATCTTGAGGCAGCCGCGGAAGGTTGACCAGTACCCGGCAGCGGAGTTCTGGGAAAGGTCCTTCTCCTCGTCCCTCAGCTGCTTGGCGTTCAGGAGATACTCCCGGAAGCCTTCACAGAAAGGCACGGTCAGGTCGGCGACGCGGCACGACCCTTCACAGTAGTTCTTGAAATGGTCGTACACCCTGATCCATTTCTGATCCTTGGAATCCAACTTCTTACGGAAATAGGCCAGGAAATCCATCTTCGGCGTGTGCGTGTCCAGGAATCCGTACTGCCCCCGAATGATCGACAGCTCGCGTTGGGAGCGGATGGCCTCCGCCTGACGCATCTTCTCCTTGTTCGCCTCTTTCTCGATTGCGAACTTGGGACTCTTGACGAGGTAGATGCCCAGGTACTCATGCCGGATGTTCTTCTTCGTCTCCGGATCTTTGAGTGGTGGATAGAAATCCAGATACAGCGTAATCTTCCCGCTATTCAGAAGACGCTGCCTGAGGGTTACTTTTGTCGCTTTCATTGGTCGCTTATCTTTTTGAATAGTTTATCCAGTTCCGATTTCTTGTACCAGACGTAGTTGCCTTCCGTCTTGACCTTGGTGACACCGGCAGCCCTCGTCTCATCACTGAAACGCTTCTGCCCGATGTGGTATTTCTTCAGGGCATCCCCGCTCCGTATGTAGTTCCTTCGGATCTCCGGCGGGATCTTGGGCGTCTTGTCCTTGAATAGACGGTCAAGCTCCGATTTGCTGTAGTACATGAAATTGTGTTCGCGGATCCCCTGCAGACCGGCCTCATGCACGCCGTCATAGAAGGTCTGCTGCCCGATATGGTACAGTTTCCTGGCCTGAACGACGGTGAGATAGTTCTTCTTGATATCACCGCGGACGAGTTTAGCCTTGTCCCAACTCTCCTTATGGATAAGCAGAGTCCAGCCCTGGCGGCGGCAGGTGATCCCTTTCCTTCGGATGAAGTACGAAATGTATTTACGTGTCAGTCCTTCCCGCTCCATCAGTTCTGCTGCGTCATACCATTCGTCAGGATTGTAGTGTTTCCTGAGGGGGAGGAACCTGTCGAGTTCCTTTCTTGGGAAATAGGTCTTCCCCTTGATGATCTTAGTGCGGATACCTTCGTCTTTCATCCTCTTGTATATCCAACTCAACCCTACATCATAACGCTCCAGGGCTTCCTCCTTGGTGATAAGGATAGAGTAATCGCCCTTGAAGGGCTGGGGGAGACGGTTGGAATCACGCTTGAGTTGCTCGATGGGAATCCTTACGGTCCGTATCGAAACCCGGACAGGCACAAGTTCTCCTTCCTTGATGCGGGCATAAACGGTAGGACGAGTGACACCCAGATACTCTGCCGCCTCGGTAATGGAAAGCAGTTCCTTGTTGGAAAGGACACTCTGGATCTGCGTAATCTGTTTTACAGATGTAACGGACTTCTTCCGGAGCCTGTTAGAGCGTTTTTTATACAGTTCGCGGCATGCTGGAGTGCAGAAAACCTGACGTCCATGTTCGGGCGTAAACAGCTTACCACAACACTTGCACTTCCTCGTTGTCTTGTACATAGTTTTTACATCTATTGCAAAAATACAAAACTTAAGACTTCAATGACGCCAAATATACAATTTTATGGTGGACAGTTTGTAAAATGTTGTAAAATGACGTAAAATTTTCCATTTTGGCGTACAATATTATAAACCTTGAACCACGCGTGGTTCAAATGTGGTTCAAATATAATGAAAAAAAACGGATATTAAAAAGGAATATCCGGAATTATTTGTCTAATATGTTATTGAAAATGAGATAGTTTGTACCAAATAGTACCAATTTGATGGAAGTTAGTACTTTCTATTTACTTCCCGATGCAAAACCTTCCGAATATCTCTCCTAACACCTCGTCGGGGGTGACTTCACCGGTGATCGTGCTGAGGTGGTATAGGGCGGAGCGGAGATCCTCAGCGATGAGGTCTGGAGTGAGGCCGGAGGAGAGGGAAGCGCTGGCCCTGGACAACGCTGAACCAGTCTCTGACAGTGCCTGGAAATGCCTCAAATTAGTCACTATCGTCTGGTCAGAATCCAAAGTAAGGTCTTTTTGAGTCGCTGAAAGAGCCTTCCTAAGAGAATCAAGCCCAAAACCAGTCTTTGCCGAAATGTAAAGCTTAATTACTTTATTATCAGTAAATGAAACAGATTCGTTTAATAAACTAACATTTATGTTACCGTCTAAAATATCAGCTTTATTAAGCAGAACTATCAACTTTTGGCTTGATGGATCGATCTTAGAGACTATGTCAGAAATCGAAGATTCATTTTCTTCCTCCGAAGCCGAGACATCAAGGACTGCTAGCACGACCGAAGCCTCTGAAAGCTTCTTGTAAGAGCGGGAAACTCCAATCTGTTCTACGGTGTCCGAGGCCTCGCGAAGTCCAGCGGTATCAATGAAACGGAAAAGAATCCCGTCAAGCACAAGAGTCTCCTCGACAGTGTCCCGTGTTGTGCCGGGGATGTCAGAAACGATGGCCCGTTCCTCTCCGAGAAGAGCGTTAAGTAACGTACTCTTCCCGGCGTTGACAGCACCGACGATGGCGACGGGCACGCCGTTCTTTATGGCGTTGCCTTGGCGGAAAGAAGAAGCGAGGGAATTGACATGAGAAGTCGCCTCGTCCAGAAGGGCGGCCAGTTTCGGACGATCGGCGAACTCTACATCTTCCTCAGAGAAATCCAACTCAAGTTCGAGCAACGAAGCGACCTCCAGCAAACGTGACCGAATATCCTTCAACTCTGATGAAAACCCTCCTCGAAGTTGATTAATCGCCACCTTTAAAGAAGCTGAAGAAGAGGATGAAATAACGTCCGCTACTGCCTCAGCCTGAGCGAGATCCATCTTGCCATTAACAAAGGCACGCCGGGTGAATTCCCCTGGTGAAGCCATCCTGGCGCCTGCTGTGCAAAGAAGCCTCAATATCTCCGATGCGACAAAAGACGAAGCGTGGCATGTGATCTCAGCAGAGTCTTCTCCAGTGTAAGAATGTGGCGCCTTGAAAACGCTTACAAGGACCTCGTCAACCACCTCTTCCGACTCGTTGTAAACCACCCCGTATCTTATTCTTCCAGCAGGAGTTTCCTCGATTGACTTGGATTCGCACTTCACCACATCGCTTACGATTCGCATGGCCTTAGGCCCACTCACTCTGAGCAATGTGACAGCACCTGTCCCCGGTATAGTCGCGGGAGCGGCGATAGTGTCATCGAAAAGGGAATAATCCATATCTTTAAAAATCTGATGCGAATTTACTTAAAAATGCGTACATTTGCCAAGATAAATGAACGTCCCCATGTCCCGACAGAACAGATTACCACTGACCATCGAGGCGCCTAAAGGCGCGAACGGGATTGTTCGCCACTTTATTTGTATCGCCGGCCATTTCATTTCAATTTGAGATGGTCGTTTTTTTTGAACTGAGCATATGAAAGAAAGAAAAGGAGCTACGCTGAGACTGGAGAACGGAATGGAATTCCATGGCTTCTCCTTCGGCTATGAGGGCCCGACCGACGGCGAGGTGGTTTTCTCCACTGCCATGGTAGGCTATCCCGAAAGCCTCACAGACCCGTCATATTCCGGGCAGATCCTGACTGTGACATACCCGTTGATAGGTAATTATGGCGTTCCTCAGGAGGGGCCTGACGAGAGAGGAATCTCCAGGAATTTCGAATCCGAGAGAATTTGGGTCAGGGGACTTGTGATCAGCGACTATTCTTTCGACTACAGCCACTGGGACGCTGTCAAGAGCTTGGACGAATGGCTCAAGGAGCAGAAGATTCCCGGAATATTCGGGATCGACACCAGAGCTGTGACTCAGATCCTAAGGGAGCGTGGCTCGATGCTCGGTATGATCGTGCCTGACGGTGTGGCCAAGGATTTCCCTGTCGATGATCCGAACCTGGCCAATCAAATCGCTCTTGTAAGCTGCAGGGAACCAATCGTTTACGGTGATGGCCCCAAGACGGTGGCGATGGTGGATTGCGGAGTAAAGCACAACATCCTCCGCTGCTTCATGGAAAGGGGAGTGAAGGTCATCCGTGTCCCGTGGGACTATGATTTCAACACCATTGAATATGACGGCCTGTTCATTTCCAACGGCCCCGGCAACCCTCAGTTCTGCAATATCACGGTGGCTAACCTCAGGAAGGCCATGGAAGGTGACAAGCCCATCTTCGGAATATGCATGGGTAACCAGTTGCTGGCCAGGGCAGGAGGAGCCAATACATATAAGCTTAAATATGGCCACCGCAGCCACAACCAACCCGTGAGGATGGTTGGCACGAACCGCTGCTTCATCACGTCCCAGAACCATGGTTTCGCTGTAGACGACAAGACCCTCGGCAAAGACTGGGAACCGTGGTTCGTGAATATGAACGACGGCACCAATGAGGGGATTCGCCATAAGAGCAAACCTTTCTGCTCCGTCCAGTTCCACCCGGAGGCCTCTAGCGGCCCCACCGACACCAATTTCCTGTTCGATGAATTCATTGGAAAGTTATGAGAAACACTGATATAAAGAAAGTTCTGATCCTCGGTTCCGGCGCCCTCAAGATTGGGCAGGCCGGAGAGTTCGACTATTCCGGATCGCAAGCCCTGAAGGCTTTGCGTGAGGAGGGAATCGAGACCGTTTTGATCAATCCGAATATCGCCACCGTCCAGACTTCCGAAGGAGTCGCCGACAGGATTTATTTCCTTCCGGTTACCCCGTTCTTCGTTGAGAGAGTGATCGCCAAGGAACGTCCTCAAGGAATACTCCTTTCCTTTGGCGGGCAGACGGCCCTCAATTGCGGCGTGGAACTTTATGAGAACGGCGTTTTGGAGAAATATAATGTCACTGTTCTCGGAACACCCGTCCAGGCTATTATGGACACGGAGGACCGCGATTTGTTCATCAAAAAGCTTGATGAGATCGGTGTCAAGACCATCAAATCGCAGCCTGCTTCCAGCATTGAGGAAGCCCGCCATGCCGCTAAAGAGTTAGGTTTCCCGCTGATTATCAGGGCAGCATACGCCCTTGGCGGCCTTGGCTCGGGATTCTGCGACAACGAGGAGCAACTTGAGGAGATTTGCGAGAAAGCATTCTCATTCTCACCTCAGGTCCTTGTCGAAAAGTCCTTGAAAGGATGGAAAGAGATTGAATATGAGGTGGTTCGTGACCGTTATGACAACTGCATCACGGTCTGTAACATGGAGAACTTCGATCCTCTGGGGATCCACACCGGTGAGAGTATCGTGGTGGCTCCGTCCCAGACCCTCTCCAATAATGATTATTATTTCCTGCGTGAGCTCTCCATAAGGATTGTCAGGCATATTGGCATAGTAGGCGAGTGCAATGTCCAGTTCGCTTACGATCCCGACGCCATGGATTACCGTGTGATTGAGGTCAATGCCCGTCTGAGCCGTTCCTCAGCTCTCGCCTCAAAGGCGACAGGATATCCACTCGCTTTTGTGGCCGCCAAACTGGGTTTGGGCTATGGCTTGTTTGATCTGAAGAACTCTGTCACAAAGACAACGCCTGCCTTCTTCGAGCCGGCGCTGGACTATATTGTCTGCAAGATTCCCCGCTGGGATCTCAGCAAGTTCCATGGCGTATCCCGTAAGATCGGTTCCTCTATGAAATCCGTCGGAGAGGTCATGGCTATCGGCCGCAGTTTCGAGGAAGCTATTCAGAAGGGACTCAGGATGATAGGTCAGGGCGCCCATGGATTCGTGGGCAACAAAGAGCTTCAGGTATCCGACCTTGAGACAGCCCTTCGAGAGCCGACTGACAACCGTATATTCGTCATTTCCAAGGCTATGAGGGCAGGTTGGTCTGTCGACCAGATCCACGATCTCACTAAGATTGACAAGTGGTTCCTCGGCAAACTCGCCAACATAGTCAAGACCTATGAGGATATGCATGCCTACGACAGGATCGAGGACATGCCTGACGGTCTTCTCCGCTTGGCTAAGCAGGAGGGCTTCTCCGACTTCCAGATCCAGCGTGCGGTGTGGAAGGACAGTGGTAGTCCGGCGGCCAATATGGACAAGGTCCGTGAATATCGTAAATCCAAAGGAATAATTCCGGTGGTCAAGCAGATAGACACCCTTGCCGCCGAGTTCCCGGCGTTGACGAATTACCTCTACCTGACATATAATGGAACCAAGAGCGACATCGATTATGAGCAGGATGGCAAATCCGTGATAGTCCTTGGCTCAGGAGCCTACAGAATCGGTTCCTCGGTCGAGTTCGACTGGTGTTCGGTTACCTGTCTGAAGACCATCCAGGGGCAAGGCTACAGGGGAGTCCTGATCAACTATAATCCCGAGACTGTCTCGACGGACTATGACGAGTGTGACCGCCTCTATTTCGATGAGTTGACCTTTGAGAGGGTAATGGACATATTCGAGCTTGAGACTCCGCACGGAGTGGTTGTGTCGGTTGGAGGACAGATTCCTAACAACTTGGCTCTCAGGCTTCATAATCATGGCGTGCCGATCCTCGGCACTAGCGCGAAGAGCATCGACAAGGCTGAGGACCGCCACAAGTTCTCCAGCATCGTCGACGCCCTTGGTGTTGACCAGCCCGAGTGGAAGGAGCTCACCACGATGGAGGATGTGGAGGATTTCATCCGGACTGTCGGTTTCCCCGTCCTGGTGCGTCCTTCTTATGTCCTCTCAGGTGCGGCGATGAATGTCTGCCATGATGAGAAGAAGCTCAGGCACTTCCTTTCACTCGCCTCGGAAGTCTCCCAGGAGCATCCCGTTGTCATCAGCAAGTTCTACCAGCGGGCAAAGGAAATCGAGTTCGACGCGGTCGCCGACGAAGGAGAAATCATCGCCTACGCAATCTCAGAGCATATTGAATATGCCGGAGTCCATTCCGGTGACGCCACAATCCAGTTCCCGCCTCAGAAATTGTATGTCGAGACTGTGAGGCGTATCAAGAAGATCGCCAGGGCAATCGCTGGTTCATTGAAGATATCCGGACCGTTCAATATCCAGTTCCTCGCGAAGGAGAACGCTATTAAGGTTATCGAGTGTAACTTGCGGGCTTCCAGGAGTTTCCCCTTCGTTTCGAAGGTCCTTAAGATCGATTTCATCGAGCTGGCCACCAAGGTTATGCTCGGGCTTCATCCCGCAGCGCCGCAGAAAAGCGCTTTCGACCTTGATTATGTCGGCGTCAAATCCTCGCAGTTCAGTTTCGCCCGTCTTGAGGAGGCTGACCCTATGCTCGGAGTTGATATGAGCTCAACCGGAGAGGTCGGTTGCCTGGGAGATGATCTTAACGAGGCGATCCTCAAGTCTGTTCTTTCTGTTGGGCAGCGGATCCCGGAGAAGCGCATCCTTCTCTCCACCGGTGATCCGCTCCAGAAGGCCGATATGTTAGGAGCGTGCAAACTTCTTGTCGACAAGGGTTACGAGCTCTTCGCCACAGCCGGTACCTACAAGTATCTTGTGGAGAATAGTGTGCCTTCCACAAAGGTTCTCTGGCCCAGCGAGTGCGATAATCCTAACTTCAAGGGTCGCTTTAAGCCAGCCGTGGAAATGATTCAAAATAAGGAGATTGATATGGTTATCAATATTCCTAAAGACTTCAGTGAGCTGGAGCTTTCCAATGGCTACAAAATAAGAAGGGCGGCCATTGATTTCAATGTTCCGCTCTTCACTAACGCGCGTTTGGCGACAGCCTTCATACGCTCCTTCTGCAATACCTCGCTTGACGAGATACAGATCAAATCCTGGGATCAGTACTAATACGAATCGTAGAATTTGGCGTCTCGGGGCGAGACCTTATTCATATTGTCCAGGAGCATCTCGTTGGTCTTGTACTCATCCATCAGCTGAAGCATGAAATTCATCGCCTCGGTGGGATTCATGTCGGCCAGGAGCTTGCGCAAGATCCAGATTCTGTTGGCCACATCCTTGCTGTAAAGCAAGTCGTCACGTCTGGTGCTGGAAAGCACGACATTCACCGCGGGGAATATACGCCTGTTGGCTAGGGTCCTGTCGAGCTGGAGCTCCATATTACCGGTGCCCTTGAACTCCTCGAAGATCACATCATCCATCTTTGATCCGGTCTCGGTCAACGCTGTGGCGAGAATCGTAAGTGAACCGCCACCCTCGATATTACGGGCGGCACCGAAGAATCTCTTCGGTTTCTGGAGGGCGTTGGCGTCCACACCACCGGTCAAAACCTTGCCTGAGGCGGGCTGCACGGTGTTGTAAGCCCTGGCAAGCCTCGTTATGGAGTCAAGCAATATGACCACGTCATGTCCGCACTCGACAAGACGGCGAGCTTTCTCAAGAACCATATTGGCCACCTTCACATGTCTCTCTGCGGGCTCATCGAATGTGGAAGCCACAACCTCTGCCTTTACACTGCGGCTCATATCCGTGACCTCCTCAGGACGCTCGTCAATCAGGAGAACTATCTCGTAAACTTCCGGATGGTTGTCAGCGATCGCGTTAGCTATCGATTTGAGCAGCATAGTCTTACCGGTTTTCGGCTGGGAGACGATGAGACCCCTCTGACCCTTGCCGATAGGAGTGAACATGTCAACGATCCTGCATGAGACATCACTTTGATGTCCATGGCCAAGGAGGTTGAACTTCTCGTCGGGGAAGAGGGGAGTCAGGAAGTCGAACGGCACACGGTCGCGGATATAATCCGGGGTTCTGCCATTGATGTATTTGATCCTCACGAGAGGGAAATACTTGTCACCCTCTTTGGGAGGACGGATCTCGCCCGTGACCGTATCTCCCGACTTCAAAGCATTGCTCTTGATTTGGTTCTGGCTGACGTAGATGTCGTCAGGAGAGTTCAGGTAATTATAGTCGGACGAACGCAGGAAACCATATCCGTCAGGCATAATCTCGAGAACACCAGTTGCCTCGACAGTGCCCTCGAACTCAATCACAGGAGCCTTGGTTTTCTGGTTGTTCTGGTTCTGCTGGTTATTCTGATTCTGTTGATTCTGTTGATTCTGCTGGTTTTGCCCGCCTTGCTTCCCTTGGAATTTGTTCTTCTTCCTCTGGAAATTGTCATGATCAGCCTGGGCCGCTGGATCGTCTTTCAGATCGTCGAATAGCTGATGTATAAACACTTTTCCGTCGACAGGTTTTGGAGCCTCAGTCTCGGGAACGGCTTTCTGTTCGGGTTCCGGCTTGGTCTCATTTGTTTGTGATACAGCGGTCTGAGAATCCTGCTGACCGGGCTGCGCCTGCTGTTTGCTCTTGGGTTTGCGTCCCCTCTTAGATGCTGCGGTCTTTTCAGTCTGGGGAGAGACGGGGGCAGCATCGGGAACGATTTCCACAGTCTCGGCAGGTTTATCCTCAGTCTCGGCTGGAGTCGTTTGCTGGGCGCTCTTCGGCTTCCTTCCACGCTTTGCCTTAGGTTTATCCTCAGTCTTGGTCTCAACCTCTGGCTGAGGTTGTTCTGCTTGCTTGGGAGTTTCGGGAGTGGTCTCCTTCTTTGGCTTCTGTTCTGTTTTCTTGGGCCGGCCTCTCTTGGTCTTCGGCCTCTCGAAAGGCTCCAATGCCGCGGCGTTCGCTTGAGCGTCCAATATTTCGTACGAGAGATCCTCGTCCGTCATTTTCTTTGTTACTTTTATCTGCAATTCCTGAGCTGCGCTTTCAAGCTGCTCTCTGCTCATCTGTGTGAGTTCGAATAAACTGTATGGCATAAAAAAGGGATTTCTTTTCTAAAGACTCCGCAAATATACTAAAAAATAAGGTAAAATCAAACTAATTGTCCCAGTAGCTCGTGCTCTTCTTGAACCTGAGCAGGTCTGCGAGAGCAGCTGCATTTGCGGAGATGATAAATGAATACGACTGGTACATTCCAGCAGGCACCCAGGACACCGCTATGTTGAAGCAGTGCAAGTCGTATTTGAATGACATCTGCGAGGTTGTCATTTTCATCGCCACAAAGTCCCAGCCAGTCTGAGCTTGTATGGACATTTTGGGTGTCAACTGTATATTACCGGAAACACCCAAGGTCTGTGTGTAGTTGTCTTTCTGGAAAAGCTGCTCATTAACATAGCTGTATGTGCGGCTCATGGACAATGTGTAGTTGAAGTTAAGGCTCCAGGGAACATTTGGATTGGTGTAATACAACCAACCTCCGGGAATGTATTCACCGGTCACAGGATGGTAATAAATCCTCCTGTAATAGTCCGCCGTACTCCCGGATTTGCTGCCGTCATTTCCCTTCATCTGTCCCTGGCCGGACAAAGAATATGACATCGAGGCGCTGAAATTCGTCAACCTTAAAGGAATACCAGTCTGAACTAAGTTGAACTTGTTGATTTTCACACCCCGCTCATTGATGGCGTATGGATCGAAATTAAGGTTACCGTTGATTCCGAGTTTCCCGAATATGGAAGTCGACATCGTGATACCCACATTATTCATTCTCAGGGAATCAGCCAGGAAATTATATCCTGTGTTGATGTTGAACTGATCCAGGATTTTAACTTTCTTGGAGCCTGTTCCGGTGGTATCCTTCGCGTCGCGGATCTTTGCCTCGAGGTTGTTTCCGATTGAGAGGGTCATGGTCGCTGAACGTCCTTTCCCTGGTACGGAGTTCAACTGGCCCTGGTAGATGTTATAATCATATGTCTTCGCTCGGCCGAGCGTGTCAACATACTCAAGGGTCCTGTAGCCATTGAAATGCTTCGCTTTATCAGGGCTGAAACTCATACTGAGGCTAGGGGAGACCACATGCCTGACAGCCTGGATCTTATGGTATTTTCCGAAATTATACATACCATATACACGGGTGCTCATAGAGACCGATCCGGAATAGTTATGTGTGGCTCCGAAAGCGGAGAAAGGCGATCCAAGTTTAGTCTCGACTCTGTTGGTCTCAGGATTGAAGAACGCGTTAGTCTCCCTGAAGAACCAGTTCATTCCGTAACTGACCGACGGGGTCACGTTCAGATAGTTGAACAGGGTGAAATCCGGGAGGCCTATATTGAAATTGTGAGCCATTCCGTTGTTGAACTTGTCGAAGAAGCCAGGCTCTCCGAATTCTCTTGCCTTGAAGCCGATTTTATTCTGGAATGACGTGTTGTAGGCGAGTGAGAACTTCTCATAGAATCTCTCCTTTCCGACCCTGTTCTTTATCTTGAACGGATAGAACCTCGAAACTGAGAAAGTGATGTTAGGAAGGGTGAAGGTATATGAGCTGTCCCTGGAATTCTGGTTATGGAGTGCGTTGACCGAAAGGTTGAATTTGCCTGACCAGTTCTTTGAGAATGAGACAGATGAGGATATCTGGTTCTGTAAGGCCTCGGATACGGAACGTGAATTATACCGGCTGTTGGAAGGACTGGAGAAGTTGACTGAAGCCGAAAAAGATTGCCCTGGATGAGCCTTGGCATCTTGTGAGTGAGACCATCTCAGACCAAAGTTCTTACTTTGGAAAAAGTCTGTACTTCCTTTTTCTCCAGTTTGGTCCACCGAATAGTTGAAGGACATGTTTCCGGAAAACTTGTACTTCACCATGTACCTGGAGTTGATGTTCGTTGCCCAAGAGCCTAGGGTGTAATAGTCCCCGGTCAGGGAAAGGTCGAAGAAATCCCCGATCACGAAATACATTCCGGCGTCCCTCATGTAGAAACCGCGGGCGTTCTCCTCACCGAAGGAAGGCATGAGCATTCCTGTGGCTCTCTCAGGACGTTTTGGAATGAATCCGAATGGAATGGCAACGAAAGGCAGATCGACATCCTCGACAACCAGATGGGCAGGTCCGAACACTGTCTTCTGCGAAGGCCTGGTTATGACTTTAGCGGAAGAGAGCTTGAGGTAGTAGTGAGGATGCTCAAGGTCACAGACAGTGTACTTGCCTTGCGTGATATTAATCGACCTGTCAGGAAGCATCTTGATATTCTTGCCGTGAAGGATTCCGTCATCTTCCTGCGTGATCATATTAGTGATCCTGGCCTTTCTTGTATTGAAGTTATAACGAATCTCTTCCATGTTGAAGGTCTGATTACCCTGGGTCATCACTGGCTGACCTTTCCATTCTTGGGCAAGAGAATCGTAAGTGCCTCTGGCAAAGACGGTTCCCGTGTTCATGTCATACTCCATGTAGTCGGCCTTAAGGCTTATATTCTCATAAGAGACCTGGACATCTCCCCAGTAGAACATCTTTCTCTGCCCATCCGCGAACACTTGTTTTGAGGAGTCCTTGGCAGCTGAAAAGGCTGGCTTGGAAATGGAACTCTTGCTCAGCAGATCGAGTGAGTCGGCCTTTGCCCGTCTGATGGAATCACGTCTCAGCGAAAGAGAATCGAGGGGAGGGAGAGTGTCGTTAACAGCAGTAGAATCAGGAACTTGGATCTTGGTAGTGTCCGGCGCCTGAGTATCCTCTCCCTGACGACGATTCCTCCTCGGGTTCTGCCCGAAAACGGACATCCCGGTGAGAGCGACAAGAAGCAATGCTAATATTATAGTATATGTATGCCTTCTGAAATGCAATTTTATTCTTAAATTCGCGAGAACAAATATACGACTAATTTTGAATATCATTCGCAATTTTCTTGCCGTACTCGTCGCGACAATCCCTTTTCTGGCCGCCTCCCCGGCGTCTGGGCAGGCTCCGTCTTCCCAGATTAAACTCACCACTGTCGTGATCGATCCCGGGCATGGTGGCAAAGACGCCGGTTGCATAAGTCCCAGCGGCAAGACAATGGAGAAAACAGTTGTGCTGGATATCGCCACTAAGCTCGCTGAGAAGATCCGTTCCGGTTGCCCCGATGTCAATGTGGTCATGACCAGGGACGACGACACTTTCGTGGAGCTTCAGGGAAGGGCTGACATAGCCAACAAGGCCAAAGCGAACCTGTTCATATCCATTCATGTCAATTCTGTCGACGGCAAGAGAACCGGCCCTAACGGCTATTCTGTCCACATCCTTGGTCAATACACCAGCAAAAAGAAAGACCTTTATGCCGGCAATATGGATGTTGTGCGCCGTGAAAACTCCGTTATCATGCTGGAAGACGATTACACCACAAAATACGAAGGTTTCAATCCTTCCGATCCGGAGTCATATATATTCATGAACCTCATGCAGAATTCATTCCTCGAGCAAAGCTTCAAGTTCGCCAAGTTCGTGGACGAGGAGATGAGAGGGGGAGCGATAAAGGCAAGCCGGGGTATCTCGCAGGATCCTTTCTACGTCCTATGGCGCACGGCCATGCCAGCTGTTCTTGTCGAGTGCGGTTTCATGTCCAACCCGACGGATCGCGAGGCATTGATTACCTCTAAAGGAAAAGACAGGATCGCCTCCGACCTTTATGATGCCTTCGTGAAGTATAAAAAGGAATATGATGGAGTGCCTGCCTCCACTTCTCCGGCCCCGGCCAAGAAACCTGTAGAGACAAAGCCGGCTGAGGCTGCCGATACTGTTGAGACAAAGCCTGCCGAAAAAGAGTCTGTAGTTAGTGAGGATGCGGTACTGTATGGCATCCAGGTCTTGGTCTCTTCCCGAGAGATGAAATCCTCTGATCCATTCTTCAAAGGTTACGAGTTTCGCAGGTTTAAAACAGGTAAATTGTTTAAGTATTTGATCCTCTGTTCAAATGATCTTTCCGAGGTCAAAAAGTCCTTTTCAACAGTTAAAAGTTCATATCCGGATAGCTTCATAGTGAAGTCGGAAAATGGTGAATTGACAAGGGTCAAATAGTCACATTTTCGGAAGTAATTAATATATCGTCATTTAGCTTTTTGGCTCCTTTTGTATTTTATTGATTATCAATAATTTATGACGTTTTACCCGATTTCGGTGGCTTCTATATATACGGAAAATAAAAAACAAAAACAATAATAAAAAAGTTTTTTTATAAAGCTTTTTTCCTCCAATTTTGCACCATAAAGCAAGTGGACAAACCTTCCCGGCTACATCTTTTTTTAGCTAATTAATGGCAGGACTGGAAAGACATATTTCAGTGTGGAACGAGTGTCTTAGGATCTTCGAGCAAAACGTGGATCCCAAGCAGTTCAACGTCTGGTTCAAGACCATTGTTCCTGTCTCTCTGGAGGACTCCACTCTGACTGTAGAAGTGCCCACTGATTTCTTCCGCAGCTACCTTGAGGACGCTTATCTTCCTATCATAAAGATGGCTCTCAGGAGGGTTATCGGACCGGACGCCAAGCTGATGTACCGGATCCACCCTGTCCGCACTGAGGCGCCCATGGTTTTCAGCGCGTCCCACGGGAATGTTCCGGAGAACAAAGCTGTCACTCTTAACACCTTCCAGGCCTCTGGTAATCCTGGCCCCTTTGTTTTCCCGGGTCTGCAGAAAGTCAAGATCAATCCCAGGTTGAATCCCGCATATTGCTTTGACAACCTGGTGAAGGGGGAGTGCAACAAGATGGGCATCAATGCCGGAATCAATATTTCCCAGAAGCCTGGCAAGACGCCTTTCAATCCTCTGTTCGTGTTCGGAGGACCCGGCTTGGGCAAAACCCATCTCGCACAGGCGATCGGTATCGCCATCCACGACGCTTATCCGGACCTTATCGTCCTTTACGTGACTGGCAACGAGTTCAAGACCCAGTACATGAACGCCGTCCATCAGAATAAACTGGCGGACTTCATGGCCTATTATATGAGGATCGATGTCCTTGTGGTCGACGACATCCATGAACTTGTCGGGCCGGCCTCACAGAACGCTTTCTTCAACATTTTCAATCATCTTCACCAGTCCGGGAAGCAGTTGGTATTCACTTCCGACCGAGCTCCTGTGGATCTCATGAACTTCGAGGAGAGGCTTCTCTCCAGATTCAAATGGGGGCTTTCTGTGGAGCTTGACAAGCCTGACCAGCAGACCAGGCTGGCTATGCTTAAAGCCAGATGCTCCCGCGAAGGTGTGAGCGTGAGCGATGATGTGCTTGAGCTCTTGGCCTCGAAGATCCGGTCCAATTTCCGTGAGCTCGAAGGCGCCTTGATCTCGCTGATAGCGAGCGCGACCCTTTGCCATGAGGAAATCACTCGGGAACTTGCCGAGAAAGTCACAGGCAATATTGTCAGTGAGGAGCGGGATGAGGTCACTATGGACAAGGTGCAGGATGTTGTCTGCGAGTATTTCAACATAACCCGTGAGACCCTTCTCTCCAAATCTAGGAAGAGGAATATAGTCCAGGCCCGCCAGATAGCCATGTACATGAGCCGCAACCTGATTGGGGGCTGCTCCCTGTCGACCATCGGCATGGAGTTGGGAGGTAAGGACCACGCCACGGTCCTCCACGCATGCAACACCGTTTCCGACCTGATGTCCACAGACAAACTGTTCCGCCAGTATGTGTCTGACATCGAGAGGATGCTCGTGCCAGTAGCCAGATAATTGACCAACACTAATATATCTCTGATGAATTCAGCTGAAGTACTTGAGATCTTCAAGGAGATCACTCGTATCCCGCGTGAGTCGGGACACGAGGAGCGCATGAAGGCGTTCCTCCAGAAATTCGCCTCTGACAGGAATTTGGAATGCCGTGTCGACGAGGTGGGAAATGTTTGTATAGTCAAGGAGGCATCACCTGGCAAGGAAGATGTCCCCGCCCTTGTCCTGCAGGGCCATCAAGACATGGTCTGCGAAAAGAGGGGAGGTGTCACACATGATTTCTCGACCGACCCGATCCAATATGAGATCGAAGATGGTTGGATGGTGGCGAAAGACACTACTCTCGGTGCTGACGACGGCATCGGTGTAGCCGCGATGCTGGCCTTGCTGCAGAGCGACCTTCCTATGGGCAAACTTGAGTGCGTGTTCACCGTCTCTGAGGAGACTGGAATGGACGGCGCCTTCGGCATGAAACCCGGTTTCTTCACTGGCAAGACCCTGATCAACCTCGATTCTGAAGATGAGGGGCAGATGTTCATCGGTTGCGCAGGCGGACTTGAGACCATGGCCAGTTTCAAGTACAAGTGCGAGGATATCGCTCCTGGCAACGCTCCAGTGCGTATCGAGATCAAGGAAGGCCTTGGTGGTCATAGCGGAGACGATATCAACAAGGGCAGGGCGAACACCATCCAGTTGATGGCTCGTTTCCTCAATGGTGAGCTTGGCACCGGGATGCAACTGATAGTGATTAAAGGTGGCAATAAGCATAACGCCATCGCTCACGAATGCGAGGCTATCATAGCGGTGCCTGACCGCGAGGCGACAATCGCGCGGTTCAACGCCTTCGCCGAGGACATCAAGAATGAATATTCAAAGACGGATCCTGGTCTCAAGTTGACAGCGGCCCCTTTCCGTTGCACTGAGAAACCTATTGATTCAAATGTCGCCGAGAGGCTTATCCGGGTCCTGTTCTGTTGCCCTCACGGAGTTGAGACCATGAGTCCGGATATCCCGGGTCTTGTCGAGACATCCACCAACCTTGCCTCCGTGCGTATGCGTCGTGCCGGACTGATCGAGATCGTGACCAGCCAACGTAGCTCAACCGCCTCTGCCAGAAGGATGATGGCGCATAAGGTTGGAGCCGCCTTCCAGCTGGCTGGAGCGGAGATAGAGTTCACTTCTGAATATCCAGGATGGCAGCCTAACGTGGATTCAGCCATCCTTCACCTCTGTGTGGATTCCTACAAGAAGCTGTTCGGCTATGAGCCTGAGGTCAAGGCTATCCACGCCGGCTTGGAGTGCGGGCTTTTCGGCGAGAAGTTCGGCGACCTTGACATGATATCTTTCGGACCCACATTACGTGGCGTGCACGCTCCGGGAGAAAGACTGGATCTCGCTTCCCTGGACAAGTTCACCGATCATTTGGTGGATGTCGTCACTTCCTTCAAGTAGTATCATGGTAAAGATTGCTCCATCGATCCTCGCAGCCGATTTCCTGCATCTCGAAAGGGATGTGCGGATAGTCAACGACCATGCTGACCTTCTTCATTTCGATGTCATGGACGGGTGCCTGGTGCCGAATCTGTCATTCGGTTTTCCGGTCCTGGAGGCTGTCGCCGGTATAGCGACGATTCCCCTGGATGTCCACTTGATGATTGTCAATCCTGACAAATATATTGAGCGTTTCGCCCAGGCAGGCGCTTCCTATATCAGTTTCCATCTCGAGGCCGCTGATGAGGCCGGAAAGGACGTTTCCGAATATATCGCCCTCGCGAAGTCTTGTGGTGTCAATGTCGGGTTGGCGATTGACCCTGATGTGCCTGTGGAGAGGCTCTTCCCTTATATCCCTGAGGTAGATTTCTTCCTGGTCATGTCTGTTTTCGCCGGCTTCGGTGGCCAGAAATTCATCGAGGATTCGATTGGAAGAATAGCCACTTTAAAGGCCGAGATGGAAAGGATCGGGATAGTCAAGGATATCGAGGTTGATGGGGGAGTTTCCTCGTCAAATGCCAAGGCTCTTAAAGAGGCCGGAGCTACGATGCTGGTGGCTGGGAGCTCGGTGTTCAAGGCAGAGGATCCAGCTCAAGCGATAGCTGATCTAAGACTTTAGATAATATAGCTTATCTCTTTGAAGGCGAACTGTAAAAGTTCGCCTTTTCTATTAACGATCTGAATTAATCCACCGGGTGTGACACCTGTGATTTTGCCCTCGAGAATAGATCCGTTCTGGCAGACTGTGAACTCATGGAACTCATCCTTTCTGTAAAGCCTGCGCTCATACTCTTTGTCAATTTCTGCAGTTGAAGATTCGGATCCAAGCGATGTCTGGAAGGCAGATGCCAGAAAGCCGGCTAGAATAATCATTTCCTCATGTGTGTCGTATGTCTGACCGGTAACCACGGACATCGAGGTCGGATTCATCAGTTGGGGAGGGAACTCTCGCTGATTGACGTTCAGGCCTATCCCCACAACGCTGCTGGACAGATAATCCCCTTCGAGAACATTCTCTATCAGCATTCCGCAGATTTTCTTGTCACGGAAATACATGTCATTCGGCCATTTGATCGAGCAGTTGATCCCTTTACTTTCCAGATATCCCGCGACTCCGATGGTCGCTGCCTTGGTGATCAGGAACTGGTCCGCGGCCTTCAGAGGAGAAAAGTCGTTGCCTCCGAACTTGAGGAGCATCGAAAAAGTCAGGTTCTCTCCCTTCCTCGCCAACCAGGAGTTTCCCCGCTGTCCTCTCCCAGCCGTCTGAAACTCAGCGGCCGTCACTGACAGATTGTCATATTCCGGAATATGCCTTCTGACCTCGTCCTGCGTGGAATCGGTCTCTTCAACCCACCTTATATTAACCTTCTCTACCATTGGCTCGGAAATTGTCGTTTTTTACTATATTTGTAAACTTTAGGACAAAATTAAGAAAGATTATTGATATGATCACACACGACCTGAGGGTCATGGCGGACGCCATGCTCGACAAAAAGGCCCAAAATGTTGTTGGAGTCGACTTAAGATCGATCGGGACCGCTATCACGGACCATTTCATGATATGCAACGCGGATTCTACCACCAATGTCAACGCTATCGCTGACAATGTCATCGAGAAGATGCGTGAACTTGGTCGGAAGCCTTTCCGCACCCAAGGCATGGAAAACAATTTCTGGATCATCTTGGACTACGGTGACATCGTAGCCCACATTTTCCTTACTGAATACAGGCAATTCTACAGGCTCGAAGAACTTTGGGCCGACGCCCCTCAGAAGGAATACAAGGACAGGCCGAAAACCAAAAAGACACAGAAAGATGCCGAATAACGCCAATGATCCTAACCGCAAGGTTGTCAAGATAAGGTTCAATTTCTCCTGGTTCTACCTGCTGCTGATCATTGGGATCGGTTGGCTGCTGTTTAACAACAGTGGCGCCAATCCTCAGAAGGTCGAGTGGGCCGAGGTTAAGGAGATGTTCGCCGCAGGTGATATCAAGGAGATCACTTACATCCGCAACAATTATAAAGGCAATATCACTATCCAGCCCGACAGGTTGGCGAAATATGCCGACAAGTTCGGAGGCAAGGTTCCTACCAGCTCGCCGCATTTTATCTTCCTGGTTTCAGACAAGTTCGACTCGGAGAAGGAGTTCGGTGAACTTAACGCCGCGCTTCCGCCGTCCGGCCAGGTCAAGGTAATCGTGGAGAATGAAAGCAACGCGTGGGTCGATATCCTGGAATGGCTGATATTCCCCATCTTGCTTATCCTGATGTGGGTTTGGATGTTCCGTGGCTTCAATAAGAATATGGGCGCCGGTCCCGGCGGCCCTGGAGGCGGAATATTCAATGTGGGCAAGTCTACCGGCAAATTGGCCGACAAGGATAAGGTGAATGTCACCTTCAAGGATGTGGCCGGTCTCTACGGAGCGAAGGAAGAGGTGATGGAAATCGTTGATTTCCTGAAGAATCCACAGAAATATACCTCCCTCGGAGGAAAGATTCCCAAAGGAGCCCTCCTGGTCGGCCCTCCCGGCACAGGAAAGACTCTCCTCGCGAAGGCTGTCGCTGGAGAGGCCAACGTTCCTTTCTTCTCGATTTCCGGATCGGATTTCGTGGAGATGTTCGTAGGCGTCGGTGCCTCCAGGGTCCGTGACCTTTTCCGTCAGGCCAAGGAGAAGGCTCCATGCATCGTGTTCATTGATGAGATCGACGCTGTCGGACGCGCCAGGGGCAAGAATGTAGGCTTCTCATCTAATGATGAGCGCGAGAACACATTGAACCAGTTGCTCACCGAGATGGATGGTTTCGACACCAACTCGGGCGTCATTATCCTCGCCGCCACGAATAGGGCTGACATCCTTGACAAGGCTCTCATGAGGGCTGGCCGCTTCGACCGCCAGATCCATGTGGAGCTTCCTGAGCTCAAGGAGAGGGAAGAGATATTCCTCGTCCACATGCGTGGCCTGAAGATAGCTAAGGACTTCGATGTCAGCTTCATGGCCCGTCACACACCAGGCTTCTCCGGAGCCGACATAGCCAATGTCTGCAATGAGGCCGCTTTGACCGCCGCCAGAAAGAACAAGACCGAGATAGAGAAGCAGGACTTCCTCGACGCTGTCGACCGTATTATCGGAGGTCTTGAGCGCAAGAGCTCTATCCTCACTCCGGCCGAGAAGAAGACGACCGCTTATCATGAGGCCGGACACGCCACCGTTGGTTGGCTGCTTCCATATTCAGATCCTGTGTTCAAGGTCAGCTTGATCCCGAGAGGAGATGCTCTTGGTCTGACTTGGTACTTGCCCGATGAGCGTAAGATCCTCTCCAAGTCTTACTTGATGGATCAGATGTGCGCCCTGATGGCTGGCCGAGTAGCTGAAGAGATCATCAATGGCGAGCCTGCCACTGGCGCTCTCAACGACCTTGAGAGATTGACCAGGATCGCTTACAACATGATCCAGTTCTACGGCATGGGAGAGCAGACCGGTGAGCTTTCGTTCTATGATTCCACCGGAGCGAGAGGTTATGACTTGACTAAGCCGTATAGCGAGAAGACCGCTGAGGTGATGGACAAGGAGGTCAGGGATCTGGTCGACGAAGTACATGAGAGGACAAGGAAGATCCTTGTTGACAACCAGGAAGGCTTCGTCAAGATAGCGAAACTCCTTCTCGAGAAAGAAGTTATATTCGCCGAGGATATAGAGTTGATACTTGGCCCGAAGGTCAAGCCAGTTGATCCAGCCCCGGAACCTGAACCGGAGGCCGAAACTACCGTTGCCGATGAATAATGTGACCGTCAGGACAATATCGGGCATCGCCTTCATCATTGTGATGGTGGCGTGCTTGATGTTCAATAAATTCCTTTTCGCCGGCATGATGGTTTTCATCATGTCGGTGATGCTGATCGAGTTCTACGAGATCACCATGGGCCATAGCTACACTTTCTCGAAGGTGTTGGCTATTCTTGCCGGAGTATTCCTTTTCGGCGTCATGTTCGTCGCCTCTACCTATCACATCCCTATGCGTTTCATCGCCTTGGCGATGATCCCGGTGTTTATCGTCATGATCAACTCCCTCTATGTCAAGGATAAGGAGGAATATGGCAAATTCTCAAACATCTATACTGGCCTTCTATACATCGCGGTCCCGATCGCCCTTGGTAATCTGATCGCGTTCGACAAGGCCGGGAATTTCAGCGGCAATCTATTGCTCTGCTTCTTCATCATTATTTGGTGCTCTGATGTCGGAGCTTTCGCGTTTGGAATCACTATGGGCAAGAAATTCCCCCAGAAGCTTTTCCCGACCGTCTCTCCCAAGAAGACATGGATTGGCTTTATCGGTGGAGTCGTGATGTCCGTCCTGGCCGCGTTCGTGCTGTATGAGGTAGGAATCCTCAAGTTCCCACTTATCCATTCCTTGATTCTCGCGTTGATCATGTCTGTCGCCGGTGTTTACGGTGACCTTTACGAATCGCAGTGGAAGAGGGTATTCGGGGTGAAAGATTCCGGTAATATAATTCCTGGCCACGGAGGACTCCTTGACCGTTTCGACAGCACGCTTATGGCGATGCCATTTGGCGCCATTTACCTGGCTATCTTTGACCTTCTATAATTGTCAATCGATTGAAAATGAAACGTATAGTTATAGATAAAGATTCAAAGGACTCGATCGCGATTTACTGGAGTGTGAGTGTTGTGCTCGCCGTGCTGGCGATACTTTTCATACACCCCCTGTGGGCACTTATCCCTATACTTCTGTTCCTGCTGGTTTTCGCCTTCTTCGTTTTTTGGTTCCATAGGGTGCCTGACAGAGAGATTCCGGAAGGTGATGAGACTCTAGTGACCGCGGTGGCTGATGGTAAAGTCGTGGTCGTAGAACGGGCTTATGAGGGGGAGTATTTCAAGGAGGACCGTATCCAAGTGTCCATCTATATGGACTTCTTTGATGTCCACACCAACTTCTGGCCTGTGACCGGCGAAGTCTCTTACTATAAGTATCATCCCGGGAAATACCTTCTCGCTTTTCTTCCTAAATCATCTGAGAAAAACGAGCATTCCTCGACGGCTATACGTAACTCTCATGGTGAGGTCTTTTTCAAGCAGATAGCCGGCACGTTTGCCAGAAGGATAGTTTGTTACTCGAAGGAAGGCCTTGAAGTCGAAAGGGGGAAGCAGTGCGGTATAATCAAGTTCGGCTCCAGGATAGACATCTACCTTCCTCTTGACGCTGAGATCCTTGTCAAGGAAGGGGAGTTCACAGTGGCGAGTGTCACTAAAATAGCCAGGCTCAAATAGCCTTTTCAGCCTCTATCAAAGCAAGAAGCTTATCCACGGCCTCCTCCTCGGGGACGTGTCTTAAGACGGGTGTCTTTCCCTTATAAATGGAAACTCGCCTGTTTCCTTCTCCGACATATCCCCAATCTGCGTCAGCCATCTCTCCAGGACCGTTCACAATACATCCCATCACAGCTATGACCGTGTCTTTAAGGTGAGAGGTCTTAGCTTTGACCTCTGCCAAGGCCGCCTGCAAGTCGTACATCGTCCTTCCGCATCCGGGGCATGCGATATACTCAGGGCGATAGAATTTTCTTCTGGTGGCTTGCATCAGTTCATCGACGAGATATGAGCCTTTCCCGGACTCTGTGATTGATACGGCTTTCCCTTCTTCGTCAATGAAGTCTCCGGTTAGTTCCAGTTCGTCCAACTCCTTGTCCAAAAGTCGTTTCCCGAAATCGCAAGACACATCCAGAAGAAGTGTCTCGAAGGAAGGGGAGTGGTACTCGGCGACGGCTTTACGACCACTGACCGATACCGAGGTCATAGTTGATACGATCTGACGTCCATATCTTGCGGACAAGTACCTGGCCACTGGGAGTTCGGCCTCCGGATCCTCTGTGAGAGAGACCCTGACAGTGTCCCCAAGCCCTTCAGAAAGGAGAGCTGAGATTCCGACGCATGATTTCATTCTGCCGCTGTCCCCGTTTCCGGCCTCTGTCACGCCGACATGGAGGGGAAACACGTGCCCTTCTTCCTCCATCGACTTTGAAAGAGCCCTGTAGGCGTCCACCATCACCCTCGTGTTACTGGACTTCAGCGATACCACCACATTGGTGAAATTCTCCTCAAGGCATATTCCTAGCCACTCCATGGCGGCCTTTGCCATTGCCTCTGGAGTGTTCCCGTATAGATTGGTGATATACTCTCCTAGCGAGCCATGATTAATGCCAACCCTGATGGCTGTCCCGTTGTTGGAGCAGACCCTGATGAGATTCCTGAATTGCCGCACTGCCTCCTCATGGTCCTTATGGAAATTGCCAGGGTTGATCCTGACTTTCTCCACGATAGGAGCGACGGCAAGCGCGGTCTGGGATGAGAAATGAATATCAGCAACCAGGGGAGTATTGATCCCCATTCCTCTGAGCTGTTCCTTGATACTTCTGATATGCTCCACATCGGGAAGTCCCGGAACTGTGATCCGGATTAGCTCAGCTCCAGCTTCAGCAAGCCTTACGCATTGAGCCACTGTCGCTTCCACATCGGAGGTATGGGTGTTGCACATAGTCTGTACGACTATATGGCCACCTCCACCGATCAACACATTACCTGCTTTCGCCACCAACCTCTCCATTTTTCTCTGGATAATAAACTTGATTATAAGCTTCTCGCCTTATCTGCCCCTTTGTCTTTCCGTTCCTTTTTGTGATTTGGAAATACAGTCCGGTAGTGAGCATGAAATCAAGGGGATAAGCGAACCTGTAGAAATCCGGACTGAGATAATCCGCCCTGTAGAGTGAGCCCCAGGAATACCTGACCCCGGCATTGACATGGAACTCAATGGGATCGAATACAAGGCCGAAACCTACTCCACCGGTGATTCCATAGTCGATGCGATAATCCCAATCCATGAATGAATAACGGTACTCGTCATAAACACGCTTGCCTATCCTTTCAATAGAAAGCCTGTAGCCACCGTATATTCCCAAGTCCAGCATGACTTTGAAATGAAGCCCATCAGCATGGAAATGAGCCATCATGGGGACTTCCACCAGATCGATTATCGCCTTTTCGGCCCCTTCCAAGGTGGGAGTGATGCCGGTTTCTTTGTTCATCTTGAACTGATAGCCTTCATGCCCATAGCGGACACCGGCTTTCAATCCGAAATTCGGGCTCCCGTCGAAAAGCTTTCCGTATTTAAGGACATAGACTCCGACGGTGTGGGGGACAAACAGGTTTCCCTGCGTCTTTGAAGGGTTGAACTGCATCCTGCTGAGGGACGCGCCGTACTCGACTCCGATCATAGTATAGTCATTGAGCGAGAACACCTTCTTAAGCGAGTCGGCCGGTGGCGCGTCCTGTGCCCTCACCGCTGAAATGGCGAGAACTCCAAACAATATGATGGTCAATAACTTCCTCATCGTCAATATTCCTTCATGAATTCCCTCATGTCAAGATTCTGCTCTATCTCACTTCTCTCGGGAATCTCAAATGTGTCCTGATCTTTAGTCTTGAGGAATTTAACCTTCTCCGGTTGCCTGTGTTTGAGCAGGTCACCAGTGTCAACGATTCCGTTTCTGTTGACATCCTCAATAATACGGATACAGTATTTGCCTTTCTTCAAATAAGGGAAAACAAGCTGCTTGTCAGTGTCGATTATGTATTCCCTCAGGATATTGTTTTTGTTCTCGTCAAGGAAATGGATAATGTACTTTTCCTTGACTCCGGTGACATTGAGGGTGAAGGTGCTGAGATCCTCATCCTTCGGCAATGTGACTTTGACCTCTGTACTGTCATTCCAGTGCCCGTCAATATCCTTGAAAATCCTGTGCGGCACCTTGAACACATAGTCAAAGCCCTGCTGGAACTTAACCTGAGGAGTGATAATGTACCGAAGCAGATTCAGGGGATCCCTCTCTATCTTGAACTTCTCCTTCTGCTCGACCTGTTTCGGATTAATGGACTTGAAAGAGAGACTGTCAAAATAGCCTAGGAAAGGAGGAACAGTGAATTCCAAAGCCATGCCGTCCTGCTCGATATTCTCAGGTGTCGCGGTCAGTTTGATGGGGCATATAGTATCCTGATGCTCAACCTCTCTCTTCGCCTTTCCCTTAGGCTTATTCTCGTCGATCAGCTTGTAGTCCTCGGTGACGGGCTGAAGCACACCCAATGTGTCGGTCTTCCAATACTTGACAAATAGATGAAGGGTGTCCGGCATCCTGCGGGAATCATTAATCCAGAGCAGTAAACTGTCTTGTTGGATATTGAACTCGGTGATGACCTTCTCGGCAGGGAAACCCTTGAACCACAATGAGTCAATCCTTGTTTCCGGGGCCATGAACGACACATAGGCAGACCTGTCACCAGTCCTTTTCTTGTTCATCAGCATCTGCTTTGAGGGGCGCTCCTTGAACACATTAAGGCTGATGTCGGAATGACGGGAAAGGCAACCGACGGTGTCCTTCATGTCGTATTTCATCAGTTCAGGGATAGAATCTCCGATGATATGAACAGGTCTGATTAAAGAATCGATAAAAGCCACCTTGTCTTCGGCCGGATCATAAATGTTGTTGGTGTTGGCGTCCACGATAGCATATGCTCTGTACAAGGTGTCCTGGATGTTCCGGATAGAGAAGAACCCCCAGTCGTCAGTCCTTCCAGCCGCGACTGGGCGTTGTAGGAACACCGCTGAATCCCTGTGGTCCTTGTACAACATGACGGTCGCGCCTTGTATAGGCTTCAGGTTTGTGCAATCGTATACGGATCCTGTGATATACATTGAATCGACCCTGTCTCCAGTTGAGAAAAAGGTGGTGAAACCAGGAAACAAGTTGCCCTCATTGTTGTCTCCGATCGCTCCGGTGAGGTCTAAAGTGTATGTCAGGTCAGGCAACAGTTCCTCCTCAAAGTAGACTATCACACTCTTCCCTCGGAGCTTATATTTCGGGGCTTTCTTTTGGGGAGGGGAGAGATAGAGTCCCTTAGGATCCTTAACGGTCACATATTCGTTGAAAGTGAACTCGATTTGGGCCCCTTTGACAGGGATACGAGTCGAGCCGGGCTTCGGAGTGACCTTGACCAGAACCGGTGGGATTGTGTCCTTGAGACCACCTTTCGGAGCCTGGGTCGTGTTCGCGCACGAATGCGAGAACACGGACAGGATAATCACCACAAAGGCGGGAATGATAGGGAAATATCTCGTCAAAAATTTTCTCATAACTCGGTTCTAGCTACACTTTGTATGCCATCTATCGACGAGAGTTTCCGGATCATCCTCTCGAGCGCCGTCTTGTCGTGGACACTGAGGTCGATATATCCCTCAAAAATGCCTTCCTCCGTGCTGAGAAGCACTTTTTTCATATTCACTCCCATCACCAATGAGATATATCTTGATATCTCGTTCAGAAGGCCGACCCTGTCGATACCTTTCAATGCGATCCTAGCCGGGAAGGCCTTTTTCTCCCCGTCAGTCTCCCATTGTGGCACGACGACCCTGTCGCCGTGCTTGGAGGCCAGACTGTCAGCCACAGGGCAAGTCTTTTTGTGGACCGTGATCGTACCGTCAGGGTTTTTGATACCTACAACAGCGTCTCCGGGGATAGGCCGGCAACAAGGTGCGATGATATAAGCCTCTTTCTCTTTCCCGGAGGATTGGCTCTCTCTCCATCTGCTGAATAAGGAGAACGGCCATGAGTGGGTCTTGGCGGGAAGCGCCGAGACAAGCACATCACCGATGGTGTCAGTCTTGACCAGTCCCAGACCAACCCTGAAAAACAACTCCTCGGTATTCTTGCCAGGGATGTTGAAGTGGCGGCAGAGAATCTCTATTGAGTCACTATTCAGCTTGTAGCCCAAATTCTCGAGGTGGGAAGATAAGGATGCTTTCCCGACCTCCACAAGCTCCTTCTTGTTGCTTTTGAAGTAGTCTATCACGACGTTGCGGGCATGCCTGGTCTGGAGGAATTGGAACCATTCCTTCTTAGGATGCTCGTTCTGTGCGGTGATAATCTCGACCTGATCTCCTGTCCTGAGAACATGGGACAGGGGGACAAGCCGCATGTTTACCTTGGCGGCGATAGCCTTGTTGCCAATCTCGGTGTGGATGCTGTAGGCGAAATCAAGGGCCGTGGCTCCTTTCTGGATAGACTTCTGCTCACCCTTCGGTGTGAATACGGTGATTTCGCTGCTGGTCAGGTCGTTATGTATTATGTCAAGGAGCTCGAGCGCGTTCACGTCAGGGCTTACCAAGATCTCTTTTACCTTGGCGAGCCACTTGTCCATCTCACTGTCATTCTCACTCAGATAGCCTTCCTGCTTGTATGCCCAATGGGCGGCGATTCCTTTCTCGGCGATGTCATCCATCCTCTTGGAGCGGATCTGAACCTCGATCCAGACTCCCTTGTCGCTCATCAGGGTACAGTGGAGAGCCTCATAGCCATTGCTCTTCGGGTGCTTGACCCAATCTCTTACCCTGTCCGGCTTGTAACGGTAAATGCCGGTGATGATCGAGAATATATGGTAGCACTGGTCCCTCTCAGTCTCTTTCGTGCCCGCGTCCGGAGTGAAAACGATCCGCAAGGCATATAGGTCGTAAACCTGCTCGAAACTGATGTTCTTCGTCTGCATCTTGTGCCAGATCGAATAAGGGGTCTTCACCCTCTTCCTGATCTCGAAGTTGAACCCGGAAGCCCGTAGAGCGGCGTCGATCGGAGTTATGAAGTCGTCTATCTGTTTCTCTAGATCGTTGATATTCTTGCTGACAAGACCGGAAATCTCCTTGTAGGCGTCTGGCTCCTTGTATTTGAGCCAGATGTTCTCCATCTCGGACTTGATTTCGTACAGACCAAGGCGATGGGCGAGAGGGATGAATATGAACATTGTCTCGCTCAAAATCTTGTCCCTCTTGTACTCGGGCATCGAATCTATAGTCCGGCAGTTGTGCAAGCGGTCAGCGAGTTTTATCAGCACGACCCTCACATCGTCGTTGAGAGTCAGGAGAATCCTCTTGAAGTTTTCAGCCTGGAGACTTTCTGAGTAGTTGTCCGACCGCTTGGACCTGTCCTCGTTGTCGAGAACGATCTTGATCTTTGTCAAGCCATCCACAAGGCTAGCGATCTTGTCTCCGAAAAGGTTCCGCAGGTCGTCTACCGTGTAGTCCGTATCCTCCACAACATCGTGAAGGAGAGCGGCGGCTATTGATTTGTAACCGAGGCCTATATCGGAGACCACGATCTGGGCTACCTCTATAGGATGGATTATGTATGGACCGCCCGAACGGCGGCGGACATTCTTGTGGGCCTCGTTGGCGAACTCGAACGCCTTCTGGACGACATCCAGTTCCTCCTGGTTGGCGCATCTCTTTCGGGCCGCCTCTTTCAGTTTGGCGTAACTCTCCCGGATGACCTCATAATCCTGCTCTGTGAACTTGGAGAAACTCATGCCTCAATCCCTTTATTATCAGTTGTTTCTATTAATATGTCCGCAGATTGTCTCGCCTCGATCTCCTGCTGGTGGATCATCTGGAAAGAATAAGAGAACTGCGCTCCATACAAGATGATCAGCCATCCGAACCTCAGCCACATCATGAAGAGAGGCAGGGCGGCGACCGCTCCGTAGACCGCGTTTATATTGGTAACGAGAACCTGTGTCTCAAGATATAGATACTGTAGCAGGGTGAAAATGATACCCGCCCAAAGCGCCGCTTTAAGAGCGAAACGATACTCGACCTTTGTGGCTGGAATGAACTTGTACATCGCGGAGAGAGTCATGATAGCCACACCACCGAATATGGCCCAACTCAAGAAGGATTTGATTCTGTTGGAGATTCCGAAACTGTTTGGAATCAGGTCGAGAACATGGGAATACACGACAGTCCCGGCGAAGAATATCAAGACGATAAACGGGATAAGTATCATGATTATGATATCTATCCCGTAACTCTTAAGCGCTTTCCTCTGGGGTTTCCTGACATGCCAGACATTATTGAACACTTTCTCCACCCTGTTCATCATCCAGATGACAAGCCAGACGAAGGAGAGAGCCGTGATGACACCGAACAGGCCAGACTTGGAAGCGTCAATGATATTCGAGGCACTGTTCATCAAGGTGTCGATGACGGTCTGGTTGATATCGGCGGAATACAAGGCGTCCCTAAGCACGTTCTCTAGCCCGAATCCGCTGGTGACCGCGAAAGCGACAGCGACCATCGGGACCAATGCCAGCGTGCAGAAATAGCTTAGGGCAACAGATTGGAAACCTATCTTCTCGTCAGCGAAATTCTTGAAAGCGTCGATCACCACCTTGATGTCCCTGATGAGTCTGGCTTTGGCCTTGGAGAGTTCGTCAAGGTTGAAATGCCAAATGTCATGTCCGATGAATTTGCTGATCCACCGGATGTAACTCTTGATTTTGAAAACCATATCGCCGAACCAACCCATATCGCTCAAAACAAAGTAGGTTCAACATCATCCTCGGCTTTCTCCTCGGGCTTGGCTGCGCCTAGGGAGGGGATCATGGCCATAAATTCCTCCTCGCCGATAATACTGATTCCAAGATCCCCGGCCTTCTTGATCTTTTCCGGACCCGGTTTCGAGCCGGCCAGAAGAAAACTGGTCTTGGAACTCACGGAGGAGCTGTTTTTGCCTCCGTTGACTTCTATCAGGCGCTTCATCTCGTCCCTTGAGACAGAGAAGTTTCCGGAGATCACGATTGTTTTCCCGGCAAGGGAATCGGAACTTGCGACCGGTTCCTCGACAGAGAATCTCAAGCCTGCTTCCTTGAGCCTCGCGATCTCATCAATATGCTTCGGAACTCTGAAGAAATCATAGACACTTCTGGCAATCACATCGCCTATATCCCTGACTTCCAGCAATTTCTCAACATTGGCCTCAGCTATCGCATCTATATCTCCGAAATGTCTCGCGAGCTCTTTCGCGGTCGTCTCACCAACGTATCGGATACCTAGAGCAAACAAGACTCTCTCGAAAGGAACCGTCTTAGACACGGACAGACTCTCGAGGAACCGCTCAGCGCTACGATCCTTCCAACCTTCAAGCATCATCAGCTGAGCCTTGGTAAGGGTATAGAAATCTGCGGGAGTCTTGACAAGGCCGAGGTTATACATCTGCTCGACAGTGGCGTCGCCGGCAAGAATATTCATGGCCTTCCTTCCAAGGAAGTGTACCAACCTGCCTTTGATCTGGGTGGGGCATCCGTCGATATTGGGACAGAACCATTTGGCCTCGTCCGAGTCTTTCACCAGGGGAGTGCCGCAATCAGGACAGACGGTAGGAAAAACTGGCTTGACCGAGTCTTCAGGCCTTCTGGACAAGTCCACATCGATTATTTTAGGGATTATCTCGCCGCCCTTGATGACCTTGACCCAGTCTCCGACCCGAATGTCCATCTGTGACATGAAGTCCTCATTGTTTAGAGTGGCCCTTTTGACGACCGTGCCCGCCAACTGGACAGGGGAGAGATTCGCTACCGGGGTAACGGCTCCGGTGCGCCCGACCTGGTAGTCGATGGAGACCAATCTGGTCAGTGCCTCCTCAGCCTGGAACTTGAACGCCACTGCCCATCTGGGGGATTTGGCGGTGTAGCCCAATGTGTTCTGGTAGTCCAGCTCGTTAATCTTTATGACTATACCGTCCGTCGCGAAAGGGAGGAATCTCCGTTGCTTGTCCCAGTAGGATATGTACTCCTCAATCCCGTCTATCCCAGTGACCACTCGGCGCTCCGAAGAGACCGGTAGCCCCCATGAGGCGGCGGCGTCCAAGGCCTCGGAATGAGTCGCGAATGCCACGCTCTGGGCGGGAATATGGTACAGGGTGCACATCAACCCTCTCTTCGCCACTTCTTTGGGATCCTGCAATTTGAGCGAGCCGGAGGCGGCGTTCCTGGGATTGGCGAAAGGCTGGTCCTCGTTGTCAAGGCGTTCCTTGTTGAGCCTGTCAAAGGATTCGTAGGGCATAAGAATCTCCCCGCGAATCTCAAACTCTTCAGGCCATCCGGATCCTTTCAAAGAAAGAGGAATATTACCGATCATCCTGACATTGGCGGTCACGTCATCACCGACGACACCGTCGCCCCTGGTCAGAGCCCTGAAAAGCTTTCCGTTCCTGTAAGTCAAACAGATAGCGGTACCATCGAATTTCAGCTCACATGAATATGTGAACTTAGCCTCCCCGAGCTCCTTCTCAGCCCGGCGGACGAAATCTTCGATCTCACCAATGTTGTAGGTGTTTCCGAGTGAGAGCATAGGGTAGCGATGTGGATACTGGGCGAAGCCCTTGTCCAAGTCGCTTCCGACTTTCTGGGTAGGGGAGTCAGGAGCGCGCAGATCGGGATACTCAGCCTCAAGTTCCTCAAGTTCGCGCATCAGGTGGTCATATTCGAAATCGCTCATTGTCGGAGCGTTGTCGACGTAGTACCGCCTGCTGTTGATCCAGAGGATTTCCCTAAGCTCAAGTATTCTCTTTTCCGCCTGGTTCCGATCCATTTCTTGAAATCTGACAATAGAATACAAATTTAACGAAAATTGCCGATAATTTCCAGAAATGGATTAAATTTGTGTCCGCTATCCGGAAAGGAATATCATTCAACAAAATAACTATCATGAAAGATTCAATCATTATCCTCTGCGGTGGCGGCCCCGCGCCCGGAATGAACACTGTCGTGTTCTCAGTCGCCAAGACTTTCCTTTATAAAGGCTTCAGAGTCATTGGACTCCACGAAGGCTACAGCGGACTGTTCCACAAAAATCCCCGCATCGAGGACATCGATTTCTTCAAGGCCGACGCTTATTTCAACAGAGGTGGTTCTTACCTCCAGATGAGCCGTTTCAAGCCTACTAACGAGGACTTTGAGAAGAATTTCAACCTTCCTCTTTTCCAGGAGAATAATGTAAAGCTCCTGGTCACCGTCGGTGGTGACGACACCGCTTCCACCGCCAACAGGATCGCCAAGTTCCTCCAGGCAAAGAACTATCCGATCCACAATATTCATGTCCCCAAGACTATCGATAACGACCTGCCCCTCCCGGACAACGCTCCGACCTTCGGCTTCAACTCAGCCAAGAATGAGGGCGCGCATATCGCCAGGACAGTTTATGAGGATGCCCGCACTTCCGGAACATGGCTTCTCATCTCCGCTATGGGTCGTTCCGCCGGCCATCTCGCGCTCGGAATCGGCGAGGCCACCCATTGCTCGATGACCATTATCCCCGAGATGTTCAACAAGACCCCGATCTGCCTTGACAAGATCGTCAAGCTCGCTGTTTCAGCCATCCTGAAGCGCAAGATCTTGGGTATCCCTTACGGCACGGTGGTTGTCGCTGAAGGCGTGTTCCATGACCTTGATCCTGAGGAGATCAAGAACGCAGGTGTGACTATGACCTACGACGAGCACGGACATCCGGAGCTTGGCAAGATCAGCAAGGCCGTCCTCTTCAATGACATCCTCGAGAAGGAGTTCAAGAAGATCGGACTTAAGATGAAGACCCGTCCTGTGGAGATTGGCTACGATGTCCGTTGCCAGGATCCCGTCGCTTATGATCTTTCCTATTGCACGGAGCTCGCGATGGGTGTTTATGAGCTTTACTCAAAGGGAGAGACCGGTTGCATGGTCTATGTGGACAAGAATGGAGACCCCAAACCTCTCTATCTGAAGGATTTGCAAAATGAGGAAGGAAAGATCCCTCCTCGTAGGGTCGACATCGATGGCGGCATCGCCAGGAACTATTATCTCCACATTTGCCACTACATCACTCCCGATGACTACGAGGCCGCAAAGGCTTTCGTCGCCAATCCTGAGGAGTATGATTTCAAGAAGATACTAAACTGGTAAGACAGAGTATCCGAAGGCTCGTATGGAGACGCTCAGCTTGAGCGTCTCCTTTTTGTTTATCCCCATATAAGCCAACGCATCAGCAGGGATCATGATATCCATCGCCGAGTCTTCGTCTGAAAAGTCGCACACAAAGAGCCTGGCATTTCCGTTTCCACCTCTCAGGAAGGCGAAATGCCTGTCCGGATCGAATCCATTATTTCGAGTTTGGCAATACCCCAAGTCGTATGTCCCGGAGCCTTCGATCTGAGGGTCGCCAGCTAGGGCGAGAATGTCTTCGTACATCCCCAGGACCTTCTTTTCTTTCGAGGTAAGTCCTTCACCCTCATGAATAAAGGCGTACAAACTTCTCAATGAGGCCACACTCCACCAGTCGAATATCGTGGTACGTCCGTCAAGTCCGCTGAAACCTTCCTTATCCATCCCTGGCTCACCGACTTCCTGTCCTGAATAGATCATATATGGAGCATCGTTGAGCAGCAGTCCGGCGCATAGGGGAGCGGCGGCTTTGAGAGGATTTTTCCCAAAGAAATCTGAGGCGAAACGCTGCTCATCATGATTTTCGAGGAAGTTTAGCATTCTGGGCTGCAAGTCCCCAAGGAACTGCCAGTTCCATGTTATTCCCTTGGCGTGGCCATTCCCCTCGACAATGGCGCGTAACGTGTCGTACAAGCCGGATTTGTCGTACAGGAGATCGAATCCAACTTCCTCGATATAAAGCCTGTACAGATCCTTCTGGTATACCTCGGCGATGAATATCACATCCGGAAACTCAGCCTTGATTCCGGCTATAAGCCATTTCATGAACTGCCACGGTACCATCTCCACCATGTCGCAGCGGAACCCGTCCACCCCTTTAAGGCACCAGTATCTCACAATTTCCAGCATCCGGTCCCATGTGGGAGTGTGGAAGTCGCAGTAATTCAGTCTTATAGTCTCATACCAATCGTTCTTTTCGGGGGCGGGGGAGAAGCGGTTGCCGGAGGCCTTGGCCGGGTTCTCGTAATATTGACCATTGTCAGGAAGGACAAGAGCTTGGCCAGGATAGTAGTAAAAATCATTCTCCGGCCGCCAATGGTATGAGCAGTCGTCCTTTTCACCGAGGACTCCGGAAGATGGTCTGTGGATTTGACCGACCTTGTCGTAATCCCTGGAAACATGATTAGGAACAAAATCTATTATTGCCTTTAATCCAGCAGTGTGAGTTCTCTTTAACAAAGACTCGAACTCGACAAGTCTATTATATGGATTATCAGCTAGATACGGATTAACGTCAAAGTAGTCTGTAATGGCGTAAGGAGACCCGGCCCTGCCTTTGACGATGGCTGGGGCGGAAGACTCACATCCGGGAAAAACCTCTGTCGTGGCATGCCTGATAACTCCGGTATACCAGACATGGGTAACACGGAGCTTTTCCTTAAGCCAGGTTAAAGTCTTATCGTCTACAGAATTGAATTTACCGCAACCGTTCTCCGCAAGGGAACCAGCGGGGACAGGGTCGCTGACGGGATTACCCCAAAGGCGGGGAAACATCTGGTAAACAATCGTTTTACTCATTTTTGAGGCCGATTATCGATTTCCCGGAATTCCTGTCGATGAATCCTCTCAAATCCTTGGATGACCAGACTTTGGCGAATTCTCCCTCATATTCAAGATCCAAGGACTCCAGAGCTTTGAAATCGATCGAACCGGATCCGGCATATTCATCAACTGAGAGATATCCAACCCCGAGGGAAGTGATGTTCTGGAAGAAGTGGGTTCCTTGGCTGGGCTCGATCCTGAACCCTTCCATACCGTATTCGACTACCATCCTCGCGGCTGAGATATCAGTCCAGCTCACGGGGACTCCCAGCGTTGGAATTGAAGAGCCCCATCTTCCCGGGCCGATAAGGAAATATGACTTGCCTTCCTTAAGTATCCTGGAGTTTATAGCTGAGATCTCATCGGCCATCTGCCTTGTCTTCAACTTGTCGAAAACACCGGGGAGTATGGCGACAATGTGGTCTGTGTCCTGGAACAATCCATTGCCGAGGGCGTTGTCGCTAGTTACCAGGACTGTGGATAATGCCTTGGTAACCTCCTCCATTGAGGTGTTCTGGAAAGAAGTGCTTTCCGATACCGGCCTGACTTGGAGCAGCTCGAGGGCGGCCTCGCGCCCGGATGTGCCCTTTACAGGATCGAGGGCGAACTCGATCTCGACCTCCGACATGAGCTCGTTCCGGCAAATGTCCATGATTTCCGATAGGGCTTGGGCAAGAGGGAACCTGTCGTATTGGAATAACCCGTCGAAAGAGATTACTCTTGGACCTCTGACGCTCATTCCGGGCTGCATACGGTCGTCTTGCGCCACATAGGTGGACACGACCAGCTCAGGCCTGTCATATTTCTCAAGTGCCTCAGTCACAGGTATTCTCCTGAGATTGACTCCATCGTTCTTGGAAATTTTGAAGGCTCCGGGGCTGGTGTCAAGGACATACATCTCCGTCTGGGTGTCCCTCATGGCGAGGGAAGGGGAGGAGAGCTGCAATATCTTCTTGGTCGCTTTCGGACTGACCCTGAGGGTACGTCCTCCATCAACCACAGTCTTTCCAAGTCCGAAGGCAACGTTCAATATTCCGTCCGAAGGTTTCTCAGAACCAATCGGATACGCGTTGGACGACCTGGCCACACCGGATAGCATCGGATAATAGTCGTCACCGTGTCTGGTGCCGCAGATGCTTTGGATAATGATGGCCATCTTCTCCTCTCCGATAAGGTTTCCGCTGGCCTGGATATAAGCTCGGCTGCCTGCGAAATAGGTCGAGGCATAGACGCTCTTTATGGCCTTGGTGATCTCCCTGAGCATCCTGTCCTTATTCTCGACGAAAGGACACATGTATGTGGAATACACTCCCGCGAACGGCTGATAATTACTATCTTCCAGTTTAGAGCTGGATCGGACCGCCACTGGGCTGTCCAGGGTCGCGACGAACGCCCTCAGTTTTTGCAGCAGTTCAGCCGGAAGGATCGAGGCGACGAACTCTGACAAGATCTCGTCATCTGAAAGCTCGGAATCGATCACATGCTGTAGTCCGTTCTCGAGCACAAACCTGTCGAACCACTCGGTGGTCACAACAATAGTGCGTGGGATGGATATGCTCATCCCCGGATATTTGTCGGAGAGTGAATATTTCAGGACAAGATGATTGAGGAAAGCAAGGCCTCTGGCCTTACCGCCGAGGGAGCCTTCTCCCATCCTCGCGAACCAGAAATAGTCCTGATAAGAGTCTTCCTTGAAATCCGCGATGACTCCTTGGCCGATCATCTGGTGGTACTTGTTGATCTGCTCCAGCAGGAAGGAACGGAACTCGGAAGCTACCGTATGGTGCTCAGCCTTAAATGTTTCCGCCAGGTTGAACAGTCCCCTCGCGTAAAGCCATTTCGAGAACATATTCCTGGAG
>JAEEGG010003694.1_pt1 | contig 37976 bp, 32 predicted proteins | sample 9134161 | NCBI WGS metagenome assembly JAEEGG01 (sample SAMN16246543, study PRJNA631951) | gut metagenome | biome: gut microbiome; feature: rumen; material: CR-attached | host: Bos | place: Iran: Karaj | collected 2018-10
AGTTTACTGACAATGTGGGTAACTATCCAGATGCAGTAAAACCAGCAACTGAACAACTCAAAGAACTCACGAAAGCTATCATCGATATGAAGATGGCTGGTAAGGAAGGCTCGGAAGAGTATCAGCAAATGCTTCAGAAGGCAGGTGAACTGAAAGACGCTATGGGTGACGCTCAACAGGAGATCAACCAGATGGCATCCGACACCAGCAACTTGGATTCTGTACTTCAGGGTGCTCAGGTAACTGCAGGTGCTTTCTCGACTGCATTGGGTGTTCTGAACTTAGTAAGTGATGAAGATTCTGAGTCGATGAAGGAACTTGCTGAAATACAGAAGAAACTTCAGTCGGCAATCGCAATCACCACTGGTCTTCAGTCAGTCCAGAACGCACTGCAGAAGAACTCAGCGTTGATGATGGGCATACAGAAGATACAGACACTCGCTGCAGCAAAAGCACAAGACGCTTACTCTGCAGCAACTGGCCGCGCAACTATAGCCCAAAGGATATTCAACGGTGTAGCTAAGTCGAATCCGTATGTACTTTTAGCAACAGTGATTCTAAGTGTCGTTGGTGCTTTGTTCGCCTTCAATATGGGTGAGAAGGAGACTGAAGAACAGACAAAGAAAGTGAACGATGAACTGTCCGAGCAGATCAAGGTCATCAAGGCACTTCGTGTCGAATATGACAGTGCTTTGGACACGAGTATACACGAGAAGGAGAACGAAATCGCACTTCTTAAGGCTCAGGGTGCTAGTTTGGAAAAAATCCGTGCCGTTGAAGATGACATATATAGTCTTCGTGCCGAAAGTTTCGCAAACCAAAAGGCTGATTACGCTGACATCATAGACAATATGGAGACATACGAGAATGAAGTCTCCAAAATGTCAGAACAGATAAAGAAGAACGCTGACCAACAACATGAGATGTATGCTGACTTGGAGAAGTTGCAAGATGGTTACTACATAGACCTAAGCAGGTATCCGATGCTACTTGGTAAGTCATCGAAAGAACAACTTGGTATACTTCAAGGAATGTACGACACGCTAATCTCAAGCAACGATGAACTGATTGGTCAGTTAGATACTCTTCGTGGTAACATCAATACCGCAAAGGGTATAATGAAAGAGGAGAGTGACTCAATTAACGAGCGCAACATACAACTTGAGGAACGCAGGAAAGAAGACCAAAAGCGTGCAAAGGAAGCAGCTGAGAAACAGGCTGAGATAACAAGAAATCGCAACGAGGAACTTCGCAAGTTCGAGAACGAATACAACCAGATGGTCATCGACCAGTCGAAGCAGGTAGCTGAAAGATACGAGAAAGACAGTGATGAACAGATAGCAAAACTGAAACACCGTCTTGAAACGGATAGGAAACTTACCGTTGAACAGCGCGCTGAACTCAATAGGCAGATCATCGACCTTGAACTTGAGAAGAACCTGAAGTTGTCTGAGATGAATCTCGAAAACGAGACAAACCAACTCGCTGAGGAACTGAGACTAAAACAGCAGTCAATCGATGACACTATAAAGCAACTCGAGAAAGAAGGTGTCATAACGGCTGAGATCCGTGCAAAATACGAAGAAAAGCGTAAACAGAACGAACAGGACTTCAACAATGCAGTTGCTCAACTCGTAAAAGACAACACTATCAAGAACGAACAGTTCAGGCGTGATGCATACAAGCAGACACTTGAGACAAACGAAGAAGAGACGATTTCCAGCTACGAGCGTCTGAACAATGAGTATGAACTCAAGGCGAAAGAGCGTCTGTTGCTTGCAAACGGCAACGAATTACTTATAGCTGAAGCCGAGGTACAGAACGCAACCGACAAATACAACATGTTGGTGTCGCTGGACGCTGAAGCGAAAGAGTTGATGTTCCAAAGCGAAGAGGAATACAAAGTCGCAGTAGAAGAGGCTGAGAACGATGTATCGAACGCTGTCAAGAGACGCATCAATGTACAGATGGAAGGCGCAAAGAAACAGATGCAGTCGATAGGTCAGATATTCGACACTTTGAGTGGTGTGATGGCTGACTACGCTGAGGAAAGCGAAGAAGCCGCTGCATACGAGAAGATATTGTCACTCGCCAAGATATCGATGGCAACTGGTGTCGCTATCGCTGAAGGTGTCAAGGTCGCTACGGATAGTTCCAAGACTTGGTATGAGGCTGTAATCGCTATCGCTACGATGGTCGCTACCGTCATCGCTAACACGGCAAGTGCCATAAAGATGGTAAACAGTGCTAAGTTCGCTGGTGGTGGTATCGTTGGTGGTGACAGCTATTCTGGTGACAAAGTGAACGCACAACTGAACTCTGGTGAGATGGTTCTGAACCGTGAACAACAAGCAAACCTGTTCCGTATGATTGACCAACCGAGACTGAGTGACAACACTGAACAGTTGACCGTTGCTTTCGCAACCGCACTGAGTGAGATGCCTAACCCGATACTTGACTACTCAGAATTCACGACCTTCACCAACGGTGTGAACGAAAGGACTAATAAGACCATAATCAGATAATTTATTCTTAAGTTGTCTCTGGGATTGTCTCAGAGACACCGTTTTTGCAAAAACACCAATAACTTTATGTACATAAACTTAACTGGAACAGGAGACTTTAGACTGTCAGGTCAGTCGAACTCATACTGGTTGCCTGATGACACCGTGGTACCATACAACTGCGTGTTCATCGGTGACCATGTCGTATTGACTGGTTCTTGGACAGGTGACCCGAAAGACGATGGTCTGCTTAGAGTCGTTCTTGACGGCACTACGATTGGTTTCTACTATGCCAGTCACGATCTGATAAACGATGTTTGGAGTATCGAAGTGGACATCACTTACGCACTCAAAAACGCTGTAGAACCATACACTGGTTGGGGTGGTATAACCGACTCGACAGCATACGAAACTAAGACCTACACTCCGAGAACATTGTCGGTATACACTGAGAACAACGAGACTGTAAGTTGTTCAGAAGACATAGTCATTCTCAACGGTCACCAACTTTCAGCTATGCAGCGTCCGTTGTATGACGATATGATGCCAACGATACCAGAAGACGCTTTGCATCAAAATGCAGTAAGCCGTGTCCAACCACCGAATGTCATACTGAATCTCGATATGCCAATCACATCGACTGGTATATATCCCGTATGGGTCGAGTGCTGCGACAGTTGGACTGACACAAGGCACACACCTACAGACGGTAACTACATTGTCGCAGAAAGACCCACATTGTCGAACGGGAACGGTGGTAGTGTAGGCTTAGACCCACAACTTGACAACTTGTGGTGGCACGGAAAAGACCGTAACTACTGCATTCCGATACAGAAGATAAGCAGTCAGCAATGCGAACAGTATGCCGTTGTCCGTTGGAAGTCGAAGACAGGCAACTGGCGGCAGCACATCTTCGAGGTCAAGAACATCACTGACAACATCGACAGCTCGACCGTCATCGACAACATCGGAACAAGTTACCGCAGTTTGGTCGAGAACTCATACCAGTTCGACATACACCTCAGTGGATTGACACGATACAGTTTGTGGTATTACCAAGACATATTGTCGAGTGATGAGATATACTGCTGCGGACTGCGTGACATGGCGATGCTTTGCGACTTGGGTGAGAGTGAGACACTTCCGACTACTGCACCAAACGAGTTGCTTTGCTCAGTGTCGAATCCGAAGAAATACGCTGTCCCGAACGGAACTGGCAAGTTGTATGACTTCGACTGCACATTGAAGTACAAAAAGACCTCGTACTAACCTATGATTAAGATCAAAATTGACACTGGGAGTGGAGCATACAAGTACCTTGAGTTGCTTCCCAACCTGTCGTTCGAGAAAGTGAACCAGTTCTTCAAGTTCGGTGAACTGGAATACGGTCGTACACAGTCGTTCAAGTTACCGAGGACACCTCACAACGAGGAGATACTCGAGAACGCTGGTATAGTGTACGAGAACGGACTAATGATGAGACGCGAGATACCGTGCCGCATACAATACGGTGCTGTCGAGAAATCTGGTAAGTTGACTCTAAACTCTTGTGACTCGACAAGTTACAGTTGCACACTATACTATGAACTAAGTGACCTACTCGACTGGATCAACGACCGTGACTTGACTGAATACGGTGTCAACTGGTCAGTCGTCTGGAACTACGAGAACTCTCACGCTGCGAACGACCCCAATGTTCCAAGTAAGACAATGGATGTCATTCCGTATGTGAGTGAATGTCCTGAACCGTATATGATGAAGAACGAATGGTGCTGGATGCCTTCGTTCAACATCCGTAGAGTGATTAGCGGTTTGTTCAGCAATGCTCAGTATGTCACTGGTGACTACGGCACCCGACTATACGGTATGTTCGATGAAGTCGATGAAGAAGACCGTGACAGATACTGGATGGTGATGGACAAGAACAGTCGTGGTGACAACACGCTTGTCAACTTCCGTATGGTCGACAACCACATAAACCAACCACTCGGTGAAAACGGTTCAGCCACTTTCACTGCTGTCAAAGCGTTCACCGATCTTTACAACGGTGGTCACCAGCACGGCGGTGCTCGTTGGGCTTGGAACTGCAACAAGGACATAACTTTGACCGTTCCGCCTAACTTTCCTAGCGGTATTATACTTGCACAACCAGTCGACAGATGGAACAACACCGAACTGACAAGTTACTACTACAACTTGAAGAACGGTCGGCCAGTGCATCCGTTGTCATCGGGAAGTAGACCGTTGGTCGCTGGTGATGTCATCGTGATACCAGCCGAGACGAACTTCAACTTCTACAGTGTCACTGACTTGAGGTGGGTGGACGGTTACAGGAACTGGATGTTCTCACAGAACTACAACGGTGGAACATACAACTTGTCTGTGGAACTCGACTGTGTCCAAGACGAAGATCTTATGCCGTTCCAAAGTTCGGAAGATGTCAGGTATATGTTCAAGTGGAATGCTCCTGACATCTCACTTGTTGAACTGTGCAAGATATACGGTGCACTTACGAACACCGTGCTTACATTCGAGGACAACGAACTGAAGTTCTTGAAATCTGCTGGATACCACGAAGTAGAGATAACTGACTGCGTGTCGTTCAGCAACATAGAAAGATGCGTAGGAAGTTGGAACATCAACGAGGTAGTACAGTTCGATGATGAAGGAGAAGATAATGTGAGTGTCACATATCACACCGACAACACTGCAAAAGAACAGACAACGAACGACCGCGTTCTTGGTTGCAGTGCAGGACAGACTAAGCGTGTCGACTCATACTACGGTGACGGTGTGTTCGTTCCAGCACCAGTGCGTCTTTCAATTCAAGACTGCGAGATCGACTACGAGGATGACCAGACAACTATCAAGAAGATAAAGCCAGATATGGACAAGCCCGTTGTAGCCGAACTTCAGGACAACGACATACGGACATTGAAGCGCGTGAACAACATTCCGCGAAACCAATACTACACCGACATCTGCGAGAACGCAATGAAAGTCAAAGCCAAGTGGGTGATGCCGATAGAGGAGTTCATCAACTTAGACCACACTTACCGCTTCATATACCGCGGTAGACGCTACGCTTGGTTAGACGCTAAGTGGAGCAACGGTCTCGTTGAATGCACACTTCAACAGTCGACATACACGAACGAAGAAGAGTACTACATCAATGTGACTTACTCGAACGGAGGTGACGCTGGAACAAGTGGTTACGCTCGTGAAGGAGAGACTTGGTTCGTATGGGCTCGTCCGTCAGAAGGTTTCACTTTCGACCATTGGGAACTTGACGGACAGGAACTCGCTGGTGAAGGAACCGACTTCTCGTTCGTTGTGACAGGAAACGCTCACTACCACGCTGTGTTCTTGGGTGACGAGTGCACTATAACCACGAGTTCAGACCCGTCAGGAGGCGGTCAGACGAGCGGTGGCGGCACTTACCGCGCTGGTGAGATATGCACTGTCCGTGCTACTGACGCTGGTGGATACCGTTTCAACAGATGGACTGAGAACGGTGAGACAGTGTCGAATGACAGGAACTACTCGTTTGTCGTAACTGGTGACCGTTCACTAGTTGCAGTGTTCGACCAACTCGAGAAATACATCGTCCGTGTATCGGTCGACCCTGCTGGTGCCGCTCAATACTACGGTGACGGTAGTTACTATGAAGGAACGACCTGCACTGTTGGTGTCACCACGAACCAGCGCGCTTACGCTTTCATGGGCTGGATCGACTTGGACAGCGGTCAGATGGTGTCGTACAACACGAACTACACTTTCGTTGTCGAGCGTGACTGGAACTTGCAAGCGACTTACTTCGGTGGCTGCACTGTAACTACAGCTACATCACCTTACAACGCTGGACAGACATACGGAGACGGTTTCTACAACGATGGTGACTCGGTTACTGTCGGTTTCACACCCAACCAACGGCAGTTCGACTTCGACCACTGGGAGTATGCTGAGAACCCAGGTGTTTCAGTAAGCTATAACAACCCCTACACTTTCACCATACACCAGAACACATATCTCGTTGCCGTGTGTCAGCAGCAAGGTGTGAAAGTTGCCGTGAATGTCATTCCGAACGGTGGTGGAACGGTCACAGGTGCTGGTGAGTATGTTTCAGGAGATACTTGCACACTGGTCGCTACACCGAACGCTGGATACGGTTTCTCACACTACGAGATCAACGGTCAGACGGTCAGTTCAAACCGCACTTATTCGTTCACTGTCGCAGGAGACACTGTCGTAGACGCTATATTCTACAATCTGGGATATATCGTAACCGTTACTGCTAACCCAGTCGCTGGTGGAACCGTCACAGGAGGTGGTACATACCAATACGGTCAGTCGGTAACGATAACCGCTACACCAAACCAGAACTATTCGTTTACGGGTTGGTATAAGCAAGGTCAGTTGGTCTCAACCAGTTCTTCTTATGCCTTTACTGTTACTCAGTCAGCTGCTTTCACCGCTATGTTCCAAGGTCAGAAGTGCAACATCCGTACCAGTGTAAGTCCGTCTGGAAGTGGTGACACGACTGGAGCAGGTAGTTACACCTACGGCTCATCAGTCACCGTTACAGCAACTGCCCACAACGGTTACGCTTTCCTACGCTGGACTGAGAACGGCACGACTGTCAGTTCTAACTCATCCTATACTTTCACTGCAAACGGTAACAGGAACCTCGTTGCTGTGTTCCAGACAAAGGATAAACACAATATCTCTGTGTCTGTATATCCTACTGGTTCAGGAACGGTAATCGGTGGTGGTAGCTACTACACTGGTGACACTTGCCAACTTACTGCACTGTCGAACAGCAACTGGCAGTTCGTGTCATGGGAGGAGAACTCATCAGAGGTGAGTCTCAGTAACCCATACTCGTTCACCGTGACCCGTGACCGAACACTCACAGCTAACTACCGTTCTATGATAAACTCTACTGATAACGAAGAAGAGCCTTAACCAGAAACAACCTCTCAGAACTTCGGTTCTGGGAGGTTTTTCTTCTTAGAAAGTCGAGTCTGATAGATTTACTGCAGAGGAAAATCAGGATTTAACTGGCGAGGGTTCTGGTAGACCAGATTTGATTTCTTAGGCAAAGTCAGAGTCCATGATTACCAGACCTACATAACCTCGTCCTAACCAGTATTGTATTGTCCTAGGTGACACGCCTACTTCTCGTGCTAGCACTCGCTGATTAGGGAATACACGACCAATGTAGGGGATTAGAACGCCAGTCCGAGGAGATCCTGTCACCACGATTGAATGTGTCTTTGACAGTGTACCAGTAAGTTTCTGGTACCATTCTTTACTTCTTGGATAAACTCCCTTACTCATTGTCTTTCTCCTGCGTATATTAGTTTGCCAGTTTTCAGATACTGCCGTATTGACATTGGTGATATACCGATCTCACGAGACGCTTCAGATATTGACTCGAAAGTCCGACCGATAAACGGTTTCAGTCGGTGTGTGCGACTGTCTTGGACTACTTTGACTTTCACTTTCTCTTTGCTACCGTGTTTACCGTGTCCGAAAAGTTCTCGGTTCTGCGCTGCGTCTTTACGGGTTCCCCAATACAGGTTCTTTACATTGTTGTTCAACGAGTTACCGTCAACATGGATACATACAGCGTCTTTGTTCGGTCTTGGCTCAACGAACAACTCAAGGACAGTCGGTGCTATTAGACTGGTGCGAAGCCCAGCAGCTTGTGTCACTTCCTGACTCAGTTGCAGGTGGTTACCCATTGTCCGCTGAGGCTGGAGGATCTTGAAGCGGTTCTTGGTGTAGACGCTTTGACTGACACGGAGAAGGCGACCGTAGTTAGATAGGTAGTAACCGTTTACTAACGGCTTGAAACGCTCGTTCAGCTTTATTGGAAAGCCTTCTTGATAGATCTTTACGCAGCGTATCTTTCCTTCATTGTAAAGCTGGCTGGCGCGGGCTGAAGTTCGGTTGATAGACTGAGCAGCCTCAGACAAGGTGCTGAACAGCTTGGAGTCTTGACCAGTGAAATAGTATCTGATAACACTGGTGTATAGCTCAAGCGGTTGGTTCGGATTGAACGGAACTAACTTACCGTAGTCGTTCAGGAAAAGCTCACGGCTTATCCGTCTTTGGGTATAGGACATATATTATAATACTGTTTTTCACAGTAATAATATAATGTCACACCAAGAGAATTAAATTCAGGTAAAACTTAGATATATTGTTATTGGTTCTCCAACTTCCAGATTACATTCCGAAGTGCTGATTCTACTAGTTCCGATGTTTCAAGGTGTTGATCTAGATAAAATCCTAACTCCTCGTAGTTATCGTGGGTGTCTTCGTACACCTCTTGAAGGTCGAACACTATCTCACCGTCAACTAGTTTGACTCTACGGACATAGGTGTTCCAGAACTCGGTCTGGTCGTAGTTTTCTCGATACTGGTATAGATACTCACCGTTTCCGCAGTCAGCTTCGGATTCTGGATTCGGGTTCCACTCGTAGGTTGGAAGTTCTAGAGTTTGGATGTTCTTAGAGACCATAAGGTCTTTGATTTTGTTGAGAATATCTTCCATTGTTTTGAGATTTAGACGGACAAAGATAAGTTGCGAATGCAACAGTTTTTTGCTCTGCAAAAATAGACAAATTATTTAAGTTTCTGAGAAAGTCGTTTATTATTTAGTGTAAGTTCTTTGATAAATGAGAGTGATTCTGAACGGACAACAGATGAGACTCAAGAGATATAGCGCCCAGCTACTAGCGGATTTGTCCGACCTCAATAGAGGTGTCCGTTGGTGGTTGGGCATTTTGTTTAGAAACAAACCAATACGATATATGAAACGAGACATTGTAATTACAGAAGACACCAGCGGATGGGAACAGACATTCGAGTATCCAGAAAGTGAGACCGTTGATGTGAATGATGGCTGGCATTCACCGCAACCGTATCCAGTTGACCAAAACGGTAAGTTCATTGAAGGAAGTGTACCAGATCCTGACTACGGCCGCAAGCCTGAAGTCAAAAAACCAGAAGAGACTGACTCAGTACAAAGTGTAGAACTTAAACTTGCATTCGAGTGGTAATAATTATATGGACACACCTCCAGACGAGCGTAAGTATGTGAGTATGAATAAACTAATAGGTATGAAAGGGTAGTAAGTCGTCTCTATATACTATATAGGATTTTGACTTAGGTACCTTTCATACCTATCAACTAAAAGTAAATCAACAAGATGACTAAGAAATTCCATTTCAGACAAGACGGTTTCAGTAGCATGGACTTAGACGAGTTGTACAAGACACTGAACTTGATTAAGAAGGACATTGAAGACACCGAGATCGATGACAGTGATGCCGTCGTGTTCAAGTTCACACTCGACAAGTGCAGAGAATACATCGTCTATGAGAGCAAGCACGGTGACAAACCAGCCTCCGACTACAAAGGCTATCTTGAGTCACTGATTTCCGTTGAGCAGGATATTCTTTCTAGATCAAAGTGGTTCTTGGATTTCCTGTATCCAGGAACGAAATAAACCTATTCCGCAATGATACCAGTTTACTCAAAGGAAGACATAAAGCAGACAATCGAGCGTGGTCTCGGTGTCGCAAACGCAATGACACTTCCTAACTTGCAGGTCACTTACTCGAAGAACTTCATGACTGTAAAGCGTGAGAATATAAAGACCGATTACCAGCGTAACAAGACCAAGCTTATATGGATATGGGATGTCGGTTTTGGTCAGTACGAGGCTGATGCTAAGTTCATAAGTCGTAATGATGATGAGCTTAAAAGACAGAACCCCATTCTATGGGCTGACACATTCGGCTACCGTGCAAGTAAAGAAGAAAGATTAACTATTCCAGAGAAAGAACAGTATAAGAAAGTGTCACACAATGTGTTTGTTGACATAGACCACTTGACCAGTGACGAGAAGCAGTCTATATTCGATGTTAAAGACGAGATCGGAAGACGCTGTCCTGAGATCATTATGATGCAGCAGTCAACGAGTGGTAACTTCCACTTCTTCTGCATTGATGACCGTATCAGGACTTTCGATGGTTACGCCAACTCGGCAAGTCTATATGCGGCTCACATTGCTAGTGTCATATTTGAATTAACTGGTATTGACATACGGTTACCAGACGCAGCAGGAAAAGCTCGTCTTGACACACACAACACAGACAACAAGCAGGGATTCGGTTTCTACAACTCAAAGGTAGCTGGTTACAACGGTATAGTCCACACTTTCTATGTCAACGAGTATTTCAGTAACACCCGTATCAGCACCGAGGAAGAGTACCGTCTCAGAACCGAATACAAGCAAGCTTGGAAAGAAGAGAAGAAACCGTCAAGAGATTATACTGTTAGTGAGTATGAGAATACTGGTGGTAAACTTACGGTGACACGCACACCATTCCCCAAACCCGATCTTGCAAGACACACTAAGGTTGACATGGTCGCTAGTGCTTGCTGCAGATACGGCATACCTATGGGTGTGGCAATGACGCTATGTAGCCAGTTCTATGATGGTGCGGAATACGACCATCGTGTAACTGGCATATATGAAAGACGGGATTTGTGGTACAAGCCTTCTTACGACATAGTCCGCTGGATAAGTGAGAACACTGGTATTGAGATCGGACTGAAGCGACCGTCCGAGAAGATAGTCAAGGACATTGTACCGCAGTCGCAGCCAACGAAGACTAAAGAGCGCATTGTAATGGGTAAAGACGAGTGGATGAGTGACTACACCGACACGATAGTAGATGCCGTCAAGAAGCACAACCGTCTTATGATAATGGGACCTACTGGTGTCGGCAAGTCAACTGCGCTGAACGGTCAGTACAACCGACAGACTTTGAGTGGTAGAGCGTTCCGTCAAGAGGAGGTGCCTTCGATAGTGTCGAAGTTCAACGGTATACTCATTGTCCCCTTCAACGCCACACGAGAACTGTACCCCGACCTGTTCCTTGTGGACAGCACTTACAAAGGAAAGGTGCCTGCGGACAAGGCTTGTGTCATGGTATTCGACCAAGCCGTGAAGCACTGGGATGAGATATGGTACCGCCAGATATTCGTAGACGAGTCTCACGAGATGGTGCTTGGACAAGACTACCGCCAACGCTGCATAGCTTTACTTTCACTACTCAGTGACAAGCGAGTGAAAGTATGCTGCATCAGTGCCACCCCGACTGCTGAGGAGGAGATCTTGAACCTCGAGCACCGTCTTGAGTTCTTCAAAGAGCGTGACAACCATATCAGAATGACAATGATACCCACAAACGATGTGTTCTATTGCGAGAAGGAGACGATAATGACCGCAGTCGAAGTCGGATACTACGACCGTGTCGTGGTGTTCGATGACCAGAACAACCAGAAGCTGTACAACGACCTTATGATGCTGCCTGGATTGAAAGGTGACATAGCATTGTTGAGAGCATCTACGAAAGACACGAAAGACTTCGCTGAAGTGACCGAGAACCGCACCTTGACAGCGAAAGTCACGCTTATGACCCGAGTGTGCTTCAACGGTATCAACATTGAAAACCAAGGCGAGCGTATACTTGCCCTTTCGAGCATAGACATCAACTCGACTACACCTCAAGAGATCATCCAATACGAAGGCCGTGTCAGATACAGCAAACTTACTGCAAAAGTGTTCATACAGCACCGAGACACCACGACAGTCGAAGACAAAGCTAAGAAGTCTCAGTTGTACGACAGATACATCCGTGAGAACAAACTCGACACGATACAGTTCGATGGTCTTTACGACAAGCGATACTTAGAAGACAAGACTCGTGAGGTGCTGGTGCAACTCGACAACTGGCGCCGCTCGTTCTACTCGTCCAGTGAAACCGAACGGAAGGCTATACTGCAGTTCTTGAGCGGCTACACGAAAGAGATCTTGGAAATAGCGAAAGATATCGAGAACGAAGACGAACGGAACGAGTACCTTGAATACGCTCAAGACATCTACCAATGCTGCAAGGTGATGGTGTCACTTATGCTCACGAAATACATTGACATAACGATAGGCCGCCCGTGGTTGCACGAAGTGAAAGGTACCAACGGCAAGATGCAGAAACTCACCGAGCGGTCGGTGTACAAGCGCGAATGCTCGAAGCTTATGCTACGCTTAATGCGTGAAGAAGGCGATGACATACTGTTCAGGACATTCGCTGATCTAGAGCACACGACCAACTTCCTAATGCAATGGCAAGACCAGATAAAGCGTATCAAGACGAAATACGACATACCCGTCTCATCAATAGTCAAAGTGTTTGACCTGAAAAGCAAGAACATACTCGTCTCGACTGTACTTCAAGAAGTAGAGGAACGAGTCGAGACAATGCAAATGACCGAGGAAGAATGGCGTGAGCAACTCGACACATACAAGAAACTGTATGACACGATACTGGATGACATCGAACAGACGAAGAACAAAGAAGACAAAGCCATACTCGCTGAGATGCTGAGTGATATACGAGCACGGCACAACCAGACATTGCGTTACCGCGATGAATACAAGGACATACTGGTTGAAGACAAGACACAGCAACCGAAACTGACTATCAAGAAAATGATACAGATGCTACAGGACTGTTTCAAGTCAACGCAACCGAACATTTCAAAAGGCAACTCAAAAGGCGGTAAGAAAGGTAAACCCATAACATTCAAGACGAAAGACGAACTGTTGAAGCTCACGGATGGACTCAACTTCCGTGCAAGAGCTAAGCTGCGACTGCACATACTACCGTTAGCAGGAAAGACATTCCAGACGATGAACGATGCAGCTAAAGCTGCTGGTGTCACTGGTCACCACACCGTGTCTGACTGGGTGGATGCTGGATATTGTGCAACTAATTGAGAACGAATAAGATGATAGGGATGAAAGGTACCTAAGTCAAAATCCTATATAGTATATAGAGACGACTTACTACCCTTTCATAGCTATTAAGTTAAAGTAAACCAATAAGATAGACCTATGAAAATAGAGACCAATGTAATCAAATCAGACAACGGTAGAGTTTCAATGTCGAACTCACTGCAAGTTGAATTCCAGAACCCTCAAGACAAGGCTAACTTCCAAGTAATGATCTCAGAACTTGGTATCGAAGACGTACCTCAAGACCAACTATACCTATTGACCGCAATGGCTTATGCTGGTGTGAGTTATGAAGTTTCTTAACCAGAACTACACTTGAGTTTATTCTTACTATAACTAATTGAAAACCAATTTAACCACCATGTCTAACCATAACCGACCGACTACTGCATTCCCTACACTCGACACAGAAGAAGGTCGAAATTTTCAAGATAAACTTGTTGACGCTAGGATGAGACAGACAGTATTGAGACAGTGGCTTCGTGACGAGGTGAGTGCTTGGTCTGACCAAGAGATCCAGGACTACATAAACGATGAGTCGAAGCCTTTCATAAGGAGAAACTTCTTGAAGGTCGTAGTGACCTCGACAAAGGACAAAACACAGATGGAGCTTATGAGTCAGCTTGACGGTAAGCCGAAGATCGAAGTTGAGCAGAAAATCGCAACTCAGACTCCTATATCTTTGGAGATCTTTGGAGAATCTCCTGTAAGCAACAACTGACTTCAGTAAAAGACTTTCAGTAATTAGCAAACTCATATCTTTATTTGGTTAGGAGAGTCGCTATGGCGTCTCTCCTTTTTTTCGGCACATGTTGCATTCGACCAACTTTGACAGGCTAAAGATTTCTACAAGGTCTCCTCGAGGTCTGAACACCCACGACATGTTGCACTTATCTTCAGCCTGTTTTGACAGCCTTTTAAGCTACCCAGAATACCTCACCCAGAAATCGAAACTGAGGTAGTAGAACCCTCGCCAGAACGGTTTTTATTTTCTTCTATAGTAAATCTATCACTTTGAGAACCGACCTCGGATTTCTCACATTTTAGTCCCTCGGAACTGTTAAACTATATTTAACTATTTGTTAATCCTATTTATATTATACTGTAATTCAGTATGATATGGGATATATTTACACACTTCTCTTTCCTAACGGTATGATGTATGTCGGTCAAACTATACGGGAGCCTGAGGATAGATGGGGACCGAATGGTAAGGGTTATGAACCAGGAACACTTGTAAGGGCTGCAGTTGATGAGTTCGGTTGGCCTAATGTGGTCAAGAAGAGATACGAATATCCTAATGAGGAGCTTGACTATTGGGAAAGATACTGGATAGCTAAATACCATTCAAACGACCCTAAATATGGGTATAACATACACTCAGGTGGAAAGAAGGGTTCCACATTACCAGACTCATTCAAGGAGAAGATGTCACAGAACCGTAGAGAATTCTTTAAGAGGAGAAAGATGATCTGGGGTTACTAAAACTTTGATCTACAGCATCTTCTTGTTATTCTTACTATATGAAGATCAACTCGAAGATAGCCGACTACATAAGACAGCGGAAGAAGGCTGGTAAGACCGTCTGCATCATCTACGGAGGCCGTAGAAGCACCAAGACCTATACCATTATGCAGTATCTGATATTGCGAGCCTACAACGAGCACATGACTATACTCGTGGCAGGTATGACAGTCCCTCAGTTGCGAGAAGGTGCTTACCAAGACGCCAAAGACATCATATTCAACGAGCCTGCACTGATACAGTCATTCGAGATACATACATCACCTATGGAAGTCGTCTGCAAGCACAACGGCAGCCGTATCGTGTTCTCCTCATTCGATGACCCTCAGAAGGCGAAAGGATTTTCACATGATTTGTTGTTTATCAATGAAGCTAACCTCTTCACCTACGACCAGTTTGTTAATATCAGTGTCAACACTCGTGAACTCATCTTCATAGACTTCAACCCAGTGAAGAAGTTCTGGATCCACGACCTGTATCCAGAAGAGGATATGCTGAAGTTGACTTACAAAGACAATCCTTTTCTAACCCCAGCCCAACTTGAATACTTTGAGCAGTTGAAGAAGCAAGCCGAGAAGCCTGACGCTACGCAGATGGACATATACCAATACAAGGTGCAGTGTTTAGGAGAATACTGCAACCTCGATGGTGAGATATTCAACAAAGGCAACATCAACTTCGTTACCGTCTATCCCGAGCTGCATAACTTGACTATATTCGGTGACCCGAGTGCTTTGAGAGGTGCTGACTACTTCGCACTGTGCTTAGGAGGCTTAGACAAAGACAACGACCTGTATGTCATTGACACTTACTCAATCAACACAGGAACTCCTGACATGGTGATCTCGAAACTGTATGAGTGGGAAGCGAACTACGATGTCCGTAACTGCTTCATCGAGACCAACGGCATTATCGGTACCGTCTTCCTTGAGCAACTGCAGAAGGACCATCGAGACCTGCATCCAACTTATTGGTTTTCACGAGAAAACAAATTCGACCGTATTGTAAGCAACTATCAGAACTTGACCAACCATACTCACATACTTGACACTCCTCAGAACAACCTGTTTATGGAGCAGGTCTATGACTTCTCGAAGAAGTGCGAGCATGATGACAATCCAGATGCCCTCAACAGCCTTTGGACAGCAACTCATTGGCATTGACCTGTAAACTATCACCTAACCATTTTATTATCTATTGTGAATAGATATCTATACTAATGGGTATATTCAAGCAAATTTCTGATGTGTTCTCGAAACCAAAGAACCGTGTTTTGAGGGATGTCTGGTATAACAACTGGTCGCAGTTCGTTATCGGCACGCTACCGTTCGGTGAACCGATATACCATAATATAGTAGAAATCCTTACTGACCTATCTAACGATGTCACACTAACACCTAAGCAGGGACAGGATCTGGTAGAATTCTCACTATTCAAGAAGTTCTACGATATGTACGGTCAGGAGATACTGAACCGCTACTTCGATGACGGTTATGTCGTTATAGGGTTGCCCTACGACAAGCAGATGTCTTACAGCATACTGCGTAAGGACAAGGACTTCACTATCTCGACCGACTACGAGAAGTGGCGTGTCGTTCCTACGAACCGCCCAGTCGAGTCGCTGTATGTCATAAAGTCTGAGACCTTCGAGCGCACTGGTCAGTCCGATCTTCAATACCTGTGGCCGTACATCAAGTATCTGGACAACTTGTTCAACTCGTCAAACACAATGACCGAGCGAATGGGTACAATGATAGTCGCTTCGCCTAAGAACCTGTCAAACGCTCCTACCTCAATCGTGTTGACTGAGGAAGACAAGAAGGAGATCGAGAAAGATATGTCCGAGAACTACGGAACACTTTCCCGTCAGAAACAGGTAATGCTGCTGCCTCGTGAGATGAGCTTCCAGCAGATGTCGTTTGCGAACATTGACACTAAACTGATAGACAAGACCCGTCTCGCTGTCGAAGTCATTGCTGACCGTGTCAAGGTGCCAGCCTGTCGTATTGCGGTCATTGACGCTAACTCATCTAAGGCACTTGCTAACGGATCCGAGCAGATCGCTGGTGACATATTGCTCTACAAGTCATTCGAGCGTCTGTTAGACAAGACATTCCTGCAAATGGCACGAGACCTTAAGATCAAGCTCGACTACACTATCTACGGTAAGCCAGCCGACACGACTGGTCAAGAAAATACCTTACAACTCTAATGGAATCTAAGAAAATCCAAGATTCTGTGCTGCTTGGAAGTTGGGAAGATGTCCAGTCACTTCCTCTTTCCACTATAACGAAGAACGACCAAGACACTGAGAAGTTGGACGGTCTCATCTTGAAAGGCTACGAGACCAAGTTCAACGCAGTTAACGAGAACTTTGAGGAATACGACCCTCACGCTTTAGACGCTTTCATACAGTCGTATTTCATCGACCACAAGTTGAATATGGTGTTGGACATCCAGCACCGCGATGACTTGGACTACTTAGCAGGCCGCATACTTTACATCGAAGTCAACACGGTCGGATACTACATCGTTGCCTACATACCGAGAACATACATACACTACGAGCAGGTCAAGAACCTGATCCAAGAAGGGATACTTCAAGGGTTCTCGAAGATGGGCTTCGCTACCGACTATGAAGACATCTACAACTCAGACGGTACTTGGAGTCATTGCGTAATCAAGGAGATGCAACTTATGAGTATCTCGCTGGTGACGATGCCTGCCAACCCGATACCGTTCGAGAAAGTGCAGGAAATCAAGAACCGCTTGACTTTCCAACCTGCTGTACCTGAACCTGAACCAACCACAGAACCTGAATTGAAAAGGAACTCTGTGGAATTGTTATTCTCTTGAAACTGAGACATTTAAAAAGACTCTAGTATCATATATGAACTACAAACTACAGATCGCTGACTTGAAGGCTGTCCGTGACTATTTCGATGAGAATGCGTCAGAAGCCTCGCAGCAAATCGTAACCTTGATCCAGTCACTTGAGGAAAGTGAAGTCGAAGTCAACCTCGACACCCTCAAGGAAGAGATCATGAAGCTCGTGGAACCCGAGATCCAACAGGAGGTTGCCGAGCAAGTCGCTGATGCCATCAGCAAAATCGAAGCAAAAAAAGAACAGAAACCTACAATGGACAAGAAACAAATTCGTAATGAGTTCGCCTCGACAATCATGACTGCTCGCAACCGTGACGAGGCTTTGAAGCTCGCCAAAGACTTCGTTGTCAAGAACGGCATCACCTTCACCAGCGGCGACTTCACCAACCCAATCGTTGACTACAACATCGTTAACAAGTGGGAAGACAACAACGAGCTGTGGAACGCTCTGAACTTCACCCCAGTGTCGAAGTGGTTCTACACCACACAGGAATGGGATGACACTTATGCCAAGGCCAGCCTGTGGACTAAGGGCAGCACCAATGAAAAGGACATCCAAGCTCTGACTCTGAACCCGATTGAGATCTCGACTGCTTATGTCTACAAGCGTCAGCGTTACGCTCAGGAAGACCTCGATGACATCCAAGAGCAAGGCAACCTCGGTCAGTTCATTGACTGGACAACTACCGAACTCCGTCAGCATGTCATTGACATGATTCTTGCCGCTATCCTCGGTGAGAAGTCGCTGTCTAACTTCCAAAGCATCACCACTGGTCAAACCACTTTCACGACTGTAATCGCCAAGACTGAGACCGTTGCCGATAGCTTCGACTATGTGACAATCGAGAACGCTCGTGAACTTGCCGACTCAGTCATTGGTCGTGGTCAGAGATGGTTGGTCATGAACAAGCACGACCTGACCCGTCTCGCTGCTCACAAGCACGCCACTGGTGGTACGACTGAGTACTGGACGAAGGCTGAAGTCGCTGAGCAACTGGGTGTGGACAACATCTACACCACTGACATCGCCACTGAAGGCCGTATCGTGTGCTTCATCCCGTCTGAGTATTGGGTGAAAGTCAAGAACACGCTCGACCTCGCTTATCCTCAGTACGAGATCAACGCTCAGAACCTGCAGTACGAAATCAACTGCGGTGGTAAGATCCACGGCCTGCTTTCAACAGCTATCCTGAAGAAAGCTGAATAAGTCAACCCTAAAAAGACCCTTTACCTACAATGAGAAACGACATTGCAAAACAGATATTTGACTGCCGCAGCGGTAAAGAAGGGGTTGCTAAGATCTTGAACGGTGTCTCTCTTTCCAGTGGAACATTGGGAGGAGAGACCTCCGTTTTCGCTGTGGCTTCTAAGTGGACAGTTGAGAACCCGTTGTACGAGGCACTGAACCATGTGAAGGTGTCGAGAATGTTCTACACCACGCAGGACATTGACGCTGAAGGTGCTAGCGCAAACGCTTGGTCGAAAGACTCAGAAGAAGCGAAGGCACTGCAAGCGCTGACATTGACTCCTCAGCCTATCCTGACTTCCATATTCTACAAACAGTTGGATGTGGCGCAAGAAGATATGGATGACCTGAACGACTCAGGCGAGTATGCTGAATTCTTGGAATGGGCAACTTGGGAGCTGCGTAGACACACCGAGGACTTGGTCATTTCTTCGCTGCTTGGTAACTCAGAAATCTACACAGGAACGGTCACTTACCCCTTCTTGAAGGACAAAGTCAGTTCCGTGTTCACAACGGTTACCACGAAGTCTCAAAGCGGTGACACTGACTTCGCTTACATTACTGTCCAGAATGTGGCTGACATGGTCGCTACAGTAAAGACAGAGCGCAAGTGGTTGGTAATCAACCCCGATGACCTAAAGACATTGGTCGAAGAGATGGCCGTGATGAACCCTGCTGCTGACCAGTTCAGTTTGGCTGGTCGTGTCGGTGTTGACTATGTGTATTCTACGACCCTTGCTATGAGAGGAAAAGTGATCTGCCTCGACCCCAATGAGATGTGGCTGCGTGAGAAGAACACCATCGAGGTGGCTTACCCCTTGTACCAATACAACAAGACAAACATGCTGTACGAAATCAACTGCGGTATCCGTCCGCACGCTCCGCTGTGCTCGGCTATGCTGTTGGGTTCGACAATGAACTGAACCTAAATGCCTATGACCCCGACTGAATATAGAAACGCTGGTTTCAGAGTGTCAATGCAGATACCCCAGCACCTGATAGACCGTTTCGAGAATCAAGTGAAGTCAGCATACATTGACCGCATAGTGCCTACAATGCTTGCGACTGATGAGCTGTACAAGCGCGCCGTTATGACTCTCGCCTTCGGTCTTATGGTGAAGCGCAATCTGTTTGCCACCCGTGCTGGTGCCAAGATGAAGCAGTCGCCTGAAAACTCCTCAGACCCAGATGTGTGGTACTCGACTGAGACCGTCAACCTTGACTGTCACCAAGTCATCGAGGAACTCCGTGCATCGAACGGTGCCGTGAAGGACGCTAAGGTCAATGACATTATAGGTATCTACTTCAAAACCAATTTCTGGCATAACTAACTAAAACTAAAAGATAAAAACAACTTTATATAAAGATGGCTTATACTTCATGTGCTGGTGCTGTTGCTGCTTCAATACAACAGAACTGCGAAAACCCACTGGTCGGTGGTTACACTGGTCGTGCTGTCTTGATTGACCTCGCCAATGTCACTCCTACTTGGACAGTGGATTCAAACAACCCGAGAATCATCTCTGCCGTTACTCTCGGCACTGGTGAGAAGTTCATCGCTGTTGACAATGTGTGGGCTGACCCGTTCAACGGTTCAAGCACCGCTTCAAGTGCAGACAACGGTAGAACTACTTACAACAAGACTTTCTCGTTCCACATTCCTCAGCGCGGTGCCGAAGTGTCTAAGGACTTCGTAGAACCTTTGATGGGTTCTCCTCTGGGCTTCGCTGCTATCCTCGAGAAGCAAGACCGTTCTGGTGACGGTTCCTTCGAGATCGTGGGTTACAAGAAAGGTCTGAAGGTCAATGCTGACGGTATCCAAAGAAACGAACTTGAGAACGGCGGTGACATCGTTGTGACTATGTCATGCGATGAGCCTTGGTTCGAGGTCGTTCTGTTCGCTACCGACTATGCAACGACAAAATCAGCGTTTGACACGATGCTGAACAACAGCTACGATTAATCTGACAACAACTGGAACCCTCTCTATGACTGGAGAGGGTTCTTTTTTATGAGAATTTATTCTTATACTGAGATGACTAAGAAACCACATATCAAAGCACGGACACTACAACTGATATTCAGTGTATTGGTTCTTCTTGTCGGTATAGCCTTGCTTTTCATCGGTATCTTGAACGAGCCTGTCGGTGAGATACATAACAGCGTCATAATAGTTTGGGGAGAGATCCTTACCTTTGTAGGTGCTGTAACTGGTGTGGATTATTCATACAGGTATAGGATGGCTAAGATTGACAAGGGAGATCCAGAAGAGTAAGTGTTTTTCTTTCACAATATCCGTTGAAAGGACTGGTCTGTTAGGCTAGTCCTTTCTTTTTTTCCATCTAAGTCTTTGTGCCTCTGACATCTTTCTACGAGCTTCGTCAGATGGTTGTTTACCAATGTGTGCTAGTCTATTCTTTTCTTTTGATTCTTCTGATTTTGGTTTACCATACATATAACTATTCTCGCCCTTGAGTGATTCTGATATTTTTGCTCTTTGTTCATCAGTTACAATCTGTGAAAAACCTTTCTTACCACCAGATTGACTGTTATATCCGTATTCTGGTTCATTTGATTTATACAACTGTATCAGGAATCTTTCCATTTCATCAAGTTGTGAATCTGGAACCTCCCAATAATACTTGTTTATATTAGACCATCCCATATCTTTTATTGCATCACCTACTTTACAACCAGAATAGTTGCAACCACCACCCCATCTTCGTTTGATGTTTGTTTCAATAGTTGCACCTACATACCTCTTCCCGTTCGGGAACTCTAAAACATAAACATATCCCATATTTTACTGATTTTTAGTTACATCAGAATATAAACTGATTTATTATTTAGTAAAGAAACATACATATTATGACGCTATCAGAACTATCTATCAAGAGACTCAAGGGAGTCAATCCGAAGCTGCAGGCCGTCATCATCTTAGCCGCAATGAGAGCAGACTTTAGAATCAATGTCTCAGAGGGTGTCCGCTCACAGGAACGGCAGAACCAGATGTATGCTGAAGGCAAGTCGAAGACAAAGAAGGGAAAACACCTGATCCAAGCTGACGGTTATGGGGCTGCTGTCGACATATACCCAATAACATTTGACGGTAAAGCAGTCGACTGGGGCAAGTTCGATGACATGGTGAAGATAGTCAAGGCTGCAGCCGAGGAACTTGGATACCAGATAACTTGTGGTCATTATTGGAAGACTTTCAGAGATTCTCCACACTTCCAGATTGACTAAGAAATCGACACTGACCTATCAGAACCCTCACCAGAACGGTTTTGAAACGGAAGTATAGTAAATCTATCACTGATGTGATCTGTGAGATGTTCTATCGAACTTATTAGATTGTGTTTTTCTTCAAAAGACCGACCTTAAAGTTAAGGCTGGTCTTTTTTATTATTACTGTGTAAACCAATATGATACAGATATATGGATAAGGAAACACTTGAAAAGAGAATCAAGGAACTGAACAAGTTGATTAAGGCTGAGAACTACGACCGTGAGCGTCTGACCGACATAGCGAACGAGTTCGGTATCGCTTTACCTAAGAACACTGGTTGTTCCGACTGCTGGAAGGACTTCAGTATCGTGCTTCGCAGCGCACTGAAGACCGAACTGTTGAAGATGACCGACTCGAGAAAGTACATACTCAAAGACGGTGTCGATGTCATATTCAACGGTGAACGAATCAACAACGGTATGCTGACCGACAAGAAAGCGAAACAGATCATCGAAGAAGGCTTTCCTAAATACTTGTTCGCAAGGGCATGAGAATCACTGAAGACACACTTTACACCGATTTCGTTCCGTACGAGGACTTCATAAGTGAAGAAGACAAGTTGCATATCGCTGCAGCTGCGGTGGAACTATACGGTGACTACAACTCGTTGACAATCGAGAAGTTCGCTGAGCTTACCCAACTGACACCAGAACAGGCAATGGCTGAGTACAACACCGTCTTCAAGGTGTATTGGTTGCTTGGTTTCAAGGACTTCGTTGAGCAGTTCAGTAAGACCATATCCAACTTCTCGCTGAAACCGACACCGATGGAAGCTAGTGCTTCGAGTGTGTGCTTTGAGGTCACTATGCTTGAGTCAATGCTGGTGTTCTCACGAGACTACTTCGGGTTGAAGTCGTTTAGCGAAGCAGCGAAGACCACACTCGGTGACTACCTGATTGCTCGAAAGGCTGACTACAACAGTAAAGCGTTTGAGCGTAGGTTCAGTGAACTGCAAATGCAGAAAATAAAGCAAAAACAGTGAACTCAGAATTCCGATTAAGGGATCTATCTATATATATAGAGACATGCTTTAATCGGAAAAATAACTGGTTAAACAGTAATAGATCAAAAAGATAAAGCAAAAACAATGAATATAATCGAGAGAATCATAGACTCAGTAGAAAAGACTACTGGCTACACCTGTTTCTACAACTATTCTACAGGCGGACTGCTGCAAGAAGTCGTTGTCCGTGAGTTGGAGAGTACAATGAACACACAGGTGAGTCGTGAAGTCAACCTACTGTTTCTAAACGCTTTGAACGGTGACAATGACACCGCTCAGCGTGCAACGGCAAGGAGTATCGAGGCTGAAAGCGCTTGGTTGAACGGCCTTTATAGATATTCAGGACTACAGTTCACTGACATCATCAGTGAGAACACGATGACCATTATGTATGACGGACGCCAGTTCTACGGTCGTTCTGTTCGTCTGGTCGTAGTGATTACCAACAGACTTCCTAACAACGCAGCTGCTCAACCGATTGACCAGTCCGACCTGTACATAGGAGAGATAGACCTTGTGAACGGTCATCCGTCTGAGGCTGACATGAACTCACCACTCTATACAACGGTCGAATCACTAATCAACAACGCTAGCGGTACATCACTTAGGAGAAAGACAATTACTGTTAGAATTGAAAAGGACATAGTATACTTCATGGTAAGTCCGAAATACGAGCCCGTAAGTGGCACAATGACATCGGGTGGTCTTACAAGTACACTAGTGAAGTCCGACTTCTACGACCCTGTACACTTCGGTATACAGCGTACAGTTCTTATAAACAACGAAACATACAAAGTGTTCGGCATTGTGGCACAGGGAATATCCCAGACCAATGCTGAGTTTGAAATCACATTTGAAGAAAAAACCAATAAATAAATGACTGCTTTCGTGAACGGTGGTATAACCGATACCGCTAAGAAATCCAACCTAGACAGCAAGTACGGTCCTTATGAGAGTGTACACGCTGCTTATACTGCTCTGACATCTCCGACTGACTATGTGGTCGTGGGCTTGACTGTCGGAATACAAACCAATGACGGAATCGTTGAATACTGGTTCCAGAACGGCACCAACGAGTCCGACTTGGTTCTCAAAGTGCCTACCGTAGATGTTCCTGTACAGTCAGTGAACTCAAAGACTGGTAATGTCGTTCTGGACAACACCGATGTAGGTGCTGCTGCAACCGTACACACTCACACCGTCAGTGACATTACTAACTTCCCATCACTTGCGACCGTAGCTACTTCTGGAAACTATTCTGATCTGAACGGAACCCCGACCTTGGCAACTGTAGCTACAACTGGTTCATATAGCGACCTCACCAACAAACCTACTATCCCTGCTGCACAGGTGCAGACCGACTGGGACGCTGTAAGTGGTATCAGTTCAATCGCAAACAAACCAACGCTGGCAACTGTAGCGACTTCAGGTAGCTACACTGACTTGTCGAACAAACCTGAGATCCCTGCTGCACAGATACAATCCGACTGGGGGCAGACCGACAGCTCGAAGAAGGACTTCATTAAGAACAAACCAACTATCCCTTCCGCGCAAGTGCAGTCGAACTGGGCTGAGACCGACCAGACAGCTAAGAGCTTTATCCAGAACAAGCCTTCGCTGGCAACGGTCGCTACAACGGGTTCCTACAGTGACTTGACTGGAACTCCTACGATACCAGCTGCACAGGTACAGGCTGACTGGAACGCTACAAGTGGTATGGGTGAGATCCTCAACAAGCCTACACTTGCAACGGTGGCTACTACTGGTTCGTATAACGACCTAAGCAACAGACCTAACATTCCTGCTGCACAGGTACAGGCTGACTGGACTGAGTCCGACACGAGTTCAATGGCTTACATCCAGCACAAACCAACGATTCCTGCTGCACAAGTGCAAAGTGACTGGAACCAGACGAACACCTCAGCACCTGACTACATCAAGAACAAACCTGCTATTTCAGGTGCTGTCCAATCCGACTGGACTGAGAACGACTCTACAGACCCGTCTTACATCCAGCACAAGCCTACCCTTGCAACGGTTGCTACAAGTGGTGACTATGAAGACTTGACTAACACTCCTACTATCCCAGCAGCTCAGGTGCAATCCGACTGGAACCAAACAGACTCAAGTGCTGTTGACTACATCAAGAACAAGCCTAACATCGTAGGTCAGGCACAATCCGACTGGACTGAGACTGACACCTCGGACCCAGCTTACATACTACACAAGCCTACACTTGCTTCCGTTGCTACAAGTGGTGACTATGATGACTTGATTAACAAGCCTACGATTCCCACATCTGTCACTGACTTGTCAGATGCTGCAGACTATGTCACTTTTGAAGAACTATACACTAACGGTAAATTCGAGGATACTCTTATTGTAGAACATCCAGTCTATAATGGACAAGGAGAACAAACTGGAAATCAGTTGATTAGTGTTTCTGCGGGTGATGATGAATTCACGTTGATCTACACCTCAGAAGACTATACTTCAGGAGAAGAACCAGTAGAAACTAATATAATGTTCTTCGAGCAAAGTACTGGTCTTGAAGTGTATCCAGACATCACATTCTCTGGTTCTACCAGTGGTATCAGTTACAACGACCTGTCTAACAAGCCTACTATTCCAGCTGCTCAGATACAATCTGACTGGAACCAGTCAGATAGTTCCGCTCTTGACTTCATCAAGAACAAACCTACCATCCCGTCTATCAGCGGTTGCGAGTTGACCGCTAACAAAGTAACTTCGCTGACCGCTCAAAGCACCGACACTCAGTATCCTTCAGCAAAGTGTGTGTACGACATCGTTGGTAACATCGAGTCTGCACTTACAACAATACTTGGAGTATAACTATGACTATTGCAGCTAAACTATTACAGATCAATGGCGTCAAAGAGGACATCAGAGACGCCATTGAGTCTTTCGGTTACGATCTTTCCAATGTTCCGTTCACTGAATATGCTGAATGGATAGCTATATTGGGAAGCGAGACCAGTATAACACCGACAGCAAGTGGTGGAAACGGTAACATCTCAGATGACTTGGATGAACTGGCAAATGTAAAGGCTGACATAAAAGCGGCTATCGAGTCGAAAGGTATCAGTCTTACCAATGTTCCGTTCACGGAATACGCTCAGTATATCTACCAGATACCAGTAGTGACATCTTCACCGTTGAAGTTCACCGCTACTAGTAACGGTAGCATTGGCTGGTCGAGTGGTACATATCCTAACTTGGAGTTCAACAAGAACGGTGACGGTTGGTCTGCGTTCAACTCTACTATCAATGTCAACACTGGTGACTATGTCGAGTTCCGTAACAACGGTACGGCTTGGACTGCTACCAATGATAACTCGCACTTCACCACCACTGGATTATTTGACCTGACTGGTGTACTTATGTCGTTGGTAGATCGTACAGCTCAGGCTACTACAATTGGTACTGTTATTAACATATTCGCTTATCTATTCACTGGTTGTGGTATCGTTGAAGCTAGTGCTATGGAATTACCGACTAACACATATATTGGTTGTTATTACCACATGTTCGAGAATTGTACTTCATTGGTTGGTGCGCCAGTATTACCAGCGTTGAGTTGTGCTCCGCAATGTTATAGTGGTATGTTCTACGGTTGCTCATCACTTGGATATCTTGAGGCTATGTTCACAACGAAACCAATCGGCCCAACACCGGGTGAGTTCACATACGGATGGTTAGATGGTGTTGCAGCAACTGGTACATTCGTCAAGAACACTGATGCTACATGGGTCAACACAACAGTCACCAACCCGAATAGTGGTTTTGTATACGAAGTGATACCTTCTGGTTGGACTATCCAATGTCCTCTGACATTCACTGCATTGACTGCTGGTAGTACGGTGAAGATAATGGCACATAGTAATGCTCCAAGTATCAATATCTCATACGCAATGGATGATGAATGGAAATATGGTGGGTGGCAACAGTACCAAGTAGGAGATACTATCACACTTACTAATGTTGGTGATAAAGTGTCATTCGGTGGAGACGGTATAAACAACAGTAGACTTGCTAGTTCTACTTCTCAAACAAATAGAAACTACTTTGTGATGACTGGTTCGATATCTGCTGGAGGTGATGTAACCTCATTACTCAACGGTTACGGAGGTGACTATCAGATGAACGAGGGTCAAGGTGGTATTAATGATTACTGCTTACACAGTCTATTCCAAGACTGTACCGCACTTGTAAAGGCACCAAATCTACCATCAACCAAACTTGCCAACTATAGTTACCAGAGAATGTTCTATGGCTGTACCAATCTTGTTACACCTCCTGCTGAGTTAATCGCAGTGACATGCTCTGTTGGTAACAACAGCAACTACGAGTACAGAGATGTATACTCACAAATGTTCTATGGTTGTACAAGTTTAGTCAATACACCGCACATGAAAGGTATTGGTAATAGTAGATCTACATACGCAAGGACACCAGGGTACGCTGCATCACAAATGTTCTACAACTGCACTGCACTTAGGAACATATATGCTTCTGGAACATGGATTTTGGGTGTTAAAGGATATAACTCATCAACAACGACCTATAGTTGTTCAAACTGGATGCAGAATGTACCACAAAATGTCGGAACGATACACCTACCAAACACAAGTGGATACAGTGGGTTTGATACTTTTCTTAACAACCGTGGTAACTCAGGTGCTCCAGTTGGGTGGTCAGTTTCTTACGATATTTCAATATAGTCTTTGATCTAATGGAAACCATTGTAAACAAAATCAAACAGTCAGTCCAGTCAGGCACTGGACTGACTTGCCTATACGGCTCGCTGGACAGCATCAATGTCCAGATGGGAGACCAGACTGAGTTTCCTGTAGCATTCTTCGTGCTGCTGAACAACGGCTCACTTGATGACCGTATCTCGAACTACCGTGAGCGTGTTGATGTGGCTATGTTCTTCGTTAAACCGACTGAGTTCGACTTCGAGAGTATCGAGAACGAAGCCATTATCTCTGAGTGTAAGCAATGTGCCTTCCAATGGTTGAACTCGCTGTTCTTAGGCGGTGATCTCAGATACATAACCACTTTGAACACAAGCCGAGTCTACAACCAGATGGATGACATATTGACTGGTTACGCTCTTCGTGTCCGTCTTGAAGAACTTGTCGGTCAGTGCATTAATATACCAAAACCAGATCCACCAAGACCAAATTACCTAAGGTTCACCGCATTGGAAGACGATAGTATGATTGGTTGGTGGTTTAATGATAGGTATCCAAACTTAGAATACTCAATTAACGATGGTGAATGGACTCCGTTCACTGAATATGTAACACTGAATACTGGTGACTATATAGAGTTCAGAAACAACGGCACACCTTGGGTTGCTTCTGGTCCTTATCCAGCAAACCAGTTCCACACACTTTCTGGTTCATTCGACCTGAGTGGTAACATAATGTCATTGGTTGATAAGACGGTTGAGACCACTGTAATTCCGATAGATAAATGTTTTTATCGTCTTTTTGGAGCTCGTATGGTGTTTCCTTATGAAGGGTGTAACATAGTTAATGCTAAAGATCTTATACTACCAGCAACAACATTGACAAGTGAATGCTATGAGGGTATGTTCGATTCTTGCAAAAAGTTAATAAGTACTCCAGAGTTACCAGCCACCACATTGGCATTCAATTGTTATGGAAATATGTTCGGAAGTTGTTCTAAACTAACTGTTGCACCAGAGTTACCAGCTACGACACTTGCGAATTTTTGCTACAGTCAAATGTTCTATGACTGTCAAAAACTTGAGACTGCACCTGAGTTACCAGCTACAACACTTGGGGATTTTTGCTATTCATATATGTTCAATAACTGCCGTCTACTTACTACTGCACCTAAGTTACCAGCTACGACACTTGCTACACAATGTTATAAGGGTATGTTCAACAACTGCGTATCTCTTAACTATATAAAGTGCTTGGCAACAGATACATCAGCAGAAGATTGCACTACTAATTGGTTATACAATGTCTCAGCAACTGGAACATTCGTAAAAGCACCGAACTCGACTTGGACTACTGGTGCTAACGGTATCCCAGACGGTTGGACAGTCGTAGAAAACACTGATAACGGGTAATGGCACAACTCTATACCGACATAGTAAAACTACTCGAGCAAGCCAAGTCGGACATACAGTCCTCAATGGCTGCGAACGGTATCAACGCTTCTGGAAGAACCTCAGACTCGTTCCATGTGGTCGAGGCTGACGGTCATATAATGCTAGTGATGGGCGGTGACGGAACCGCCCCACTGGCTACACTTGAGATCGGTCGTGCTGGTGGTAAGATACCCTACAACTTCCAAGAGATACTTATGGAATGGTCTCGGAACAAGGGTATATCATTCCCAGACGAGCGTATGCGTAAGGACTTCGCTTGGTTCCTCAGTCAGCGTATCAAAGACAAGGGGACTTTGCGACACCAGACACCAGTAGATGTTTATTCTACAATCGTCCATGACACTGTAGAGCAGCTAAAACCAGCAATAGTTAAGGCTGTTAAGGACAATTTCTTACACAAGAGAAAACCGTAATGTTAGGAGCAGGTCAGTTATGACTGGCCTGCTTTCTATTAGCCCAGAGTCGTTTTGCAGCCTCAGACTGTTTTCTACGGGTTTCGACTGAATGGTGCTTACCATAGTTTGGGCTTGCAGAACCAGTCTTACCATATTGTGGATTGTTTACACCAGCTGTTTTGCCTTTTCTGTTCTGTGATATCTTGGACTTTGTTTCATTATCCCTATGTGTTCCATATAACGGATGATCTTCGCCACACAAAACACCAGTCCTATTATCGGACATTGTTTCCAATGCAGCATCAGTGAATGAGAAGTCTTTCTTTCCACCACTTTGATTGTTGTATCCAAACTCTGGATCCGTTGTCTTGTACTTTTCGATATAGTATCTCTCCTGCTCATCAAGTTCACTGTCTGGAACCCAGCAAGCAAGTTTAGTTACTGAACGCCAACCAAACTCTTTGATTGCTTCACCTACAGCAGACTTATAATACTTACCGTTACTCCACCTCCGTTTTGGTTCTTGTATGGTGGCACCAATATACTTCTTCCCGTTCGGAAAGACAAACATGTAAACATATCCCATAATACTAACTTATTATATATCAGAATATAAACTGCAGTAGGCATTAGTTTACTGTTATTCTTAACTGTATGAAAAAGAACTAATAATAAATATATGGAAGAACAAGAGACCATAATTATCGATGTTCAGATAAATGAGGCTGGTATCCAGAAGCGTCTCGCTGAGGTCGGTACATCTATCCGATCTGTAGAGGCCGCTAACCGACAGTTGAAGCAATCCATAAAGGAAAGTGGTGACGAGTTCGGTATCAATGCTAAACTGTTAGCACAAAACGAGGTACTTCTGAAGTCACTTAAGGCTGAGCAGTCAGCATTGAGTGGTCAGATCCGTGCTGGTGTCCAGAGCTATCAGAAGTATGGTACATCCATAAAGGAGTTGACTGCGAAAATGAATGCTCTCAAAGAAGAGTACAAGTCACTTACCCGTGAGCAGCGTGAAGGTGCTGAAGGTAACGCACTTAAACAGCAGATCAGTGAGTTGCGTGAGGAGATCAACGAAGCCAACCATTCACTTGGAGAGTTTACTGACAATGTGGGTAACTATCCAGATGCAGTAAAACCAGCAACTGAACAACTCAAAGAACTCACGAAAGCTATCATCGATATGAAGATGGCTGGTAAGGAAGGCTCGGAAGAGTATATCAATCTTGTCCAGCGTGCTGGTGAACTGAAAGACGCTATGGGTGACGCTCAACAGGAGATCAAACAGATGGCATCCGACACCAGCAACTTGGATTCTGTGCTTCAGGGTGCTCAGGTCACTGCAGGTGCAATGTCAACCGCAATGGGTGTTATGGCACTTTTTGGTAAAGAAGATTCTGAAACAGTTAAGGAACTTGCTGAGGCTCAGAAGAAACTACAAGCCGCAATCGCTATCACCACGGGTCTTCAGTCAGTGCAGAACGCACTACAGAAGAACTCAGCGTTAATGATGGGTATACAGAAGATACAGACTTGGGCTGCTGCAAAAGCCCAAGACGGTTACGCTGCAGCAACTGGTCGAGCCACGATAGCGCAAAGGATATTCAACACTGTCGCTAAGTCGAACCCGTATGTACTTTTGGCTACAGCTATACTGACTGTTGTCGGTGCCCTTGGACTGTTCTCGTTGGGACAGAAGGAAAGTGAGAAGGAAACGGCGAAAGCTAATATCGAGCTCAAGAAGCAGATTGATTATCTAAAGGAACTCAACGAGATGTATGGTAATGTTACTGAAGGGGCATTGAAGCACGCAGAACACGAACTTGAGATGGCTAAGATTAGAGGCGCAAGTGCGGACGAAATCTATGAGAAAGAAGATGCCATAATGAAGCTGAGAAGAGAAGCACTTGATGCTGAGATAGCTAGAACTGGTTATAGTAAACAAGAATACGAAAGGTTGAGTGCTCAATATCAGATGGCTCTTGACAACTACAACAATCAAGTTGTTGCTCTTAAGAAGTTGGAAGGTGCTGAATATGGTCGTGTAGCTGGTATGCAGATCGGTCTTGAGACTGCAAAGAAAAACCTTGACAATCTAAAAGAGCAACTTGATGTCCTTCAGGCTGTAAAAGACAAGCAGGAAGAATACCAGCGTGACTGGAACAGAATGGACAAGGAACGACAAGCCGCAAAGAAAAAGGAGAATGACAATAGTGGTAGTAGTTCTGTCAAGACTGGTCCTACTGCAGAGGAGATCGCAAACAAGAGACTTGAGGCAACGAGGAAGATAGAGAACGAACTCAAGAAACTTGCCATCAACGAGGCTAAAGACCGTATTGACATCTATGTGTCCGAAACAGACAAGGAGATAAACGAACTGAAACACCGACTTGACACTGAGCGTGGTCTTACAATCACCGAGCGTTATGAGATAAACCAGAAGATAATTGATCTCGAACTTGAGAAGAACAAGAAACTTGCTGAACTCGAGAAGAACGCGGCATCAATGGAGGTTGATGAGGAGTATCGTCTTAAGAAGCAGGGTATCGAGAATGAACTCAAGGAACTTGAAAAGTCAAACGCTCTTAAAGGTGAGAAAGGACTCGAGTTGCAGAACAAGTACAACGAACTCAAGGAAAAGAACGAGAAGGAGTATCAAGCGAAACTTGCTGACATAGACCGTGAATACACTGACAAGATAAGTGCTTACCAAATGGATGCAGCTAAGGAAACCCTTGAGAACCAAGAGGAAGAACTCCAGTTGAGTTACGAGCGTAGAGAACAGTTGAGACAGATAGCTGCTGAGAAGCGTATACTTGAGGCTGGAAATGATGAAGAGGCACTTGCTGAGGCCGAACTTCAAAACGCAATCGAAGAACAAGCTGCTTTACTTGCACTTGATGCTGAGACGAAGGAAGCAATGGGAATGACTCAAGAACAGTATGAACTTGCCGTACTTCAAAGTGAGAATAACATACAGAAGGCTAAGGAGAAGACGATACAAGTCCAGACCAAGCAAGCTACAATGCAAATGAAGGCAATCGGTGACATCTTCGGTTCACTGTCTGAGATAATGAGTAACTACGCTGAAGAGAGTGAGGATCTTGCCAAGATGGAAAAGATACTGTCACTTGCTAAGATCGCTATGTCAACAGGTGTCGCTATCGCTGAAGGTATCGCTACTGCGTCTGAGATGAAACCGTGGCCAGTAATGATGGCTTCGATTGCCACAACGGTTGCAACCGTGCTTGCCAACATTGCCACTGCAATAAGCACCGTGAAAAGTGCTAAGTTCGCTGAAGGTGGTATCGTTGCAGGAACAAGTTACTACGGTGACCAAGTCAATGCCCAACTAAATAGTGGTGAGATGGTGCTCAACCGTGAGCAGCAATCGAAACTGTTCCGTATGATAAACCAGCCTCAGACAATCGGTTCTACTGCTGAACTTACTGAAGCGTTCTCTGCTGCACTGAGTGAGATGCCTAACCCGATACTTGACTACTCAGAGTTCACAACCTTCACCAACGGTGTGAACGAAAGGACTAATAAGACCATAATCCGCTGAACCGATTAATAAGAAGGGGCTCAAACGAGTCCCTTCTTTTTTGCCCAGTAGAGTTTGCGTGCTTCTGACATCTTTTTACGGGTTTCATCCGAATGATGTTTTCCATATAGAGGATGTTTATCACCCTTCTTTGCATCAGACATCTTTCTAATTGTTTCATCCGAATGGTGTTTACCATATAAAGGATGTTTATAACCACCTCTACCAGTAAATCCTTTCTTACCACCAGACAACATGTTGTATCCATATTCTGGATCCATAGTCTTGTACTTCTCGATCCAGTATCTCTCATGCTCGTCAAGTTCACTATCTGGAACCCAACAGCATAGTTTAGTAACATGTCGCCAACCGAACTCATCAATGGCTGTTCTTACTGGTGTTCCTACATGATATTTCTTACCACACTGCCATCTATCCTTAGGGTTCTTCATGGTGGTGGCACCGACATACCTCTTTCCGTTCGGAAAGACAAAGCAATAAATAAATCCCATATTCTTGAATTATTGTACAATACAATATAAATTACAGTATATAGTATTTACTGTTATTCTTAAGACATCTGCAGATAAAAACATTTATAATTCTTATGTACATAAACTTAACAGGAACTGGGTCGTTCCGCCTGAACGGTCAGTCAAAATGCTATTGGTTGCCTGACGATGCCAGTGTAGCATACAACTGCGTCTTCATTGGGGACAAAGTCGTTCTGACTGGTAGCTGGGATGGTGCCGAGAAAGACGATGGTCTTATAAGGGTTGTCCTTGACGGCACTACCATCGGTGCTTACTACGCCAGTCACGATCTGGTCAACGATATCTGGTCTCTTGAAGTAGATATCACTTATCTACTGAAAGACTTCACTGAACCATATACTGGGTGGGGTGGATTGATAAACCAGTCAAAACCAACAAAGTCATACACCGAAAGAACATTGCTTGTATATACTGAGAACACTAAATCAGTGAACTGTGAGGCTGACATAGTCATTCTTGGTGGTCACAAGCTGGCAGCTATGCCTCATCCGCTATACGAGGAGATGCTAGCAACCGTGCCAGAAGATGTACACTCAAACAGTGCAATCTGTAGAGTTCAACCACCGAACATAATGCTTCAACTTGATATACCAAGTTATGTAGAGTTCAGGAGATCGTACCCAGTATGGTTCGAGTGTGGTAATGAATGGAAACACAATACCACTGGTACAGCATCCATTCTAAGAACGCAAAACCCGAACCTATCGAACGGTAACGGTGGTAGTGTCGGTATCGCTACTAAATCACCGATATACTGGATAGGAAAAGACGGTACATACAAGATACAGTTTCAGGTAATAGATATGAACGAGTGCCAGAACTATGCCGTTGTCCGTTGGAAGTCGAAGACAGGCAACTGGCGCCAGCACATCTTCGAAGTCAAGAACATCACAGACAACATCGACAGCTCGACCGTCATCGACAACATCGGAACAAGCTATCGTAGCTTAGTCGAGAACTCTTACCAGTTCGACATACACCTCAGTGGATTGACCCGTTACAGTTTATGGTACTACCAAGACATACTGTCAAGTGAGGAGATATACTGCTGTGTCGGTAACACTCAAGCATACGACTTTACATTACTGACACAATGGGTTGACCCTACTGGTGAAGTGCCAGAAACTCTACCTACAACTGGTCCTAGTGAGTTGCTTTGTTCAGTTGTTAACCCTAAGAAGTTCACCGTTCCTAACGGCACTGGAAAACTATACGACTTTGACTGCACTTTGCAGTATAAAAAGACTTCTTACTAACTGTAGAAGCCTTAAAAAGACTTAGAAAGGACAGAACACATGATTAAGATAAAAGTTGACACTGGTGAGGGAGCATACCAGTATCTCGAGTTGCTTCCTAACCTGTCATTCGAGAAGGTCAACCAGTTCTACAAGTTCAGTGAGTTGGAGTATGGTAGAACGCAGTCGTTCAACCTACCAAGAACCGAGGTCAACGAGCGTATCTTAGAAGATGCTGGTCAAGTGTATGAGTACGGCAACAATATGCGTAAGGAACTCAAGTGCCGCATACAATACGGTGCTGAAGAGAGAAACGGTAAACTTACGGTTGATGCAGCTAACGAGAAAGACTATTCTTGCACACTTTACTACGAGTTGAGTGATCTACTCGACTACATCAACGACCGAAAACTTGAAGAATACGGTGTCGGTTACGGATGTGAGTGGAGTTATGAAAACACCACTGCTGCAAACGACCCAGTGTTATCAAATAAAATTATGGCGGTTATTCCGTATGTGAGTGAGTGCCCAGAACAGTTTATGGTCAAAGACCAGTGGTGCTGGTTCCCTTCGTTCAACATTCGCAAGGCTATATCCAACCTATTCAGTACGGCTCAGTATGTCACTGGTGACTATAACACTCGTCTGTACGGTATGTTCGATGAGATACCTCAAGAAGAGCGTGACCTGTATTGGATCACTATGAACAAGAACAACCGTGGAGTCAGTGATGAGATAACATTCCGTATGCTCGACAACCGTCTGTTCTCACCTCTTGGTCAGTATGACTCAATCGAATTCAAGAGTGTCAAGGCTTTCACCGACCTATACAACGGTGGTCACCAGCACGGTGGTCAACGATATGCTTGGACTTGTAACCAAGAGATCACTATCACCATACCTCAGAACTTTCCAAGTGGTATCATTCTCGCCTGTCCTCGTGACCGTTGGAACGACACAAGCTTAGCAAGTTACTACTACAACCTGAAGAACAACCGTCCAGTGCATCCACTGTCATCGGGTGGTAACCCTGTTGAGCCCGGGGATATTATAGTCATACCAGCCAACACGAACTTCAACTTCTACAGTCTTTCTGACCTTCGCTGGGTTGACGCTTATAGAAACTGGATGTTCTCACAGAACTACAACGGTGGTAATTATGGACTGAGTGTAGGTATCGAGTTCGAGGACGGTGGAACGATAGACGAAGGTGGTCTATTCCCTGCTTTCGCTGCACAATACAAGTTCAAGTGGAACGCACCAGATATGACACTTCTCGATCTGTGCAAGATATACGGGTCTTTGACAAATACGGTACTTACCTTTGAAGACAACGAAGTCAGGTTCTTGAAAGATGCTGGTTACCACGAGATACCTATAACAGACTGTGTGTCGTTCACTGAGGTGGAACGCTGTGTCGGTGACTGGAACATTAACGAGACTATCAAGTTCGATTCTGGTAATGATGATAACATCGTGGCACCAGTCAATTTGACATACCACACTGAGAACACTGCACGAGACCAAACGACAAACGAGCGTACTTTGAAGGTAAGCGAGAGTTACACAAGACAGTTAGAAAGTTACTACGGTGACGGTCCTTTCACTCCAGCACCGAAACGATTGGCTATCCACGACTGCGAGATTGATTATGAGGATGACAACCAGACTGTTATAAAGGAAGTCAAACCAGATATGGACAAACCAGTCGTTGCTGCACTTCAAGACGGTGACATCCACACTCTTAAGCGTATCAACTCGTTACCTCGCAACCCGTACTACCAAGACCTGTGCGAGAACTCAACGAAAGTCAAAGCAAAGTGGGTAATGCCGATAGAGGATTATATCAAGTTAGACCACACTTACCGCTTCATATACCGCGGTAGACGCTACGCTTGGTTAGATGCTAAGTGGAGTAACGGTCTTGTGGAATGCACTCTTCAGCAGTCAACTTATGAGAATGTCAACGAGTACTATATCAATGTGACATATACCAACGGCGGTGACGCTGGTACAAGCGGTTACGCTCGTGAAGGAGACACTTGGTTCGTATGGGCTCGTGCCTCAGAAGGTTTCACTTTCGACCACTGGGAACTTGACGAACAGGAGTTGCAGGGGGAAGGCTCAGACTTCTCGTTCACCGTATCAGACAACGCTCATTTCCACGCTGTGTTCTTGGGTGATGAGTGCACCATAACTACCTCGACCGACCCGAACGGTGCAGGAACTACGACTGGTGGTGGAACTTACCGTGCTGGTGAGGTCTGTACAGTCCGTGCTACAGACAACGGTGGTTACCGTTTCCGTGAATGGACTGAGTCTGGAGAAACTGTCTCGACAGATAGAAACTACTCATTCGTGGTTACACGAGATAGAACTTTGGTCGCTGAGTATGACACCCTCGAGAAGTACAATGTCCGTGTGACAACCAACCCGACAGGTGTAGGTCAGACCTACGGTGGAGGCAGTTACTACGAAGGAACGACCTGTACTGTTGGTGTCACTACGAACCAGCGTGCTTACGCTTTCATTGGCTGGACTGACTTGGATACAGGTCAGATAGTTTCACTTTCAACCAGTTTCTCATTCGTTGTAGAAAGAGACTGGAACCTTGAAGCGACTTACTTCGGTGGCTGCACTGTAACTACAGCTACATCACCTTACAACGCTGGACAGACATACGGAGACGGTTTCTACAACGATGGTGACTCGGTTACTGTCGGTTTCACACCCAACCAACG